>CZCB01002515.1_pt1 | contig 38936 bp, 30 predicted proteins | sample 591991 | NCBI WGS metagenome assembly CZCB01 (sample SAMEA3556809, study PRJEB10932) | anaerobic digester metagenome
GAAAATATGCTTACTGATGAAGAAATACTAAAAGTTTTATTTAAAGCAAAAGAAGTGGGCGTGGTTATTGCCGTTCATGCAGAAAATAATGGGGCTGTAGAATACCTACGGGAATACTACGTCCAAAAAGGAAACAATAAGCCTATTTTTCATGCCAGAAGCAGACCTGATTCAACTGAAGCTGAAGCTATCAACAGGATGATTTATCTCAGTGAGATTGCAGGCTACCCTCATCTTTATTTTGTCCATGTCTCTACAAAAAAAGGGTTAGAAGAAATAATCGCTGCCAGAAAAAGAGGGGTAAGAAATATCTACTGCGAAACATGTACTCAGTATTTAACATTAACTGAGGAAAGGTATCTTGGGGAAGATTGTGAAGGCTTAAAATACATTATGGCTCCCCCTTTGAGAAAAAAAGAGGATGTAGAAGCTTTATGGGAAGGTATCAGAAATGATCATGTAGATGTAATTGCTACAGATCATTGTCCTTTCAAGTTAGAACAAAAATTACAGGGAAAGGATGATTTTCGAATAGCTCCCGGAGGAATTCCCGGAGTTGAAGAACGAATAGAGATAATCCTTACGGAAGGTAAGAAAAGAAAAATTCCTTTGGAGAATCTCGTTAGTAAACTGGCCACTAACCCGGCCAGAATTTATGGCTTATACCCCAAAAAAGGAATTATTGAGATAGGCTCAGATGCAGATTTAATCCTTCTAAAAGAAAACAAAAAAGTAATCAGTACTAATAACAGACACGGTGCCGGTGATTACACGGCCTATGCAGGTTTCGAAGTAGATTTTTCGGTGGATACAGTTATTCAACGTGGGAACATTATAATCGAAGACGACAAACTACTTGTTACCAAGGGCGCAGGATTATTTATAAAAAGAGAAACAGCAAAATATCCAGTGAGGTGAGCAAATGTATACCCTAAATATCAATGGACGTGATTATACAGTAGAAAAAGATAAAAACCTGATGGATTATTTACGTGATGATTTAGGTCTTACCTCTGTTAAAAATGGCTGTGGACAGGGCGCCTGTGGAGCCTGTTCAATCCTTGTGGACGGGAAAGTTTTTAAGGCATGTGTTACAAAAGTCTCCAGGTGTGTGGGAAAAAAGATAATTACAGTTGAAGGATTAACTCCCAGGGAAAAAGATGTTTACAGTTATGCTTTTGCCAAAGCCGGTGCAGTCCAATGTGGTTTTTGTATCCCGGGAATGATTATATGTGCTAAAGCTTTAATCGACAAAAATAACAATCCTACTCGGGAAGAAGTTAAAAAAAGTATTAGCGGTAATATTTGCCGCTGTACAGGCTATGTAAAAATAGAAGAAGCTATTCTCCTTGCGGCTAAAATTTTCCGTGATAACGAGGAGATCCCTCCGGAGGAATCTTTAGTTAGAATTGGTAAGGACATTTTACGGATAGATGCTAGAAAGAAAGCTTTAGGTGAAGCAAAATATGTAGATGATATAGTAATCGAAGGAATGATTTACGGAAAAGCGGTACGGCCGCCTTCAGCCAGATGTAAAATATTATCAATCAATCCGGAAAAGGCGTTGAAATTAAAAGGTGTAATTGGGGTTTATACAGCGGAGGATATTCCCGGAGAAAGGTATATCGGCCATTTAAAACATGACTGGCCGGTAATGATTGCCGTAGGGGAAACCACAAGGTATATCGGTGATGCTATTTGCTTAATTGCCGCGGAAACCAAAGAAATTTTAGAAGAAGCCTGTCAATTGGTTGAAATTGAGTACGAAGAACTGGAACCTATAACAAGTCCGCGGGAGGCGGCGAAAAAAGATGCTCCCTTAATTCATGAGGACGGAAATTTATTGTCCAGGCAAGAAATTAAAAGAGGCAATGTGGAAGAGGCTTTCAATAAAGCCGCTTACATTTCAGAACATACCTTTTATACTCCTTTTACGGAGCATGCTTTCCTGGAGCCGGAGTGTGCCATAGGCATACCGGAAGATGACGGTGGTATAAGGGTAATTACCGGTGGCCAGGGGATATATGATGAATACAGAGAAATCACCAGGATGCTCGGTTTTGAAGAAGGAAAAGTAAGGATTCAGAGTGCTTATGTTGGTGGAGGATTTGGTGGCAAGGAAGACATGAGTGTGCAACATCATGCTGCCCTTTTGGCCTATTTGACTAAAAGACCGGTAAAAGTCTTATTATCAAGACAAAAGAGTATCAATGTTCATCCTAAAAGACATGCTATGGAAATTTACATGAAATTAGCTTGTGACGAAAAAGGAAAATTATTAGGTTTAAAAGCGAGAATCATTTCGGATACAGGTGCTTACGCCTCTTTAGGTGGACCTGTATTGCAAAGGGCTTGCACTCATGCTGCCGGGCCATATAATTATCAGAATATAGATATTGTGGGAGAGGCCTATTATACCAATAATCCTCCGGGAGGAGCGTTTAGAGGATTCGGTGTAAGTCAGTCCTGCTTTGCCATGGAGTGCTGTTTAAATGACCTGGCAGAAAAAGTAGGTATTTCTCCTTGGGAAATAAGGTATTTAAACGGGATTAGACCAGGGGATGTTTTACCTAATGGGCAGATTGCTGATGAAGGTACCGCTTACATTGAAACATTAGAGGCTGTAAAAGATGTTTATAATAAAGCCGTCCAAGAAAAAAATAAATATGTAGGAATTGCCTCTGCCATGAAAAATGCCGGTTTAGGAGTTGGGGTCCCTGATATAGGCAGGTGTAATATATTTATAAAAGACGGTGTAGCCAGAGTTCGAACAAGTGCAGCCGGGATAGGCCAAGGGTTACAAACGGTTTTATACCAAATTGTTTGCGAAACAACAGGGTTAAGGGGCGATCAGGTAGAGATAGAACATCCCGATACAAGATATACACCTGATTCGGGTACTACTACTGCTTCCCGACAGACAGTGTTTACAGGAGAAGCGGCAAGGCGAGCCGCTTTACAACTTAAGGAAGCTTTGGAAAACAAAACTTTAGAAGAATTAGAGGGACAAGAATTTAAGGGGGAATACTCTTTTGAATCTGACCCCATGGGTTCCGATAAGCCCAATCCGGTAAGCCATGTTTCTTATGGTTACGCTACCCAAGTGGTAATCCTAAACACTGAAGGGATTATTGAAAAGGTGGTAGCTGCCCATGATATCGGCCGGGCCATAAACCCCAAGTCCGCCTCCGGGCAGGTGGAAGGTGGAGTAGTGATGAGTTTAGGTTATGCGTTAACAGAGGACTTTCCTTTAGAAGAAGGAATACCCCAAGCCAAATTTGGTACGTTGGGTCTTTTCCGTTCTTTTCAAGTGCCGGAAATCCAAGTAAAATTGATTGAAAAAAATAAGGAAGAATTAGCTTTTGGGGCCAAAGGCATAGGTGAAATAGCATCTATTCCCTGTGCTCCTGCGGTGCAAAACGCCTATTTTAAGAAAGACGGCAAATTTAGAGTAAAATTGCCCTTAGAAGATACGGCCTATGATAAATATAAGGCCCGCAAGGCTCCTGATATAGAAGATCCAAAATGTTGAAAATCAGTGCCATAGTGATGGCAGCCGGTATGTCTAGGCGAATGCAGCAGGATAAACTTCACCTAAAGCTTAATAATAGACCTATCTATGAGTATATATTGCATACCTTAAACAAATACAGCTTTCATGAAGTACTAGTAGTGGCCAAAGATGAGGATATTTTAAAAAAAGCTGAAAGGTTTGGGTTTAAAGGAATTAACAATCCCCATTATTTGCGGGGTAAAAGTGAATCCATTAAGGCTGCCTTAAAAAATTCTCAAAAAACAGATGGCTATATGTTTTTTGTTGCCGATCAGCCCTTTATTAAATTAAAGACAATAAAAAAGTTGTGTGCTAAGTTTCATGATAATCCATCCTGTATAGTTTTACCCTATTATAACCGGGTACCGGGCAACCCGGTTATTTTTCCTTATTCTTTAAAGGAGGAACTTTTACAACTGGAAAACGACCAGGGCGGAAAGGTTGTAATTAATAATAATAGGAATAAAATTATCGGGGTACACATATTAACTAATAGTGAATATTTGGATATAGATACTTTTGCTGATTTTGAAAAAGCCAGAGCAATTCTTCAATCCAAGAAAAATTAGTTAACTTTTAGGAGGATTATCATGAAACAAAAATTTTTATTATTTTTTTTAAGTATTTTATTATCCTTGTCTATATTAGCTTGTTCCCATATTTCCGGTGAACAAGCAACTATTGAAAATACAAATTCAGAAGAAATAATTACTGTAGTTGACCAATTAAACAGAAGTATCACTTTAGAAAAAAAACCGGAAAGGATTGTCAGCGGCTATTATATTTCTACTTCTGCTTTAATTGCTTTGGGGTTGGAAGATAAGCTGGTAGGGATAGAAGCGAAAGCAGAAACCAGACCCATATATAGCCTTGCTGCCCCGGAATTATTATCTTTACCCAATGTAGGAACAGCTAAGGAATTTGATTTAGAAGGATGTGTTTCTTTAAAACCTGATTTAGTTATACTCCCGATAAGATTGAAAGAGCAGATAGGAATCCTGGAAGACTTAGGTGTTACGGTTATAGGTGTAAATCCGGAAAATCAAATTTTACTGGAAGAAATGATTAATTTAATTGGGAAAATTACAGGTACGGAAGATAAGGCGAAAGAACTTTTGCAATATTATGAAGAAAGGGAAAAAGAGTTAAAAGCTATCCATTCCGGTGTAGAAGAAAAACCTAGGGTCTATTTAGCGGGAAACAGCAATTTGCTTTCTACGGCAACCAAAAATATGTACCAGAATGATCTTATTGAATCTGCCGGAGGAATTAATGTAGCCGGTCATATTGATGATACTTACTGGGCCACGATTTCTTATGAACAGCTAATTCAATACAACCCGGATTATATAATTATAGTGCCTGAAGCCAAATACTCGATAGATACCGTATTGAATGATAAAAACATTTCTCAGGTAACTGCTATTCTTAAGGGTAATGTTTATCAGATGCCCAAAAATTTCGAAGCCTGGGATTCGCCTGTTCCCTCCGGTATATTAGGCAAGATATGGCTTACCAGTATTCTTTACCAAGAGAACTATCCCTATGCTAAGTTTGTAGATGAAGTTACTAATTTTTACGGAAAATTTTATGGTTTTGAAGTGGATAAAGAGGTACTGATTGCTAATGCTCAACAGTAAGCAGACCTGTTTTCAAAATAATAGATTTAATAAATCACGTATTTTGGTTGCAGTTTCAATAATGATCTTATTAGCCCTATTTTTCATTTCCTTATGTATAGGAAAATATAGATTGCTCTTCGGTGATATCTTAAAGATTCTGAATCATACCCAGGAAAATCTAATGGCGGTCAATGTTTTTTATACATTAAGATTACCCCGAAGTATTATGGCTGTTTTGGCCGGGTTTGGTCTAAGTATGGCTGGTAGTGTGTATCAAACTATTTTTAAAAACCCTTTGGCTTCTCCGGATATAATTGGGGTTACTTCCGGGGCCAATGTTGGCGCTGCCCTTTGTATAGTTTTAATATCCGGAAATATGTTTATTGTTAGCTTAGGTGCATTTCTAGGGGGAATAATAGCTATTACATTTGTAATCGGGTTAGTTAAACTTTCCGGTACAAATAATATTCAGACCTATGTTTTGTCAGGTATAGTGATTAGTGCCCTCAGTAATGGAATAATCATGACTATAAAGTATTTTTCCGATCCGGAAAATGAATTAGGTGCAATAGAATTCTGGACGATGGGAAGTTTGGGAAGTATCACGGCAACTAAATTAATTATGATACTTCCCTTTTTATTAATTGGAGTAGTAGGGATATTATTAATGCGTTGGGATATTAATCTATTATCTTTAAGTGATGATGAAGGGAAAGCATTAGGTATTTCCGTTGAGCGAAGCAGATTTCTGGTTTTACTGTTTTCAACTTTAGTTGTGGCCAGTATCGTTTCAGTTACCGGATTAATTAGTTTTGTGGCTTTAATACCTCCTCATATAGCCAGAACTCTCTTACAAAAAAATAATTTTACTACAATTCTTTTTAGTGGTATTTTAGGTGCTATTCTAATGACTTTTTCAGATTGTTTAGCTAGGAGTCTTTTGCCTTCAGAGTTACCAATTAGTATTATTACTTCATTTATAGGAGCTCCTTATTTAGCTTTTTTAGTTTGTAAGAAAAACCTTGTTTAGGTGAAGTGAAATGAGGGTAAGTAAAATCTCAGGCGGTTACCCGGGAGGTTTTTATTTAAAAAAAATTAGTTTTGTTATTGAAAAAGGAAAAATGTATGCTCTTTTAGGGCTAAACGGATCCGGTAAAACAACTATCCTCAAAATGATTTGCGGTTTATTAAAAACTGAGTCAGGAAATGTTTTTGTAGAAAATATAGATATCCTCTCTTTGACCGAAAAAGAGAGGGCAAAAATAATCAGTTATGTCCCTCAGGAAAGCAACATAGTTTATGATATGTCCGTTTTAGACGTTATTTTAATGGGAATATCCCCTTATTTGAAAATATTTCAAAGTCCAAACAGAAAACATGTGGAACAGGCCTATTCTTTGCTGAAAAAATTGGGAATTGAAGATTTGGGGGAGACTAATTACCAAATTTTAAGTGGTGGCCTGAAACGAATAGTAATCATTGCCCGCGCTCTTTTACAAAATGGGGAGTATATGATCCTGGACGAACCGGATAGTAATCTTGATTTAATTAATAAGCATAAACTGATGAAAAAAATCCGGGAAATAACCGATACCTACCAGAAAGGCTGTTTGATTTCTATGCATGACCCGGAGTATGCTTTGAACTACTGTGACAATATTCTTTTGTTAAGAGAGGGACGTATTTTGGAAATAGATTTAAACACAGAAGATAAAATTTCAATAGAAAATAAATTAAGGGAGATTTATGGAAATATTAAAATTCTGCAGTATAAACAAAAATATGTTTTCTATTACGAGTAGGCGACAGATGAAAATTAATAAACTAAAGGAACTAAAAAAATATATTCTGAAATCTTTTCAGGAAAGCGGAAAAAAACATTTATTAATTACCGGCAGTAAAAAATCGGGTAAGACTAAATTCTTAAAGGAAATTTTAGAGGAAGAGGATTCAGTGGGAGGAATAATCACTTATCCTATCCGGGATGAGCAAATTCCTCCCCGCTATGTACTACTCAGTGATCTTATTAACCCAAGTCTAAGGGGTGTAATAGGTGTTCGAAATAAAGAATGTTCATCCTTAATTCCTTTGACTGGAACCTTTGAAGTTTTAGGAACATGCCTATTAAATAAATATCTAAAATCAAACATTAAGATAATTGTTCTCGATGAAATTGGTTTTCTGGAGAATTGGGCTTTTGAATATCAAAGAGCAATACTCAATTGTTTAGAGGAAAAGAAAGGGATTCTTGTTATTCGCAAAAGCTTAACACCTTTTATAGAAGAGCTTCTTAATAGAAAGGATGTTTATATATTAGATATTGATAATTTCAAGTAAGTAAATTTAATGCTTATTGTCCTATTTCTTGTTTAAAGATATCTCTAAAGGTCAATAATGCATGCATAGTTTTAGGAAATCCGCAAGTAGGTGCAACCAAAAGAATGGCATGTTCTATTTCCTCTTTGGTACAGCCACTCTTTAGAGCTTTAAGAATATGTGTCCTTAGGGAGTATTGGTTTTGGCAGTTGGTGGACAAGGCTACTTTAATCAACCACCGCGTTTTTTCATCCAGGGGACCGCCTTTTTCATGGATTAATTTTCCGAAATTTTTATAGGCATCATATATTTCCCCATGGTTATCCATAAAATATTTAAGATTTTTAGAAATTACCTCTGAATTATCAATATAATCTTTAAAATCTTCCATTGTATCACCGTCCTTTTTTCTCTTATTATTGCCTAAAATTTAAAAACTATTTCTTATTTAGGTGGGATTAATTTTTCTAATTGATGTTATATAATAGAAAGAAATACCTGATTTACTGAAAATAACTTTTAAGATTTATCCTGTTTAAGATTTAAAAAGAAAGGAGGAGGAAAATGGAAAAAGTTGTGGTAAATTATTTGGGAGAAAATAAGGGTCATTATTCACCGGGGATTATTTCTAACGGAATGTTATATATTTCCGGACAGTTATCTATTGATCCCGATACACGTAAGGTGCCGGCAGGTGGAATAGAAGAACATGCTAAACTTGCTCTTAATAATGTGGATCGTGTTCTTAAAGCAGCAGGTCTTACCCGTAATGATGTTGTTCAATGTAGAGTCTATATTTCCGATATTGACCAGTGGGATATTGTGAATGAGGTTTATGCAGAATTTTTTGGTGAACATAAGCCGGCACGAATTGTAGTTCCAGTAGGCAAGCTTCATTTTGGGTGCTTAGTGGAGATTGAAGCAATTGCTGAGGTGAGAAAAGCATGAATTTTATTTGCTCAAAGTGTGGCCAAGCAGTGAATGTTGAGACGAGAAATGCCAAATGTGATTGTGGTGGTCTTTGGAAGCTGGATTATAAGCCGCCCAAGTTTGATTTATCATTAATAGATCGGGATACCTGGAATATTTTTCGTTATCGGGCTTTTTTGCCATTAGAAGGTGAATCCTGGCGAGAAATTAGCTTGGGTGAAGGGCTGACCCCCGTGATTCAATTTAATGAAGATGTCCTTTTGAAGATGGATTATTTCATGCCAACTTTATCATTTAAAGATAGAGGAGCCGCTGTTTTAATTACTCACTGTAAAGCAATCGGTGTAGATTCTGTAGTTCAGGATAGCAGCGGAAATGCAGGAAACAGTGTAGCCGCTTATTGTGCTAGAGCGGGGATTGATTGTGAAATATTTGTTCCGGAAGGAACATCACCTCAAAAAATTGCTATGATTAAAGCTCATAGAGCTCGGGTTAATGTTGTGCCGGGAAGTAGAGATAACTGTGCAGATGTTTGCCGGGCAAAAGTAGAGCAAGAAGGAAAATATTATGCCAATCATGTTTTTAATCCCTTCTTTTATGAAGGTACGAAAACATATATTTACGAAATTTTTGAACAGCTCCGGAGAATTCCTGCCAATATCTTTGTTCCCCTAGGCAATGGTACACTTTTTATCGGTATCGTAAAAGCTTTAGAGGAGTTTTTGGAAAGTGGAATAATAGATAAAATGCCTCAGATTATCGCGGTACAAAGTGAAAACTGCGCTCCTTTTGTGGAGGCGGTAAAGAAAAATGAAAAAAATCCTGCTCGGATTATTCCTACCCCAACCATGGCGGAAGGTATAGCCATAGGAGTACCTATGCGTGGGGAAGAAATTCTGGAATATACATATAAGCATAATGTACAAATGGTTACCGCTCCTGAAGATAGGATTCTTGAGGCAAGAAGTATCTTGGCGGCTAAAGGAATTTACTGTGAACATACAACAGCGGCAACCTATGCTGGCTACTTAAAGTATTGTGAACTATACGGCAAAATCTCCGATTGTTTGATTCCTATGTGTGGTGCCGGGTTAAAATCCGATCATTAATTTAGATATATTTATCATAATGATTTAGTAAAAAAGAGCCTGATTTTTAAGAAGTCAGGCTCTTTTCTCTTTCATTTTAGGTTATTGTAATTCAGTAGATAAATCCATATACAAATTTATACCTAAAATGTTTTAAAAGTTATTATACGATATTTGTAAATGATTAAAATCTTTATGGAGATAAATATTATGATACAGGGAGGATGCTGTAAGAAGTAGTATCCTTTATGTATTGGGGGATACTAAATTATATTTATCCAGGAAGGTGATAAAATGACTGAACGGAATATTAAAACTAATAGATTAGTTCATGAAAAATCACCCTATCTTCTCCAGCACGCCTACAACCCGGTAGACTGGTTTCCTTGGGGTGAAGAAGCTTTTCAAAAAGCCAAAGCTGAAGACAAGCCTATTTTCCTCTCTATCGGCTATTCCACCTGTCACTGGTGCCATGTAATGGAGCGGGAGTCCTTTGAAGATGAGGAAGTTGCCGAAGTTTTAAATGAAAATTTTATAGCGATAAAAGTAGACCGGGAAGAGCGACCGGACATTGACAGTATTTACATGACCTTTTGTCAGGCTTTAACCGGCCACGGAGGATGGCCCCTTACCGTTTTTTTGACTCCTGATAAAAAACCTTTTTTTGCCGGAACCTATTTTCCGAAAAGAAGCCGTATGGGTATGCCGGGACTTATAGATATTTTAGAAAAAATAAAGGAAATGTGGGTTAGGGATAAAAAGACTTTACTTGCTTCCAGTGAGGAAATATATCATCATCTCCAAACACATTTTTTTATCGGTGAAGCAGGAGAATTAACAGAAAAGACTGTTGCAAATGCCTATAATTCTTTAAAAAACAGTTTTGACTCAAAATATGGAGGATTCGGTACTGCCCCTAAATTTCCCTTACCCCATAACCTAATGTTTTTATTGCGTTACTTTAAATTAAAAAATACTCAAGAGGCTCTGCATATGGTGGAAAAGACCCTTAAAAGTATGTATAAAGGTGGTATTTATGACCATATAGGTTACGGTTTTTCCAGGTATGCTACAGACGTCCAATGGTTAGTGCCCCATTTTGAAAAAATGTTATACGATAATGCATTGTTAGCTATTGTATATCTAGAAGCTTATCAGGTATTTGGTGAGGAATTTTACGCAAAAGTTGCCCGGGAAATTTTTACCTATATTTTGCGGGATATGACTTTTTCCGGAGGAGGGTTTTATTCAGCGGAAGATGCGGATTCGGAAGGAGTTGAAGGTAAGTTTTATGTTTGGACACCTGAGGAAATAAATCAAGTTTTAGGCGAAGAAGAGGGAAGTAAGTTTTGCCGGCTTTATGATATAACCACCCAGGGGAATTTTGCAGGAAAAAGCATTCCTAATTTGCTAAAGACCGGCCTTGGTGATGTGGACAATAAAGATGTAGAAAAAATGAAGGAAAAACTTTTTTTAGAAAGGGAAAAAAGAGTTCACCCATATAAAGATGATAAAATTTTAACTTCCTGGAACGGTTTAATGGTTGCTGCTTTATGCTTGGGAGCTAGGGTATTAAATAATGAAGAATATGCAAAGGCAGCCGTAAAAGCAGTGGAGTTTATTTTTGCTAATTTGTATCAAGAGGGTAGACTTCTGGCCAGATACCGAGATGGTGAAGCAAAATACCTTGGATATGTTGATGATTATGCATTTTTAATCTGGGGATTACTTGAACTGTATGAAACTACCTACGAAACAGATTATTTAGCTAAAGCCCTTCAACTAAATAAAGAAATGCTGGAATATTTTTGGGATGACCAGGAAGGCGGTTTATATTTATACGGGAAAGACAGCGAAGAATTAATCGCCAGACCCAAAGAAGTCTATGATGGAGCATTGCCTTCAGGTAATTCAGTAGCCGTTTTAAATTTTTTACGTTTAGCTCGTCTCACGGGTGATATAGAGCTTGAAGAAAAGGCTGTACAGGCATTTAACACATTTGGAGGGACCGTAAACAAAAATCCTGGTGCTTACACCTTTTTTATATCTGCGTTTTTGTTTAATTTAGCAGAGAAACAGGAGGTTGTATTTGTAGGTTCCAAAGATACCCAGGAAACTTATTATTTCCAGGCTGTTTTGGCTAAACGTTTTGAGCCTTTTACTGTTTCTTTATTATATGATCCTGAAAAGGATCAGGAATTAGTAAAACTTGTCCCCTTTATTAAGGAGCATAAGCAAATTGAAAATAAACCTACTGTATACCTTTGCAAAAATTTTAGCTGTCAAGCTCCTGTTAACGAACTTACTCAGTTTGAGAAAATGATGGCTGACTAGAAATGTTCATAGAAAGAGGTTTTTAGTTTTAAACTCTTGGTTTGCCGACAAAAAAGGCAGCGATGAGGCCGGGACCGCAATGAGAGCCTATGGTGGGTCCGATGTAGCTGATAAAAGAATCTTTAAATCCAAATCTGTCCAGAAGAGTTTTGGAAAAAGCATCAACCTCTTCTTGTTTGCAGTCGGAATGGCAAATGTATACCGTTTGTTCTGTTGGATTAACCACAAGTTCTTGAATAATGTCGTATATGCGCCGGAGAGCCCTTTTGCGTCCTCTTGCTTTCTCATGTAAAATTAGATGACCTTCTTTATCAAGTTTGAGAATAGGATTGATATTTAAGAGGGAACCTACAGCGGTTTCAATACCGCTTACTCGTCCACTACGATGCAGGTATTTTAAATCATCAGTGGTGTAATATGTATTGATAAAAATTTTGTGATTGTTTAACCACTCTACGCAAGCTTCCGGTGTTTCTCCGGCATCCCGCTTGTCTGCCGCCCAAATGCAGAGCATTCCATAGCCTATAGAAGCAAGGGTGGAATCTACAACAAAAATTTTGGCATCCGGATGAGCTTTTAGAAAAATTTCTTTTGCGATTAAAGCATTAGAATAAGTACCAGAGATACCACTGCCCATAGCTATATGAACAATAGGTAGATTAAATTTTTCCCATAATTCAGACCAAAAGTTGGCAAACTCATAGGGTGTCATTTGACTGGTGTGGGGAATTATACCCTCTCTCATTAGATTATAAAATGTGGCACAGTCCTTGGGGTTCATCTGATCTGTATATTGTTCTTCGTCAATGGTATATTTCATCTGGTAGGCATATATACCTCTCTCTTCACAAAATACTGCAGGTAGGTCACAACCTGAATCAGTTGAAACGCAATATTTACCCATCATAGTTAAAACCCCCTGTATTTATATAAAATATCGGTATGGTTTTTTTACTTTTATTAGATAAATAATGGGTAGATTATTGCTTTATTCGTTGTTTCTTAATTTTAAGTAAAAAAATTTATACTGCTTAATTTAATTATATAGAACCTGTCAGGCTTTTGCAAAAATTACTTATTTTGCATCCATTCATTTTATTTGCTGAATAATATATGTATTGTCTTGTTTTAATTTTATACTTAAAAATATTTTTATAATGTTACATTCCAATATTATGAATTGTCAGGTATAATAATAATTTAAGGGAGGTATTATCTATGAGTCTACCTGAAGCGTTATTTGCTTTATTTTTAATAATCATTGCCCCTTTTTTAACTGCAATTTTAAAAGGGTTTTTGGGTAAAAAGAAGTAAATGAAGGGGAAAATGTAATAGCTAATATTTAAAAAATATAATTAGTTAATATAGTTAGTTTAGCATAATTTTGTTTGCTTATTATATTTTATGGAGGTAACAAATGGATAATCAAAAAATTAAAGATTGGATATTTTTAACTGTTGGTGTCGTTTTAATCTTTCTTGCAGTCCGGTTTGGTATATCATTTTTAAAAGCCTCACTATAAAAAAGGGCGGATTTTTTATCCGGCCTTTTCACATTTTAAGTTGTTTTCCCATATGATACTAAAGTAAGAGAATGGGGGAACAATATGCTTTTAAGTACTTTTATGGTTGTAATATTTTCCATATTGTTTGGGATGTATTTAGGAATTAAATAATCCCGCTGGTTTAGGCATCCTAAAATTGACTTAAAATTCTAATCATAATTTATGTTTCTACTACACACAATAGAAATAGACTTACAGGCCATAGCAAGGGTTAGCGAGGCAACGTATCCTAGTGTTGCCGATAGTTAACCTGCCTGTAAGTCTATTGTGTTATTTATGATGACATAAATATGTTTTTTGTTTACCAGGATATTTTTTTAAGAAGTATAATCCCTTGTTAATGGTTAAGGGGGCAAATCCTTCACTGATAACCTGTGTATTACCGCTTATAATATCAAATTTCTTTATTTGGGGCAAATCCCCAAAAGTATAAACTAAAGTATCTTCATCCAGCCACTGAAAATTATCTATCCAACGTAATTCTTCTTTAATAGTATCAATTTTGTGGCTCTGTAGATTATAAAAAATAATATTATCCATTAATCCATTTAGATTACAATAAATTAAATATTTATCATGGGAACTAAAAATAGGGCTATGGGCGTTACTGTTTGTTTCCTGAATAGTAATGTTTTTGTTTTTTGTAAAATCCCAAATACCCAGTGTACTGGTAGCTGGATTAGTTTCAGTGAATCTGGAATAAGCCAAAAAACTTCCTGTGGAAGACCAGGTAAAGTAGTTTATATTATTTAATTGGGGCAAAGTGTTAATAGTACCTGATAAATTGACAAGATTTAAAGCAGAGACACAACCATGAGCATTAGAAAAACCCTCTAATACAGTGTAGGCTATTAGTTCCCCTTGGGGGTGCCATTGGAGAAAATTAATATATCTATTATAATTATCCACATTTTTTTCTTTCATAGAAATTATTTTTTTACTTTGAAGAGTTTCCGGGTTATATAGTTTGATGGAAATCTTTTCATCCTGAGTAATGCTATAAGCTAATAAATTTTCCTGGGGATGCCAGTCATAATAGATATGTTCTCCACTGATTTTCCAGATAACTTCCTTTGTGATCAAATCAATTATAGTTAAATTATTCCTACTGTAATCTGTGTAGGCTAGGTATTTTTCGTCAGGGCTTATTTTAAATTCTTCCACCGTTTCATTAAATACATATACATAATCAATTTTTTCATTATTATTACTAGTAACTATTCTACCCGAAACTTCAATGTTTTCTACTACATGATTAGAGTTAAGAAAATATCTAGTAAAAGCATTAGGTGGTATATCTTTTAAATCAATTAACTCTTGTCCCTTTTGGTCTAGATATACAACATTAAGGTTAGGACTAAGTTTTATTGATCTTTCGTTAAGTTGTATCTGCCCTTCTTCATTTATTTTCATTTTTTCAGTAATAATAATAATTGATTCTGTATCTGCCCTTACTGGTGTCGTTATTATTGTGGCTAAGATGATTAGAAATAAAAGTGTGCTGAATTTTCGGTTCATAAAATTTTGCCCCCTAAATATTATCTTTTTATTAATATTTAACATAAAAAGAAAAAATCCTTCCATAAATTGGTATAAGAAGGGTAAAAAAATAACGCATCCGAAGATGCGTCTACTAAGGAAACAGACGGGATTCGAACCCGTATCTCAGGCGCCACGAACCTGTGTGATGCCATTACACCACTATTTCCTTCTTGCGCTTGTCCTCATTATAACAAGTTTTATTAATAATGACAATTGGTTGTTTTTAGGATAAAAGCCAATGAATTAATATTTTGGCGCGATTTTTGTCTAATATCTTAAAAAACCTTCGAATTCAAAATATTTTATGCTTTGACAAAAGTAGAATTGGCTTTTATAATAAAAATAACATTAAAATAAATAATATGGGCGATTAGCTCAGCTGGTTAGAGTACCACGTTGACATCGTGGGGGTCACTGGTTCAAGTCCAGTATCGCCCACCAGAAAACCGCTATTCTCAAGAGATTAGCGGTTTTTTTATTTTTTTTATACTTTGCAAAGGTTTTCTTATTCTGTAAAAAATTGAGTCGAAAATTACAGTATACAGTTTATCACCCTCTCATATAATAGTAGAGCAAGAAAGGGGTGAAAATTTATTGTTGCAAGCTATTACTATTGGAACTTCTCAAAACCCTGATGCTTTAATAAGTCGTGTTGATAATGAATTAATGACATTACGTTCCCGTGGTATTCAATTTAAATACAATGTTAATCATAAAGGTGAATTTACTTTTCTAGGATGTGATCTTTATGCCAGAAACCTTACGCCGCGTGAGTTTAAGTATTTATTAGCTAATATAATCGCTGATATTATTATTGAAGATTGGGCTCAAATCTTAGTAAAAAAGATAATTCGCGATCATTATTACTATTTTAATGAAGAAGAAAAGAAAAGCATTAAAGAAAAGGCTTTGGAACTTTTGAAAAAAGAAGAAAACAAGTATTACCGTTTGCATCGTAAAGAAAAGGTTGTAGAACGGGTTTTGGAATACTTAGAGCGTCATGATGAATTAGTGATAGAGGGTTTTATTAATTTTCGTTTAAAAGATTATATTTCAGAACTTGAAGAAATTGTTGATGCTGCAGCAGATGATTTTTTATTAGAAAAAGAGTATTTGGAATTTATCCGTTTACTTAGATATTTTGTAGATATCCAGGAACCCAAAGTAAATGAAGTGAATATTTTATTAGAAAAAAACAGCATGTTTAAACTTTTAGACAGTGAGGGTAAAGAAATTGAAAATGAGTACTTAGAAGGTTTTTGTGTAGAGCTAATGTCTAATAGTGTTAATTACGAAGATTTATTAATTAGTGCTTTAATTACTTTAGCCCCCAAACAATTAGTTATTCATCTAAAAAATGAAGAAGAATTTAAAGAAACTATTAAAACCATCCAAAATGTTTTTGGAAATAAAGTTAATTATTGCCGGGGATGTACTATGTGTATCCCTAAAAAGATGCAATAAATATTTTGCATCTTTTTTTCTTGCTTATTGTATTAATTGTTTGCTAATATTTAATAGGTGATATTGAACATGCTAAAATACATTCTACTGTCTATGTTAATCGGAGGATTAATTGGTTGGAGCACTAATGTATTAGCTATCAAATTAATCTTTAGACCTTACCGTCCCTATAACATATTGGGCTTATTTACTTTACAAGGATTAATTCCTAAAAGAAGAAGTGAATTGGCCAGGGTAATCGGAGAAACCATAGAGAAAAATTTCTTATCGGGGGAGGAAATTGTAAACCGTTTAGTTACTCCTGACCTTGAAGCTAAAGTTGTCTTTGAAATTACACAAAATATTAAGCAAAAGGTTGTCAAAATTGTCCCTTCATTTATTTTAGCCGGCTTTAAAAGTTACTTAGATGAAATTATTGAAAACATAGTTCAAGCCGAAGTAAAGAAATTTTTCCGGGAAACCTTTCCTAAATTAGCAACAGAAATGAAGGATTCTCTTCCCATAGCTTCAATAGTTGAAGAAAAAATAAATCAATTAGATTTAAGGGAATTAGAGATACTGATTTTAAAGATTGTCCATAAAGAATTAAAGCATATAGAATACCTAGGCGGTATCTTGGGGGGAACTATAGGTTTAGTGCAAGGTGTGTTAATAAGCTTGTTGACATAATAGACCCTGGTAACTATAATAGTTTTATATAAATATGGTTAATAATAAAGCTGTGAAAAGGACATGCAAAATCAATAATACCTTCAGAGAGAAAATACCTTAGGCTGGAAGTATTTTCAGGTTATTTTGATTTTGTACCACCTTGGAGCTGCTATTCTGAAATTTTAGTAGGGATAGACGGTTGACCGCCGTTAAAGGTTTCAAGAGGAAAGATTTTTCTTTCAATTTGGGTGGAACCGCGGGAATAAACTTCTCGTCCCATTGGGGATGAGAAGTTTTTTATTTTAGAGTTTTAAAATAAAACTTATAAATTGTGATAGACACTAATTTTTTAAAATATATAAAGGGAGGAAAAAGAATGTTAAAGATTACTTTACCTGATGGTTCTATTAAAAATTTTGAGAGTAGTAAAATTACACCTCTAGATGTAGCTACCAGTATAAGTAAAGGATTAGCCAAAAAGGCTGTTGCCGCTAAAGTTGACGGACATGTAGTAGGACTTAACCATCCTATTGAAAAAGATGCACAGGTCACAATATTAACCTTTGATGATCAGGAAGGTAGAGATGTATTTCGGCACAGTGCATCTCATATTTTAGCTCAGGCTGTGCAAAGATTGTATCCCGGCACTAAATTAGGGATAGGACCTGCTATTAAAGATGGCTTTTACTATGATTTTGATTCAGAACACAAATTTACACCCGATGATTTAGTTAAAATTGAAGAGGAAATGGAAAAAATTATCAAGGAAGATTATGAATTTGTCCGTAAAGTGTTGCCGCGTAGTGAAGCAATAAAGTTTTTTCAAGACAGAGGAGAGTTGTATAAAGTTGAATTAATTGAAGACTTACCGGAGGATGCGGTTATCAGTATTTATCAACAAGGAGATTTTGTTGATTTGTGTGCAGGACCTCACCTGCCCTGCACCGGTATGGTTAAGGCTCCCAAATTGTTAAGTGTAGCCGGTGCTTATTGGCGGGGCAGTGAGAAAAATAAAATGCTCCAACGGATCTACGGTACTGCTTTTCCGAAAAAATCTGAACTAGAGGAGTACTTGTATCTTGTTGAAGAGGCTAAAAGGAGAGACCATCGCAAACTGGGTCAAGAACTAGAGCTTTTTGCTATTATGGATGAAGGCCCGGGCTTTCCTTTCTTCTTCCCGAAAGGAATGATCATCAGAAATGAGCTGGAAAATTTCTGGAGAGAAATTCATAGGGAACATGGTTATCAAGAGATTAAAACCCCCATTATTTTAAATCGGGAATTATGGGAACGTTCCGGTCACTGGGATCATTACAAGGAAAATATGTATTTTACGGAAATTGATGAGAATCAGTTTGCCATTAAACCTATGAACTGTCCTGGAGGAATTTTAATTTACAATAGTAAGATTCACAGTTATCGTGAATTACCTTTAAGATGGGGTGAATTAGGTCTTGTTCACCGCCACGAACTTTCTGGTGCTTTACATGGTTTAATGCGGGTTCGCGCCTTTACCCAGGATGATGCCCATATTTTCATGCTGCCCAGCCAGATTAGTCAAGAGGTCAAAGGAGTAATTGAACTAACCGAAAAAATCTATAAACTCTTTGGTTTTGATTATCATGTAGAATTATCTACCAAACCTGAAAAAGCTATGGGTTCGGATGAAATGTGGGAAAAAGCCACCAATGCCTTAGAACAAACCTTAAAAGAAAAAGGTATGCGATATTATATTAATGAAGGTGATGGTGCTTTTTACGGACCTAAGATCGATTTCCACTTAAAAGACTCTCTAGGCAGAACTTGGCAATGTGGTACAATTCAGTTAGATTTTCAGATGCCGGAAAAATTTGATATGACTTATATTGGTGAAGATGGAGAAAAGCATAGACCGGTAATGGTGCATCGGACTATTTTTGGCAGTATTGAAAGGTTTATTGGAATTTTAACTGAACACTATGCGGGAGCTTTTCCGACCTGGCTGGCCCCTGTTCAGGTAAAAATATTGCCTATAACTGATAAACAACTTTCTTACGGTCGAAAGCTGTATGAGGAACTCTTCCAAGCCGGTGTGCGGGTAGAACTTGATGAACGAAATGAAAAAATCGGGTACAAGATTAGGGAAGCACAGGTACAAAAAATACCTTATATGTTAGTTATAGGAGACAGAGAAGTAGAGAATAATACAGTTAGTTTGAGAAAAAGAGGAGAAGGAGATTTGGGGGCCGTTCCTTTCCACGAATTTAAAGAAAAGGTTCTAGAAGAAATTAAAAAGAAAATTTGAGTTTGACATTTTTTTGATTAGATGCTAATATATATACGCAAAATATGATTATATATGTATGGAAAAGAAGAAGCCGTCCGCTTCTCACCTTATGGCTAGAGCTTATAAGGTTATCTGGTAGGTAACAAGGATTTGAGATATTTGTATCCTTAAAGGTGTAATTGTAAATGTTTAACCTTGTGTAACCTTGTTAGATAAGCGGATGGATCTTCCATCCGTTTTTATTATTTTGGAGGTGACAAATTATTAGCAAAGACTTACGGGTTAACGAGGAGATTAGAGGTAAAGAGGTCAGATTAGTAGATGAACGGGGAGAACAATTAGGTATTATGTCTCCCAAAGAGGCTTTGAAAATTGCTCTTGAGCGCAATTTGGACTTGGTAGAAGTTGCTCCCAATGCTAATCCACCTGTGTGCCGAATTATGGATTTTGGCAAGTATAAATATGAACAGAGTAAAAAAGAACGTGAAGCTCGTAAAAAACAAAGGATTATTAATGTAAAAGAGGTTAAGTTGCGTCCTAATATTGAGGACCATGATTTTATGACAAAAACAAAAAATGCTATTAGATTTTTAAAGAATGGTGATAAAGTAAAAGTTACAATTATGTTCAGGGGAAGAGAAATTACTCATCCTGAAATAGGTAAAGAACTCTGTTTGCGTTTGGCTAATGAAGTAAAAGACTTAGCGAAAATTGAAAAGGAAGCTAAGGTTGAAGGTAGAAACATGGTTATGGTTTTATCACCAAAAAATGATTAGATATAGCAGATAGGGGGAAGTATTTATGCCAAAAATGAAAACTCACCGGGGTGCAGCAAAAAGATTTAAGAAAACATTTAAGAAAACTGCTACCGGAAAAATCAAAAGATATCACGCTTATAAAAGTCACATTTTAGAGAAAAAATCAGCAAAAAGAAAACGTAATTTGCGTAAATCCGCAATTATGTTTGAAGGTGACGCTAAAAAAATAGCCAAGTTAATACCTTACAAGTAATATGCAGATTAAAGGAGGCAAATATTATGGCAAGAGTTAAAAGAGGGGTAACTGCCCGTCGTAGACATAAAAAAATATTAAAACTAGCTAAAGGTTATAGAGGTGCTAGATCAAAAATTTACAGGGTAGCTAATCAGGCTGTAATGAAAGCCTTGATGCATTCTTATATTCATCGTAGATTACGAAAAAGGGATTTTCGTAGACTCTGGATTACACGTATAAATGCTGCAGCCAGACAAAATGGTATGTCTTATAATCGTTTTATTAATGGTTTAAAAAATGCCGGTGTAGAAATAAACCGCAAGATTTTAGCAGATTTAGCGGTAAACGATGCTCAAGCTTTTAAGGAACTAGTGGAATTGGCTAAAAACCATCAATTAAAGCAGGCTTAAGAAGCCTGCTTTAATACTACTTAAATTTCACCTCATATTTACCCTGAATTAAAATTATTAAATCCAATATAAATACCAGGGTAAAGGAAGGAGAAATATTTTTAGTGGAGAGAATAACTTCTGAACAAAACAAATGGCTAAAAAAAATTAAGGCTTTGGGTCTAAAAAAATACAGGGATGAATATGGACAATTTGTCATCGAAGGTGGTCGGTTTTGTGAAGAAGCTTTGAAAAATAAGGCGGAAATTGAGGCTTTATTAGTCAGTGAAGCTGCTTTGGAAAATCCCGCTGTGAAGGGAGTATTGACAAAATTTACTCCTGACTATTTTGTGGTGGCCGGGAATCTACTGGAAAAGTGTTTGCCTACGGTTCATCCTCAGGGAATTGCGGCTATTGTCGCTAAACCTTCTTGGGATTTAGAACAGGTTTTGCAGACAGATGTTGTTCTTATAATTGATGGGATTCAAGATCCGGGTAATTTAGGTACCCTAATCAGGACTTCATTAGGTGTGGGAGTGGGAGCAGTTTTTTGTCTTAAAGGAACAGTAGATTTGTATAACGAAAAAACTCTCAGGGCTACCATGGGAGCAGTTTTTAATTTACCTGTTTTGTATATTCAAGATAAGCAATCCTTACTTAATCTTTTACAAAAACATAATTTTACCGTTGTGGTTGCCGATGTGAATACGGAGATGTATTATTATGAATATAATTACCCGGAAAAGGTTGCTTTAGTTTTGGGTAGCGAAGCTCATGGACCCCTTAACTTTCAAGAAAGTTATCAAAAGGTAAAAATACCTTTAAATCCTGTAGTAGAATCTTTAAACGTAGCCATAGCCGGAGGGATTATTTTATATGAAATTTTCCGGCAAAAGCATTTCAGTTTGGATTAAGTTGTCTGTTGGTTACATAATATGTTATAATGCCGCTAGAAGGATTTGAAAAGTAGGTAATAATCTATGACACCTGCTGACATACTCTGGCGGTTATTTGAAAAAACGGGTTCTCTAAAAATTTATTTGCTGTATAAAAAACTTCAAATGCAATAAAGCAAGGAAGGGGAGCTGTTGCAAATTAGGGTTGCCCAGGGAGGTAAAGCCTTAGATTGAAAGCTTTACTGCAACAATGATTTGCTGCTACCTTAGGTAGTATCGAAAGAAACAGGTTTCGCCCCGGAGCTTTTAAGCTGAAATAAGGTGCAAGTTACCTTAGACTAGGTTTAAACGGTCCTCTCCGTTAGTGAGGTCAAGAGAGAATCCTTTTATTAGGATTAATTAGGGTGGTACCGCGGAATAAGCTTTCGTCCCTTGGGATGAGAGCTTTTATTTTTTCAGCTAACAACAAAGGAGGTATTTCTAGTGAAAGCTCAGTTAGAGAAAATCAGATTAGAAGCAAAAAATGCACTACAGGAGTGTGAAAGCTTAGAAAAACTTACCGAATTAAGAATAAAATATCTCGGCAAAAAAGGTGAATTAACTCAAGTTTTAAGGGGAATGGGACAATTGTCAGCGGAAGAAAGGCCAGTAATAGGCCAGTTGGCAAATGAGATCCGTGACGAATTAAATGAGCTATTAAATGAGCAAACTGAAAAATTAAAAAGGATTAAACTAGCAAAAGGCTTAGAAAAAGAGGCGATTGATGTAACTTTGCCAGGGAAAAAGTTTACTCCGGGAGGAAAACATCCTATTTCTTTAGTAATTGAGGAAGCTAAAGAAATATTTTTAGGCTTAGGCTTTGAAATTGCTGAAGGTCCTGAAATAGAAAGCGATTATTATAACTTTGAAGCTTTAAATTTACCTAAAGACCATCCGGCCAGAGACATGCAAGATACTTTTTATATTACCTCCGATATCCTGCTCAGGACCCATACTTCTCCCGTTCAAATTAGGACTATGGAAAAGAAAACTCCGACTTTACCGGTAAAAATTATTTGCCCAGGTAAGGTCTATAGAAGAGACGATGATGCAACCCATTCTCCCATGTTTCATCAAATTGAAGGTTTAGTTATTGATAAAAATATTAGAATGAGTGATTTAAAGGGGATTTTGTTAGCTTTTGTACAGCAAATGTTTGGACAAGACAGAAAGATCCGTTTGCGTCCCAGTTATTTCCCCTTTACCGAACCCAGTGCGGAGGTTGATGTTTCCTGTGGTATTTGTAATGGTGAGGGGTGTAAGGCCTGTTCTAACACAGGGTGGTTGGAGATTTTAGGTTCGGGAATGGTTCATCCTAATGTTTTAAAATATGGAGGTTATGATCCCCAAGAAGTTACCGGATTTGCCTTTGGGATGGGTGTAGAAAGAATAGCCATGCTTAAATATGGTGTTAATGATTTGCGTTTATTCTTTGAAAATGATTTACGGTTTTTAAAACAGTTTTAGGAGGTATATTATATGCAGGTTTCTTTTAAGTGGTTACAAGAATATGTGGATATAGATATTACTCCCGAAGAGTTAGCTGAAAAATTAACCAATGCCGGTGTAACAGTGGATGAAATTGAGTACCTAAATAAGGGAATTGAGGGTGTAGTAGTTGCTAAAGTATTAACTGTGCAAAAACATCCTAATGCAGATAAACTATCCCTGTGTCAGGTTACTACCGATAATGAAAATGTCTATCAAGTAGTGTGTGGGGCGCCTAATGTAAGAGACGGGCAGATAGTGCCTTTTGCTTTAGTGGGAGCTAATTTGCCCGGAAATGTAAAAATCAAAAAGGCTAAGTTAAGAGGGGTAGAATCTCAAGGTATGATCTGTTCTGCTCAAGAATTAGGTATTGATGACGAGAGTTTGCCCTCTGAGCAGAGAGAAGGGATTCTTGTGTTGGATCCCAGTGCACCTTTAGGAGAAGATATTGTTAAATATCTAAATTTAGATGACTGTATTTTAAAATTAGATTTAACTCCTAACCGGGGTGACTGTTTGAGTGTAATTAATATAGCTCGGGAGATTGGTGCTATTTTAGGGAAAAAGGTAAAACTACCTGAAATAAGTTTTGCCGAGATTGATAAAAACGTACATGACTTTGTTCAAATTAAAATTGATGCACCTGATTTATGTTATCGTTATGCAGCCAGAATAATAGAAGGCGTAACTATTAAGCCTTCTCCACTGTGGTTACAGCACAGGTTACGTTGCTCTGGCATTAGACCGATAAATAATGTAGTAGATATAACTAATTACATTCTTTTGGAATATGGCCAGCCTTTACATGCTTTTGATTACAATTTCTTGGAACAGGGACAAATTATTGTGCGTCAAGCAAAACCTGGAGAAAAAATAGTAACATTAGATGGGCAGGAAAGAGAATTAACGGAGGAAATGCTCTTAATTACAGATCCTACTAAAGCTGTAGCCGTAGCCGGAGTAATGGGAGGGGAAAATTCTGAGGTTAAGGAAACTACAACTACAGTTTTAATTGAATCTGCTTATTTTAACCCCAAAAGTATACGGAGAACTTCCACAGGTTTAGGTTTGCGTTCCGAGTCTTCCCTTCGTTTTGAAAAGGGAATTAATATTGAGACTGTGGTAGAGGCTTGTAATAGAGCAGCCCAACTAATGGCTGATTTGGCCGGAGGGCGTATTTTAAAAGGTGTGGCGGATAATTACCCGACGCCTATAAAACGGACGGTTATCCATTTACAATTAGATAAAATAAATAAGGTACTGGGTACTGCTTTGACTGATAAAGAAATCAAGGGTATTCTCACACGCTTAGATTTTCTCATTCTTCAAGAAGATGGCGAAAAAATAACGGTTGAAGTACCTCCCTATCGTCCCGATATAACAATTCCTGAGGACCTGATCGAAGAGGTAGCCAGACTTTATGGGTATGAAAATATTCCTGTTACTTTACCTGAAGGAGTAACCAGTCAAGGTCAAAAAACTGCAGAACAAAAGCTAAGAGACAAAATCTTGGAAGTTTTATCTTTCAGGGGTCTGTATGAAGTTATTAATTTCAGTTTTATAAATAAGAATCATTTTGATAAGCTTTTGTTGCCTGAGGACGATTCTAGGAGAAATGCTATTCCTCTATTAAATCCTTTATCAGAGGAACAAGGGTATATGCGTACAAGTATCTTACCGGGTTTACTGGTCAATTTGCAGAAAAATATTAATAAACGTAATGAAAACATAGGAATTTTTGAATTAGGAAAAATTTATTTACCCCAAAGCCAGGGACAAGACATAACCAGAGAAAAAATGACTTTAGGAATCGCTGTAAGCGGTGTTTTAGTTTCAGACTGGCAGGAAAAAGGTAGAAAAGTTGATTTTTACTATTTAAAAGGCATCTTAGAAGATTTATTTGACAAGCTAAATATTATCAATGTTGATTTTGTACCTTGCAAAGATAATCCCAGTTATCATCCTGGACGGACAGCAAAAGTTTATGTTAATAATGAACAAATAGGCATTTTAGGTCAGGTTCACCCGTTGGTTTTAGAAAATTATGATTTACCCAAAGAAGTTTATATAGCGGAAATCGATGTGGATGTTTTATTTAAAATAGGACAAGGAAAAGTTGAATTTAAGCAATTGCCTAAATTCCCCAGTGTAAGTAGAGATTTAGCAATAGTAGTCAAAGACCAAGTTTTAGCCAAAGACCTAATAGAAAAGATTAAAGAGTTAGGTGGAGAATTATTAGTAGAATTGCAAATCTTCGATGTTTATAAAGGAGGACAAATACCTTCTGATTCTAAGAGTATTGCATTTTCTTTAACCTTCCAAGCCATGGACAGAACATTAACGGATAAGGAAATCAATGAGATATTTGACAGAATCCAAAATTCCTTAGGGGTTCATTTCGGGGCTACTTTAAGAGCCTAAATTTCTCCAAAATGCCTGCAAAATGCAGGCATTTTGATTTATTTTTTCCTAAGCAGGGTTTTTTTGATTTTTCTCGAAAGTATAAAAACGGAGAAGGATGGGAGGGGTTGCTTTGCAAAAGGATAGTGAAAAAAAGAAGGTGCAAGTTGAAATCTACGGAAATAGTTATGTAATTAAAGGTGATACTAATACTGGATCTATACTTAAAGTTGCAGAATTTGTTAATGAAAAGATGAATTATATTGGGCAAAGAAATCCTCATTTATCTTCTAAACAGGTTGCCATTTTAACTGCTTTAAATCTTGCTGATGAGTTATTAACTTTACAAAATGACTATGATAAATTAGTCCAAATTTTAGAAGAAGGGAAAAAGATTAAAAAATTCTAGTTGTGGGATAAATAAATTAGTAGTTTTTTTTCGGAGGAATAAAAATTTGAATACTGATTTATTTATTCCAGGGGTAAGCAGAGAAGACTTAACTATAATACAGGAAAGATTAGGTCTTAATAGCCTTTCTGAACTTAAAAAAGCAGCTAAAGGGAGAAAAATTCGTAAATTAGCTGGGTTAGGTAGTAAAACGGAAATGGCTGTTTTAAGAGGTATTAAACTTTTGGAAGCGAGTCCGGAGTTTTTACCCAGTGGCATTGTTACTGATTTTAGTAAAATGTTAATAGATAAACTAAAGACCTGGCCCAATGTAAGCCAGGTTTTAATTGTTGGTGATTTGAGGCGTGGATGCGCAGAGGTTAATAAAATTGAATTTTTGCTTGAGACAGATGACTTTGGTTCTCTAAGTAATTTTTTACTTGAACTACCTGGCTTAAAAAAAGAAATAATCCGTGAAAAGGATGTAATTAGTTTTTCAAGTGCTTTGGGGCTACCGGTCATCTTTCACTTAGCTACTCCTTTTCAATGGGGTACCAGGAGTATACTTACTACCGGATCTGAACAGCATGTACAGGCTTTGAAAAAGATTACGCCTACTTTGCCTCTAACTGATCGTGAGGAAAAAATTTATAATAAAATGGGTTTATCCTGGATTCCTCCGGAAATACGTGAAACAGGAAGAGAAGTACAATTAGCACTGGAAGGTAATTTGCCTAAACTTATAGATATTAAAATGGTAAAAGGAGATTTACACCTACACAGTAGATGGAGTGATGGTGTTAATACCATAGAAGAAATTATTCAACAAGCTATCCGGCTGGGATATGACTATATTGCTATTACTGATCATTCTCAGTCCCTAAAGGTAGCCGGTGGGTTAAGTCCTCAGGACCTTTTTAATCAAGGGAAAGAAATCAGTTTATTGCAAAAGAAATACCCTCAAATTAAAATACTAAAAGGAATTGAAGTTGATATTTTAGAGGACGGTAGTTTAGATTTTACTGATGATATATTAAATAGTTTAGACATGGTCATAGCTTCTGTGCACAGCTATTTCCATATGTCTGAGGAAGATATGACTAGACGTGTAGTTAAGGCTTTGCAAAATCCTTATGTCAAGATTTTAGCCCATCCTACCGGGAGAATTCTAGGGAAAAGAACTGGCTATGCTATAGATATTAATAAAGTTATTGATACTGCAGTTGCCTATAATAAAATCCTAGAAATTAATGCATCACCTGATCGGTTAGATTTACGTGATACACACTTACAGATAGCCAAAACCAAAGGAGCCAAAATCGCCATCAATACAGATGCGCACAATCTGGAAAAAATGAAGGACATGGTTTTTGGAGTCCAGACAGCAAGACGTGGGTGGCAGACTATTGATGATATAATTAATTGCTGGAGTTATGAAAAATTAGAAGACCAATTAAAAATTAAGAAATAAAAATTAGCTGTATGATTAATTTTTCTATGAAAGGGTGGAAGACATTGAAGTTAAGGGAGATTTACGAGTTAATAGTCCAATTAGGTAAAGAAGCCGACCCGCGGGGAAGTGAATTAGAGAAAGTTTTAGAAAAGGCACATCAGGAAGAAAGAGATTTGCCGGAGGATGAACGTAAATATTTTGACCGGGATAAACTTTTTAATCCCTACAGTGATACTAGAATCCTTTACGGTGACGACAATTTGGAGGTAAAAACAATCCTAGCAGGTATTGATATTGAAACATCAGAAATCCTTTTAGCAGATAGATTAAGGGAAAAAGGAACTTTTGTTGATTTAATTATCGCTCATCATCCAGAAGGCAAGGCTTTAACAGGGCTATATGAGGTTATGAAAATCCAGGAGGATGTTTTATATAATTTTGGTGTACCCATAAACATTGCTCAAGGGCTGCTTACTTCCCGGATAAGTGAAGTGGAAAGAAATCTTTTGCCTTTAAACCACAATCGTAGTATTGATGCGGCAAAACTGTTGAATATTCCTTTAATGTGTGCTCATACTCCTGCAGATAACCAGGTCCAATATTTTTTAAATAAACTTTTTACAAAAAAATCACCGGATACTTTAGGAGAAGTTGTTAAAGTTCTGTTAGAAGTACCTGAATACGACCATGCTGCTTATATGGGTTCCGGGCCTAAAATTGTCGTAGGTGATAAAAAACGGAAAGCCGGTAAAATTTTTGTTGATATGACTGGAGGGACCAGTGGCTCAGAAAAGGCCTATGAAAAAATGGCTATGGCTGGTATTGGTACAGTTGTTTGTATGCATATGGATGAAAAACACCGAAAAGAAGCGGAAAAAAATTTTATTAATGTAGTTATAGCCGGTCATATGGCCAGCGATTCTTTAGGTATGAATTTAATCCTGGATAAAATCGAAGAACAGGGAATAAAAGTATTAACCTGCTCAGGATTAATTAGGGTACCACGTTAAAGTTGGAGGAAGAATAAATGAAAAAAATTGAATTACTAGCACCGGCAGGGAATATAGAAGCATTTCGAGCGGCCGTGGAAAATGGCGCCGATGCAATTTATTTAGGCGGAAGTATGTTCAGTGCCCGGCAGTATGCCGATAATTTTCAAATTCCTGAACTAACAGATGCTGTAAATTACGCCCATACTCGCAATGTAAAAGTATATGTAACCGTAAATACACTTGTCTTGAATAGGGAAATGAAAGAACTGGTGAATTTTCTTTATGAAGTTGCTCAGACTAATGTTGATGCTTTTATTGTACAAGATTTAGGTGTGGCGGGTCTTATCCGCAGACTATTACCGGAAATAGAGTTACATTCCAGTACCCAAATGGCAGTGCATAATTCATCAGGTGTAAATTTTTTAGAAAAAATGGGTTTTACCAGAGCAGTTTTAGCCCGCGAAGTATCTTTGGAAAATATAAAAGAAATTCGGAAAAATTCTTCCTTAGAGTTAGAAACCTTTGTTCACGGAGCTTTATGTATAGCATATTCAGGGCAATGTTTGCTAAGTAGCATGATAGGAGGCCGTAGCGGGAATAGGGGACGCTGTGCCCAACCCTGTCGTATGAAATACTCCTTGGTGGATAATAAAGGAAATGAATTAGCAGGTGTAGAAAACGTAGGCGAATACCTGTTAAGCCCTAAGGATTTAAAAATGATTGAGCATATTCCAGAATTGATTGAAGCCGGAATTAGTTCTTTAAAAATAGAAGGCAGAATGAAACGTCCAGAATATGTAGCTATTGTAGTTAGAAACTACAGAAAGGCAATTGATTCCTATTATTCTGACCCGGAGGAATTTGTTATTACTAAAGAAACCAATAAAGAATTAGAACAAATTTTTAACCGCCAGTTTACCACAGGCCATTATTTTCATAATCAGGGGCGGGATTTAATGAGCTATCAAAGGCCCGATAACCGTGGTTTGTTTTTAGGTAAAGTTTTAGGAAAAAAAACAGGCCTGATTAAGATTAAACTCCATGAACCCCTTAGTGTTGGTGATGGCTATGAAGTTTGGACTAAACAAGGCAGAAATATTGCCGGTGAAGTAAAAGAGATATACTATCGAGGTAAAAAAATAAATCATGTATCTTCAGGAAAAGAAATTGAACTAAAGGTGGCAGGAAATCCACAAATAGGGGATCTAGTTTATAAAACACTAGATAATAAACTAATGGAATCTGCCAGGGGAACTTATTCTCAACCCCCGAAAGAGGATAAAATTGGATTAAACATCCGAGTTGTTTTACGAAAAGATTATCCTTTAAAAGTAACCGCCATTGACGAAGAAGGATACGAATATAGTTGTAGTAGTGATTTTCTTGTTGAGGAAGCCAAAAAACACCCTGTTAATGAGGATATCCTTAGGAAGCAATTTTCCCGTCTAGGCAATACCCCTTTTCAATTGGTAAGTCTAAAAAGTGATATTAAAGGAGAATTAATGGTTCCGGTTAGTGAATTAAATCATTTGCGACGCGCATTGGTAGCCGGTCTAATAAATAAAAGACAAGAAAAATTTATTAAAATAATTCCAGATAAACAGGAATATTTAAGAGATGCGGGAGAAATATTTACTGCTGTTTTTCATTCGCTAGAAAAAAAGAAAAAGGAAATTCTGCTTTCTGTATTAGTTGGTGATCCCGAATCCTTTCGGGAAGCGGTAAATTCAGGAGCCGATTTAATCTATCTTAATTGGGAAGGCTTGAGAAATGCTCCGGGATTTACTTGGGAAAGTTTAGGGGATTGTTTACAATATGGCCATAGATTTAATAAAAAAGTTATTTTACGCATTCCACGGTTTGTTCCTGAATTAAAGCTAAAAAACATAAAAAGATTTCTTTTAAAAGCACGTGCCCTAGATTTTGACGGTATTCTTGTTGGTAACCTAGGGATGCTAGAACTGGCGGAAAATTTGGGATGGAAAAATATTTATGCTGACTATACTTTGAACATTTTTAATGATTTAACCATTTATGAATTGGCTAAAAAAGGAATTGTGCAAGCTACTCTCTCTCCTGAATTAAATTTGGCCCAAATTAAAGATTTTTCCATGCAGGAAAAGCTCCCTTTAGAGACTATTATTCACGGCAATTTTCCTTTAATGGTTAGTGAATACTGTGCCGTAGGCAGTATAGTAGGTAATAAAACAAGTCAAAAAAAATGTTCACAACCTTGTCGTAGGCAAGAATATGGCCTTAAAGACCGGATGAATTTTGTATTTCCTTTGATGATGGATGAAAATTGTCGGATGTTAATTTATAATGCTAAACCTTTAAATTTATACAAAGATTTAAAAGATATATTGCAAAGCGGTATCAGTGTCCTTAGGATTGAAGGAAGAAAAGAAAACCCCATCTGGATTAATAGGGTAACTAAAGTTTATCGGGAAGCTTTAGATAATTGGAATAAAGATAAGGAATATCTGCCAAAAGACGAGTGCGTTAATATGTTAGATGCTTTAGAACCAAAAGGGTACACAACAGGACATTTTTACCGAGGAGTACAGTAATTTCAAGCCGGTTAGGGGAAAACAAATAGGTTAGGGTGACAGTAAATGAATGAATTTACATTACAGAAATTAGAGTTTGACAAAATAAAGAATATGCTTCTTAAAGAATGTAGTTCTTCTTTGGGGCAGGAAAAAGTAAAAAATCTCAAACCTGTATCGGATTATGAGCGTATTCTTTTATGGCAACAAGAAACTACTGAGGGAGTCACAGTAAGAAGGTATGAGCCCCAGGTTCCTTTAGGAGGAATTAAGGATATAAGCAGTCAAATCAAGCGAGCTGAGGTAGGCGGTATTTTAGAACCGGAAGATTTTTTAAAAATCCTGGATACTCTGACGGCCAGTCGCAAGCTAGCCACCTTTTTAGGTAAAAGAAAGAAACAGTACTCCTCTCCGCGGTTAGAGTGGTGGGCTGAACAATTAAATGTACTAGAAAATTTAGAGGAGGAGATCCAAAGGATTATTTCTCCAGAAGGGGAGATAAAGAACAGTGCTTCCCCTAAATTGGCTAATGTTCGCAAAAAAATAATAACCTTGCAAAACAGGATTAAAGAAAAACTGGATAACTTAGTGAAATCCGATCATTATCAAAAGTACCTACAGGATTCAATAGTGACCATAAGAGGAGATCGTTATGTAGTTCCCGTAAAACAGGAATATAGAAATCAAGTTCCAGGGATAATTCATGACCAATCAGCCAGTGGAGCCACTCTTTTTATTGAACCCATGGCTGTTGTAGAATTAAACAATGATTTGCGAAAAGCTTATTCGGAAGAACGGGACGAAATATTAGAAATTTTAAGGGAGTTAAGTGAAAAAATAGGTGCTTATGTTGATGAACTCCGTGAAAATTTAGAGGTTTTAGCCCACATTGATTTTATTTTTGCTAAAGCCAGGTTAAGTGAAAAATTGAATGCAGTAGCTCCACAAATTTACCAGGATCAAATGATAAAAATTATTAAAGGTAGGCATCCTTTAATTCCAGCCAATGAAGTAGTGCCTATGACCTTAGAAATGGGGTTTGACTATGATGCCTTGGTTATTACCGGTCCTAACACAGGTGGAAAAACTGTAACTTTAAAGACTGTAGGTTTGTTTGTTTTAATGAGCCAATCCGGTTTGCATATTCCGGCAGAACAAGGTAGTGGGATAGGTATTTTCACAAAAGTTTTTGCAGATATTGGTGATGAACAGAGTATTGAACAATCTTTAAGTACTTTTTCCTCTCACATGACCAATATTGTTAATATTTTATCCGCAATTGACCAAACCTCTTTAATTTTATTAGATGAATTAGGAGCAGGTACGGATCCTTCGGAAGGGGCGGCTTTAGCCATTTCTATTTTAGACTATATTTTACAGAAAGGTGCTAAAATCATTGCCACAACTCATTATAGTGAGCTAAAGACTTATGCCTTTCGAACGAAAAGGGTTCAAAACGCCAGTGTAGAATTTGATCTAAAAACTCTTAAACCTACTTATCGTTTATTAATTGGAATTCCCGGAAAAAGTAATGCTTTTGAGATTGCCACCCGTCTGGGCTTAAAGGAAGAAATAGTAGAAAAAGCCAGAAGCTTGATTAGTAAAGAAGAACAAAATGTTTCAGATTTAATCCAATCATTAGAAATGAATCGATTGACTGCAGAAATTAAAAGAAAAGAAGTAGAGGAAAAATTAGAAAAGGTTAATATTAAATTAGCAAACATAGAGGAACAAGAAGCTAAGATGGCAGCAATCGCAGAGAAACTAAAAAGAAAAGCTGAAGAAGAGGCACTGGAAATTATCAAGAATGCCCGGAGAGAAAGTGAGCAAATATTAAAAGACTTACGTGCTTTAGCTAAAGAAGAAATTTTAAAAGCAGAAGAGAAAGCACGTTTATATAAAAACCAATTGGAAGAAAAAGAAGAACAACTGGCCCAAAAAGTTCTAGAAGGACCTAAAGTAACAGGACGGAAACCTAAAGACTTAAAAATTGGGCAGGAAGTTTTTGTGCCCAAATTAAATCAGAAAGCAATTGTCTTGACTTTACCGAACAGTAACGGTGAGGTTCAAGTACAAGCAGGTATTATTAAAATAAACGTCAATTTAGAAGAGTTACAAGAAATAGATAAAAAAGAAAGTAGAATAACCACCGGTTCAGGTAAGATTATGGCCGAAAAAACAGAATCTATTAAAAACGAGCTGGATTTTCGTGGAATGGTAGTAGATGAGGCTTTACCTTTGGTAGATAAGTATTTAGATGATGCTTTTTTAAGTGGGCTTAATCAGGTATATTTAATTCATGGAAAAGGTGGCGGTGTATTACGTACTGCGGTAAGGGACATGCTTAAAAAGCATCCCCACGTAAAATCTTTTCGTTCCGGTGGGTTAACAGAAGGTGGTACAGGCGTTACCGTTGTGGAGTTAAAAAAATAAAAAAATGGTAACCATCCGAGATGGTTACCATTTTTTTATGTTAGTTTTATTCTGATGCAGGTATTTTTACTGTTACCTGATTGGAAAGAGGACTTTGTCGATTAAGATTAATGTCATGAGCTACAACAAGATAATGATAGGTTTTGCCTGGTTCTATATCAGTATCAATATAGGACGGTGACTTAATAATATTTTCTGTACCAATTTGATTGTTAACATTAGGTTGGAAACCGGGTTCCTCTGACCTGAAAACATAATAGGTGAAATCACCCTGAGGGTGGGGTTTAGACCAGGTTAAGTGAATTTGGATTCGATTATCAACAGTTATAGCTTTAGCTTGCAATTTTGGTGGTTTTAAGGCACGGTCTGTTTGTTGTTTTTCGTTGGGTATTGTTATTTCGTTAGAAGCAGGACTCTGAATACCGCTAAGCTTATCGACGGCAATTACTCGATAATAATATTTTTTGCCGGGTTCTATGGTATCATCAATAAAAGTATTACTTGTTATCTCCTGGTCACGGGCAATTCGATTGCCTGCATTAGGTATGAAACCTGGCTCCGTAGAACGGTAAATGTGATAAACGGTATTAGCGTTTGCTTCAGACCAGGCCCAGGTCAGTTTAGCACCTTTAATTATATTACTGTCCTCATGCATAATCGCTTCACCTATTAAATTAACCGGGGAAGCAGAAGAACCATGTAAAGTACAGTATTGTGAAGGTACTTCTAAATGAGCGTCTTCCGGCACGGCATTTTGAAACTCCTTAGGTAATCCTTCATTACTCCAGGGTTGCGGTCGTTTTAAAAATACACCAGTAGTGGGGGGAGTAGGACAATTATTAGTATATAATTGACCGGTCATGGGACAAATTTGTGCTTCCACCCAAACATTAGAAGTTTCTTTAGGTACGAAATCTTTATGGAAAAGTTCAGTTACGATAAATTCCTGTGGAGTTAATTCACTTGGTAATAATCCTGATTTATAATCTACCGCCATACTAACTATATTGGAAGGGCGTTTAAACTGACTAGACGGTAGCCCCTCATGGGCTGTTTCCATAACCTTTTTCCATATAGGGCCGGCATTGGCGCCGCCACCTACAACGCCGCTCATGGTCCGTGGTTCGTCATACCCCAACCAAACAGCTGCTACTAATTCAGGTGTATAACCTACAAACCAAACGTCTTTTGTATCAGAAGTTGTTCCTGTTTTACCGGCAACAGGTCGATCAGATAATCTGGCTCTGGTACCGGTCCCTTGCTCAACAACTGTTTGGAGCATACTTGTCATTAAATAAGCTGTTTCTTCACTCATTACTACTCTTTTCTGGGTTTTGTGTTCATAAATTACATTACCGTTTCTATCTTCAATTTTATTGATCACAAAAGGTTCTACGTAAACTCCTTGGTTAGCAAAAGCACCGTAAGCTGCAGTAAGCTCCAGAGGAGTAACACCCTTGGTAAGGCCTCCTAGGGCAAGGGATAGACCCAGATCATTTGCCGATCCGCTTGCTACTAAACTGGAAATGCCCAAATTCTCGGCAAATTTAAATCCCTCAGAAACACCAATTTCCTGAAGCATTTTTACTGCTGCAACGTTCACTGAATATTGAATCGCGGTTCGCATAGAAATTAAGCCACGATAGCGGTTATCGTAATTTCTGAATGTTTTTGTGCCACTTGAAAGTTGATAAACTTCCGGATAATCATCTATCACAGTTGCCGGTGAATAACCTTTTTCCAAAGCAGGTCCATAAACGGCTATGGGTTTAAAGGCAGAACCAGGTTGCCGCAATGCTTGGGTAGCCCGGTTAAAGCTACGTTTACCTTCTTGATTCCGGCCGCCAATTAATGCTTTGATTTCACCTGTATGTGGATCAAGTACAACCATTGCAGATTGAATTATTTCATTTCTTGTTCCGGCAGGGAAATTTTCAGGATTGTTATAGACTTCTTCCATTTTACTTTGGATTTTCTGGTCTAAAGTTGTATAGATTCTATATCCTTCCGTATATAATTTGCCTTCATTATCCTCTAGTTTTAACTTGTTTATAGCTTCTTCAACTACATGGTCAATAAATGATTGATATTTATTGTTAACTTGTTGTTTATTATTTTTATTAGTTTGAGTATTTAACTCAATAGGAGTATCTTTTAGTTGATCTGCCTCTTCTTGAGTTAATTTACCATATTCAACAAGGGCATTTAAAACAACGGCACGACGTTTTTTGGCTGCTTCCGGATGAAGAATTGGGGAATGTTTATACGGGTTTTGAATAACTCCGGCCAGCATAGCACTTTCCGCAAGAGTTAAATCCTTAGCACTTTTACCAAAATAGGTATTAGCAGCTGCCTCTATCCCGTAAGCTCCATGACCAAAGTAGACATGGTTAAGGTAAAACTCCAGAATTTCCTCCTTTGAATAATCATTATCTACTTTAATTGCAATTATTGCTTCTTGTAATTTACGTGTATATGTTTTTTCAGAACGGTCTAACATTGCATATCCAACTAATTGTTGTGTAATCGTACTTCCGCCTTGGACAATCCTTCCGCTTTTTAGATTTGCTACAAAGGCACCCGCAATTCGGTAAAGGTCAACGCCATGATGTTTGAAAAAACGTTGGTCCTCTATAGCAACCACGGCATCAATCATGTGGGGAGAGATATTCTCCAATTTTACTTCTATTCTGTTTTCTGTTCCGTGGAGTTTACCCACGTATTCTCCATCTTTGTCATAAATAATGGATGTAATAGCATATTCACCTAGACTGGAGGCATCCAAATTAGGCATATTCTTTAAAGCTCCAACCACTACACCTAAAGTTACCCCGCTCATAATAACGCCTAATACAATAATGGTTAATATAATTACTCTATATATATTGACTTTTCTTTTCTTGCTTTTTTTACGGACCATTAAATTACCTCCTTTGTCCCGCTTGCAATATTATAGCACATTCACTAGTACAGTTAAACAAATTAAAAGCCTATATAAACCAAACTATTATATTATCTATTTAACAATAAGTAAATGCAAGTAAATTCTAATAATTTCCAGCAATAAGTGTGTTATAATTAAAAAAACATTTCCTACAAAATTAACCATGTAAGGTAATGTTTGAAAGGAGAAAAAAGATATGCAGTTGCCCGATTTTAAATTAGAAAGATACTTTGCCAAATATGAATTTAATGCTCCTTACTTGTTATGTTGTTCTGATTGTCAATCCTTTAGTCTTAAAGAAATTTTATCCTTAGAACCACAGGAAACCAAAGATAGATTTGAGAACCTATGGTTAGGCTATACAGAAGCTCAGGGAAGTAAAACCTTAAGAGAAAGAATAGCAGGTCTTTATCAAAATATTAATTCGGAAGAAGTCTTGGTTCATGCGGGGGCAGAAGAAGCAATATTTAATTTTATGAATGTTTTTTTTAACCCAGGAGATCACGTAATTGTTCAATTTCCTTGTTATCAATCTTTAATTGAAATAGTTCAAGGGATTGGTTGTCAAGTTACTAAATGGGAGCTGAAACAGGAAAAAAACAATTGGACCATAGATATGGACTTTTTGAAAAATTCTATTCGTAAGAATACAAAAGCTATTATTATTAATACTCCGCATAATCCAACAGGTTTTACTTTTACTAAAACTGATTTAGAAACAATTATCGGCCTTGCACAAGAACATAATATTACTTTGTTTTGTGATGAAGTCTATAAATATTTAGAATATGATTCGAAAAATAGAACTCCCTGGATTTGTGATTTGGATCAGAAGGCGGTTTCCTTAGGGGTAATGTCTAAATCATTTGGATTACCTGGTTTAAGAATAGGTTGGATTGCTACTAAAAATAAAGAAGTCTATAGAAAAATGGCTTCATTTAAGGACTATACTTCTATTTGTAATAGCGCTCCCAGCGAATTTTTAGCTGAGATTGCCTTAAAACATAAAGAAAAAATTTTAAAGCGTAATTTAGGCATAATTCAGGAAAATTTAAGTCTATTAGAGGAATTTTTTGCAAAAAATGAACATTTATTTAATTGGATCCGTCCCCAAGGAGGACCCATTGCATTAGTTGAATTAAAAATATCCAAACCTGTTGAAGAGTTTTGTTTAGATCTCCTTAGTAAAAAAGGAGTGCTGCTTTTACCGGGAAATTATTATGATTTCGGCAACCGGCATTTTCGAATTGGCTTTGGTAGAAAAGAATTAATAAAAGGACTGGAAAAGTTTCAAGAATATATAGTAGAAAATTATTAGTATTTACGGTTCACCTTCTGTACCTCCTTACATATTATGAATAATGTAAGGAGGTGTAAGCCTTGTTAAGGAAGTTTGGTAGGAGATTCGGGGGGAGGAGAAGACTTTCCGGTAAGTTTCTACTGATTTTAATATTAGTTTTAATAACCTTTTTTTTATTTTTTTTAATTGAAAATAATATTAAACCAACTATTGAAAGTATTGCCAAATCCAAAGCCAATCTCACTGCTGTGGAGATAATAAATAAAACTATTTATGATGATGTTTTGCAAACCACAAAATATGATAATTTAATAAATGTCCAAAAAGATGCCCAACAAAGAATAACTCTGATTCAGGCTAATAGCATCGAAATTAGCCGTCTTATTTCTCAAACAGGGATAAAAATAAAAGAAGCTTTAACCCAGATAGAAAAACAAGTGATTGAAATACCTTTAGGCCAGGCTTTAGGTAGTTATATATTTGCAGCCTACGGACCACCTATTAAGGTGCGTTTATTACCTGTAGGGGAAGTAGAAGTAAAATTACATCAAGATTTTTATGAAGCAGGCATTAACCAAACTAGACATATACTTTATCTTGATGTTAGTGTTTTGATTAAAGTTGTAGTTCCTCTGTTTTCAGAAGAATTTGTTGTTAATACAAAGGCTCCCATAGCAGAGACAATTATAGTCGGTGATGTGCCAAATACATTGTTCCGACTGGAGGGTATAGATGGATTGCTGAAAGGAAGTTTTTATCAAGGTCTAAATTGAGAGAATAACCAGCAGATATCCCTTGACAATTACATAAAAACCTTTAAAATATAATTAGAAAATGACAAATTTATTACTTCACTTAAATTATAAATTGACAATCTAAAATACGAAAATGTTCCTCGATAGCTCAATGGTAGAGCACTCGGCTGTTAACCGAGTGGTTGCTGGTTCGAGTCCAGCTCGGGGAGCCATTTTTATCTCTTTTTTTTGGTTATACTGCATAAAGCATATGCTTTTAGCTTAAGATGCAAGATGTATCTACTTTTAGGATTCATTTCGGGATGCATCTTTAAAGATTTCCCTTGAGCAGATACATTCTAATAGATTACCCCAGAAAAGATGCTTCAACAAAGTTTAACTCCTTGATAGAAGAAAAAAAGGTTGCAAATTAAAATACCATAAATTGGCCGTTGACTTTAGGTGCAGACTTATGATAATATAACAAATGTTGTTACCGAATAGGTGTATAAAAAATACTAAGCGAAACAGACTAAGTTTGAAGCAAAAAAAGCAGAAATTGGGTATTGACAAAGTAGAAGCAGAGATGATAGAATAACATTTGTCGC
>CZCB01000163.1_pt1 | contig 38315 bp, 36 predicted proteins | sample 591991 | NCBI WGS metagenome assembly CZCB01 (sample SAMEA3556809, study PRJEB10932) | anaerobic digester metagenome
AAATTTTAAGGTAGAAAAATTATTACGCAGATAATCTCCAATTATAGGGGGTCAACCCGATTTATTGTACAATAATTTCTTTTTAAACTTGATGTGTGCCTGCGGGTACACATCTTTAATTCTTATCCCCTAAACCGTTAATAAATTATCTTCTGATATCAAAACCTAAGTTAGTTAACATTTCTTTATCCTGGGCGGTATTATTGCCAACAGTAGTTAATAGATCCCCGGTAATTGTTGCATTGGCACCGGATAGAAATATTTTTTTACCTCCGTCATTAAAATAACTTCTACCTGCTGCCATCCGGATATACGCTGTAGGATTAAGGTAACGAAATATGGCTATGGTCCTTAAAATTTCATCTTCAGAAAGAGGTTTAGAATTTTCATAAACGGTGCCTTTAATTGGCATAAGTGCATTTATAGGAATAGATTCTATTCCCAACTCAAATAAGCTTAAAGCCATATCAATTCGGTCTTCCCAAGTTTCCCCCATACCTATGATACCACCGGAGCAAACCTTAAGACCTGCTTCTTGAGCAAGTTTAATTACCTTTATCTTATCTTCATAGGTATGAGTTGTACAAATGTTAGGGAAATTCCGTTTAGATGTTTCGATGTTTGCATGATACATTGAAACACCGGCTTCTTTTAAACAAACAAGTTGTTCTTTTGTTAAAAACCCATGGGATGCACAAAGCTTAATCTTACATTCGACACTCATTTTCTTATATGTAGCAATAGCTTTTTCAAAATCTTTATTCTTTAAAGTTCTTCCTGATGTTACTATAGAGTAGCGGTGTACGCCATTTTCTTGGTGCTTCTTGCAATCTTCAACTATTATCTCAGGATCTAAAAATTCATACTCATTTATTTCGGTTTTGTGATGAGAGGACTGAGCACAGAATTTGCAGTTTTCACTGCAACGACCACTGCGACCATTGATTATACTGCAAAGATCCAACTTGTTACCGCATAATGCTTCACGGATCATATTTGCACCTTCAAACAGTTCCTCAGAATCAGCCACGAAAAAGAAACTTAAATCTTCTCCTCTTTGTAAACGCCTACCGTTGATAATCTCTATTGCTAGTTTTTTCATGTTTACCTCCGGGTTAGTAAGATAATTTAAAATTAAAATAACGCTTAATGCAATTAATATATATTATCTTAAAAATATTGTCAACCTATAAATGATAATAGGTTAACGATATGCATGGATTGTATTTATTCCAAAAAAAACTTCTCCTTGTGCTTCAATGAGGACAATGGTGCATTTTAATCACAGCAACGGTAATTAATTCGAAATTCAAAAATAATTATTTGTTTTCAGAAGGATTTTTATTGTTAATATACAATAATTAGTTTAAATTAAAAGTAAAAGGTATAAGGGAAAAGTCATCATGCTATGAGTAGTAGAGCTTAAAAAAGAATACTCTACGAGGACTTGGAAACTATATTCAATGGTTATGAAAATCTAAGAATAATCCCATATCCGTAATAATTTATTTAAAAAGGGAGTGATATTAGTGAAAAAACATGTAAAAAACAATGTGTATTGGGTTGGAAAGGTTGATTGGGAGCTTCGGACATTCCATGGCCACGAATTTTCTACACATAAAGGTTCATCTTATAATTCCTATTTGATCCAAGAAGAAAAAACAGTCTTAATCGATACGGTTTGGACTCCATTTGCAGAGGAATTCGTTGATAATCTGGCCAAGGAAACCGATTTGAACAAAATTGATTATATAATTGTTAATCATGGAGAAGTCGACCACAGCGGCGCTCTTCCCGCTCTTATGAAGCATATACCGGACAAGCCTATATATTGTACGGCAAATGGGGTAAAATCTTTGAAAGGGCAATATCATCAAGACTGGAATTTCCAAGTAGTTAAGACCGGAGACAAACTTGATATTGGTAACGGTAAAGAGCTTATTTTTATTGAAATGAACATGTTGCACTGGCCGGATAGTATGGCTACTTATATGACTCAAGATAATATACTTTTTAGTAATGATGCATTTGGGCAACATTTAGCCACCGAAATGCTTTTTAACGATCTGGTTGACCAATGCGAACTGTTTGGTGAATCCATGAAGTATTATGCGAATATCTTAAATCCTTACAATCCCATGTTAAGGAAAAAGTTGAGTGAAATCACAGCATTAAACCTTCCTATAGATATGATTGCCACAAGCCATGGAGTAATTTGGCGGGAAAATCCGTTACAGATTTTAGAAAAATACTCCCAGTGGGCAAATGACTATCAAGAAAACCAGATTACCATCATCTATGATACCATGTGGAATGGAACAAAACTGCTTGCGGAAAAGATAGCGGAAGGAATCAAACTTGCCGACCAAGATGTGGTTGTAAAAGTGTATAATGTTGCCAAGACTGATAACAATGATCTGATTACTGAAGTTTTTAAATCGAAAACTGTCGTTATTGGCTCACCGACAATGTGTAATAATATATTGCATTCGGTGGCAGGCTTTATTAATCTCATGAAACAGCTTAGGTTCAAAGGTAAAAAGGCGGCTGCCTTCGGATGCTATGGCTGGAGTGGAGAATCCGTAAAAATAATAAATGAATTAATGAAGAATGCAGGATTTGAAGTTTCCTTAGATGGATTTAAAAATTTATGGAATCCTGATGCTGATGCACAAAGAGAAGCAGTAGAATTCGGTAAAGCAATAGCTAAGTTATAATTTAATTTCCCAAAAACTGAATGTGGCTTGACATGAAAAGTTTATAAGTGATATTGTATAAATAGAGTTGCGGGGGGACTCGAAAGAGTTGAGAAGGTAGAACCTGACCCTTGGAACCTGTCAGTTAACACTGTCGTAGGGAAGCAACTTACTAAACTTACTTATCAAGAGTAGTGAAGAAGTGCGCTCCTTACGAAGGGGCGCTTTTTTTAAAAAAACCTGCATATGTTGCGGGGGGACTCGAAAGAGTTGAGAAGGTAGAACCTGACCCTTGGAACCTGTCAGTTAATACTGTCGTAGGGAAGCAACGCTAGACTAAAATGATGCTTGCCTATTGAGGCAGGCATTTTTCATAGTGTCGTTCTGGAAAAGGAACGGAAGGAGAGAAGGTGATACTTTTAAACCCCAAAATTGTCTTCTGTTAAAACCAAGGAAAGGAAGAAGAGAAAATGACAAAAGAGGAGATTAAAAAACAGATTATTCAGGCAGTAGAAACCGTAAAGCAAACTAATCCGATGGCCGGGTCTATCACCAATATGGTAACCATTAATTTTGTAGCCAATGCTCAGTTGGCCGTCGGGGGTTCCGCGGCCATGGTTTATCTCCCCGAAGAAGGTGAATTTTTGGCGAAAGCCGGGGGAGCTACCTATATAAACGTTGGTACACTTTTGCCTGTTCATGAGGAGACTTTACCTTATACGGCCAAAGTATTGCACGAGACAGGTAAGCCATGGGTACTGGATCCGGTGGCTGTCGGGATTGGTTCATTGCGAACCCAGTTGTTAAGGCAGTTTAAAGAGTACAAACCCACTGTAATCAGAGGAAATGCTTCGGAAATTATTGCCCTAGCCGGTCTGTGGGAGTTGGAGGGCGGAACGGCTGTCTCCAAGGTCCGCGGAGTTGATTCCACGGATTCTGTAAAGGCGGCAAAAGCTGCCGCAGTTTCTCTGGCCAAGTGGACAGGGGGAGCTGTTGCCGTATCCGGAGAAACCGATTTGATAACCGACGGTACGGTCGTCGCCTACTCTTATGGAGGGTCGCATTTTATGCCTAAAATTACCGGAGCAGGTTGTTCATTGGGGGGAGTCATTGCGGTCTATTTAACTTCTGCCTCGCCGTTTATTGCGGCACTTACCGGTACGGCGGTGTACAATTTAGCGGGAACTCGCGCTGAAAGAAAAGTGGATGGTCCAGGAAGCTTTCAGATTGAATTTCTTAACGAACTGTATAAAGCAAGTCCAGTGGACATTGCTAACAATCCTTTTGAAATTGAGGAGGTTTAATGTATGAATACCTTAGTGGCAGTGGCGATTGCTCCTTTTGGCATTGGGGATGAGCTTGCCTCTGAAGTTGCGGAAGTGGTGAAAGTAATCCGTGAATCGGGATTACCGAACCGTACCTATTCAATGTTTACGGAGATTGAAGGTCCCTGGGATGAGGTGATGCAAGTGGTGAAAGAGGCCACTTTCGTGTTGGCCGAGAAAGGTATCCGCACGGAAGTAATTTTAAAGGCCGATGTTCGCCCCGGGTTTACAAACATGATGACGACTAAAGTCGAGAAAATCGACGAGATTTTAGGAGGAGAAAAATGAGCATCCGCAAAAATTTTGATCTTTCAGCATACTTTGTGGTGGGTCCTGAAAACACCAAAGGCCGGCCAGTGGCAGCCATCATTAGAGATGTAGTTGAGGCTGGATTTACTTGTGTGCAAATCCGTTCGAAAGTTGCTTCTGCACGAGAAATGATTCAATTAACTGGTCAGGCCGCGGAAGTAATTGCGCAATCCGGTAAATCGGAGGAGGTAGCACTACTGGTCGACGACCGTCTGGATGTTATCCTGGCGGCTAGAAAACAAGGGATAAAAGTTGACGGAATCCATGTGGGACAAGATGATCTTCCGGTGGATGTGTGTCGGGAATACTTAGGCGAAGATTCCATTATCGGTGTAACAGCCAGAACCCATGAATTATTTGAGTATCTCAAAACAGCAGATGTTTCTCAGATTGACTATTTTGGTGTCGGACCTTTACGGGAAACAAAAACAAAGCCGGACTGCGGACTTGATGTGGATGGAAAAGTGATCACAAGAAGTTTTGACGAGATTGCCAAGATTGCCAAAATTAGCCCGATTCCCGTCGTTGTCGGCGGCGGAGTTAAGCTTAATGATATACCCCAACTCGCCCAAACCGGTGTAAATGGTTTTTTCGTTGTATCTGCTGTGTCTGAGGCCGATGATCCCAGACAGGCTGCTATTGACCTTGTAAAAACATGGAAGCGTTATGCTTAAAAGCACCTCAACTAGGAGGTGCTTTTTTATGCATTTTTTTGGACCCTCCTCACAGACCGAAATTTTTAGGAATATATTATTATTATTAAACGACCTTGTAAAATTTTTTGAAAGGAAGTGTCATAATGGCAGTAATCAAAGTAACGCCCCTTACGGATATTTCAGCCCTAATAGCCTCCGATAATGTCAATGAAGGAGATGTGCTCCTTTTAGAAGAAGGCATATATTTTCAAACTGTAAATATTTTTAAAAACAATATCCGAATTGTCGCTAAGGGGCCGGGAGTCATCTTTGATGGCAAAAGCACTCTTTTAACAGCTTTTACACTGTCAAATGTAGTTGGAGTCGCCATAGAAGGAATTAATATAAGACATTATCGATCCAACGGTATACTAATTGAATCCGGAGCAGGGAATAGAATCGTTAATAATACTATTAATTACATGATAAATAATGGCATTGAAGTATCTGCATCAAGCAGCAATCTAATTTGGAGAAATGAAATTTGTAATTGTTATGATGGAGTATTACTAATTTTAGGCAGCACGAATAACTGGGTTATAGAGAATGTAGCCAGAAATTGTTATGGTGATGGCTATGAAGCCTTTTTATCCCCGGATAGTGACAATGCCTTCATCTCCAATGCGGCCATAAGAAATAGAAACAATGGATTTGAAGTGTATGGCAGCAACAATTTATTACTGGACAATTTATTAATAGATAATGGTCAAGGAATATTAATAAATGAAGGAAGGGATTCCTTGGCTATAGGGAATACGATCAAAGGCACTAAACTGGGCACATTAGATATATTTAACGGATATAGCAATTACTTTGCAGGAGAAAACCATATAGAATGTAACCGTCGTGAAGGTATAAATAATCTTGGCGAATTTGGAATGTTTGTAAATAATGAAATATCCTACAATGGGGATATAGGAATTTTACTTGGCACAACTTCTATAGGAAGTCTTGTGATGGAGAATAAACTGGTATGCAATATTCCGGAGAATATTGAAGACAGAGGCATTGATAATAATATTATAAATAATATAGATAAACCCTGTGAACCTTGTGAAGCACCAAGTGAAGTTTGTGACGGGTTGACCCCCTAATTATGGAGAATATCCGTGTATCTCATGCACTGTTATAGAAAAACTTAATTTTACCTAGCTTTTCAACCTTTTGATATCATAGTTTTGTTTTCTCATAGCGTCAAGGGCAAGGGCTAAAGCCTGCTTCGCACCCTTGACTCTATTTCGAAACCAAAACAAAATTGTTTGTAGGTTGAAAAATGCTTGTTTTATGCTGATTGATTCTGATTACTGCCAATTATGTGTTTATGTAAACGGTAGAAAATTGCTGGTGTCATGTATCCCAGACTGCCGTGTCTTCGTCGATTGTTATAGTAGTCCAGATAGTCAAAAATAGCCTCATATGCTTCAGCGAAGGTATGAAACTCGTAGCGGCTGTAACATTCATCTTCTAAGATGCTATGGAACGATTCAATATAGGCATTCAGATTAGGGCTGTTAATAGGGATCCTTTCATGAATTATTCCTAATTCCTCCATTGCTTTGCTGAAAGCTTCGGCCCTAAACTGTGGACCGTTATCGCTGCGTAAAACCAATTGGTCTGTTTTCTTAATATTTCTTTTCCTAACGGCATTTTCTACTACTCTTATAGCATCACTGGCTTTGGCGGTAAGGCCAATATGGCTGTCAATTATGGTTTTATCGAAAGCATCTATGACTGATATTTGAAAGAAAAACTGCTTTGTGCCATGGATATATCCATATTTAAGGTCAATTTGCCAATGCTGATTGGAACGGGTTATTGTTTCTTTTTTGCCTAATTTGGCAGGTCTATATGGTCTTCTTTTCCTTTGAGGCCTTAATATATCGAGTTCTTTACAAAGTCGATATGTCTTTTTATGGTTAATGATAATTCCATAGTCTTCTTGCAGGCTTATAGTTAGTTTTTTATATCCATAGGGATACCCGTCACCTTCAACCAATTCCAGTAAGTAGTTTTTGATGGTGGCATCATCAACGGGCTCATTATCCTGATTTAAACTGTATCCCGGTATTTTACGACCACGTTTGGCTGTTGAAGTTGGTTTAGGGTTATTTACTCTGTTGATTTGGGCATAATAGGTGGAACTGGCCAGGCCGACAAAGTTAAGGACGGTTTGTATTGAGTAACCTTTCTCTATCCACCTATCAGCAATGGCAACTTTGTCGGCTATTGAGGGTTTTTAAGATCTCTGATTTCTCTAAGAATAGCTAGTTCTAATTCTTTCTCTGCCAGAAGACGTTTTAATTGGTCATTTTGTTGACTTACTTCTTTTAATCGTTGTTCTAAGGCTTTTGTCCGGGTAGCCTCTCTACGGGGAAGAGGTTTTACACTGCCTTGCTGCCTGTATTTTCTAATCCAGGCATGAATGGTATTGGCTGATATTTCATGGCGTCTGGCTACTAGGGCAACATTGCCGGTTTCCTGACTTTCCCGAATTATTTGTTCTTTAAATTCATCGCTATATTTCTTACGTGTCATGGTATCGCCCCCCTGTTAGGTTTTATGTTAACATGATACAAGGATTTTTTCCAAATCTATTAGGGGGCTAGATAGAATAATACGATTAATATTATAGTAGCAATTGCAAATAACATCCCTAATATTAAATCAAGTTTATTCTTCATTAAAGGCCTCCAATATATTTTAAAATAATATTTAATGTAAATTTGCAAATAAAAAATGAACTCTTATGTCTATTTCACTTTTAGTTTTTGTATTGTATATCATTTGCAAAATAAATGATTTTATTGTTTTATCTGCTGAAAAGGGTGTAATTCAGTTTTGAACATCACCTTTTTATTTTTCTGCAAATGGGTATTGCCGGATATTGTGATGAACTTTCGGTGTGGTAAATAGATTTCGTGAAGCCTAAGGACATGTTTAACAAAAGTATTGACACAATATATTGTGTATGTTACCATCAAAATAACTACATATAGTAGTTACAGGTGACTGTTAATAACAGTCTAAAAGGGAATCAGGTGAAATTCCTGAACGGTCCCGCCGCTGTGATGGTGAGGCATTTCACGGTAAATCCACTGGAATAATTCCGGGAAGGGAGTGAAGTGTCGTTGAACCAGAGTCAGAAGACCTGCCTGTAATGTTACACCATAAACTCTACGGGCGATAGAGGGGTGTAGGGTACTTGAAAAGTACTTGGGTACAGTACAAGTATTCCATTGGAAGTAACCTCTTGACCTTTGTCGAGGGGTTTTATTAATTGCTAATAAAATCTAAGTTTAAAAGAGGGTGCAGATTCGAATGATTACAAAAATTAAAAAGAGAGACGGAAGGGAAGTACCTTTCAATATCGAGAAAATAACTAATGCCATATTCAAAGCAACCGGGGCCGCAGGTGAGGAAGATTATGAAACAGCGATGGCTCTGGCTGAAAAAGTAGTGGAGCGGCTGCATAAAGACCCGGATATAAAAGTTCCCGGTGTTGAGGAAATTCAGGATGTTGTGGAAAGAGTGTTGATTGAAGAGGGACATGCCCGAACAGCCAAGGAATACATCCTGTACCGGGCCGAGCGGACACGCGTCAGGGAAATGAATACTCGGTTAATGAAGATATACGAAGAATTAACTTTCAAAGAATCCAAGGATAATGATTTGAAACGGGAAAATGCCAACATTGATGGTGATACGGCTATGGGAACCATGCTCAAATACGGTTCCGAAGGAGCAAAGCAATTTTGCGAAATGTTCATATTGAAGCCTGAACACGCCAAAGCTCATAAAGATGGCGACATCCACATTCATGATTTAGATTTTCTTACTCTTACCACCACCTGTTGCCAAATCGATATAATTAAGCTTTTCAAGGATGGTTTCAGTACAGGACACGGGCATCTTAGAGAACCAAATGATATTCACAGCTATTCTGCCTTGGCCTGTATCGCTATTCAGTCCAATCAGAATGACCAGCATGGAGGACAAAGCATACCTAATTTCGATTATGGAATGGCTTTGGGTGTTGCCAAAACATATGCAAGGCTGTACAGGCAGAACCTGGTCAAAGCACTGGAATTATTGTCCGGAAAAGAGGATATAACAACACTGGTTAACACTATTACGAAAAAAATCGCAGACGAGCACAAAGCTTATCCAACACTGGTTCCTAATGAAAAGTATATGGAACTGGAGAAAAAATACCTTAGGGAATTTATTTCAGATGCTGATATCATCCAAAAGGCACAGGTATTTGCAGTTGAAAAAGCAGGGGCGGAAACGGACAGGAATACATATCAGGCTATGGAGGCTTTCATTCACAATCTTAATACAATGCACAGCAGAGCAGGGGCACAAGTGCCTTTCAGTTCCATAAACTATGGCACCGATACCTCTCCCGAAGGCAGGCTGGTTATTAAAAATATCCTTCTGGCCACTGAAGCAGGTCTAGGCAATGGAGAAACGCCCATCTTCCCCGTACATATATTCAAAGTTAAAGAAGGAGTAAATTATAATCCAGGTGATCCAAACTATGACCTGTTCAAGCTGGCTTGCCGGGTAAGCGCCAAAAGGCTGTTTCCTAATTTCTCATTCCTGGATGCTCCTTTTAACCTTAAATACTACAGGCCCGGCCGTCCTGAAACAGAGATAGCCTACATGGGCTGCAGGACAAGGGTTATAGGCAATGTGTATGATTCTTCTCGAGAAATAGTTTACGGAAGAGGAAATTTGAGTTTTACCACTATAAATCTGCCCAGGATTGCTTTAAGGAGCAATAAGGACATCAATAAATTCTTTGCTGAACTGGATAAAAAAATAGACCTGGTAATTGAACAGCTTTTGGAGAGGTTTGAGATACAAGCCTGCAAGAAGGTGAAAAATTTTCCGTTTTTGATGGGGCAGGGAGTATGGATCGATTCGGACAAGCTTGGCTGGGAAGATGAGATTAGAGAGGTGTTAAAACATGGAACCCTTACCACAGGCTTTATCGGATTGGCAGAATGTTTAAAGGCTTTAATTGGCAAGCATCATGGCGAATCTGAAGAAGCGCAGAAACTTGGACTGGAAATAGTAAGGCACATGCGAAAGCGTATGGACCAAGCCAGTAAAAAATACAATCTGAACTTTACCCTTATTGCAACTCCCGCCGAAGGTTTAGCCGGCAGATTTGTCAAAATGGACAGGAAGATATTTGGTTCCCTTGAAGGTATTACTGACAAAGAGTATTATACAAACAGTTTCCATATTCCGGTATATTATGAAATGAGCGTCTTTGACAAGATAAGGATTGAAGCACCTTATCACGAACTGACTAACGCCGGACATATAACTTACGTGGAGGTGGATGGAGATCCGACCCAAAACCTTGAGGCCTTTGAGAAAATTATCAGAGCGATGAAAGAAGCCGGTATAGGCTACGGTTCTGTCAATCATCCGGTAGACAGAGACCCTGTCTGTGGATTTACAGGGATTATAGGCAATAAATGTCCCTTCTGCGGTCGGGAGGAAGGAGAGGTAAAGTTTGAAAGGATAAGACGTATTACAGGATACCTTGTTGGTACAATTGAAAGATTTAATGATGCTAAAAGAGCTGAAGAACGTGACAGAGTAAAGCATATGTCTTTTTGTAAGTGGGGATTATCATGAAAACTATTATAAGGATTGCAGGGATTATCAAAGAATCAATAGTGGATGGGCCGGGAATAAGAATGGTGGTTTTTGCCCAAGGCTGTAAACATAAATGTCCTGGCTGCCACAACCCGGAAACCCACTCTTTTAATGGAGGTACATTGGTTACGGTAGATTCAATACTTGAGCTGGCTAAAAAAAATCCCCTGCTGGATGGGATCACATTTAGCGGGGGTGAACCCTTTGAGCAGGCGGAGGCTTTTGCAGTTCTTGCCCAGGAAGTAAAGAAGTTGAATTTAGATATAGTGACTTATACCGGCTACACTTATGAATACATCTTAGAGAACTCGTCAAGACACAGGGGCTGGGGTGCTTTGCTTGACAAAACTGACATACTGGTGGACGGTAGGTATGAAGCGAATAAAAGAAATCTTCTTTTGAAATTCCGAGGTTCGGAAAACCAGAGGATTATTGATGTAAAAAGGACAAAAGCCGAAAAAAGAATTGTTATTTTGAATTAATTTTTAGATAAAGAGCAATAAGCTTAAGGCCATTACTCCCATACCGGCTATTAATCCATAGATGGAAAGATGGTGCTCCCCATATTCCCGGGCGGCAGGCAAAAGTTCATCCAGGGAGATAAAAACCATAATGCCTGCAACAACGGCGAAAACTATCCCAAACACCAGATTATTTATGAACGGCATTAAGATCAAATAGCCAACAAGGGCCCCTACCGGTTCGGAAAAACCCGATAAAAAGGAATACAGGAAAGCCTTTCTTTTATCTCCGGTGGCATAATAAATAGGAGCGGAGATGGCAATTCCTTCGGGGATATTGTGGATAGCTATGGCCACGGCAATAGGGATGGCTATCGAAGGTTCCTGAAGGGCAGATATAAAAGTAGCCAGCCCTTCGGGAAAGTTGTGGATCCCCACAGCTAAGGCGGTGAATAAACCGGTACGGAAGAGATTGGGACTGGGATCACATTTCCCTTTTTCGAAATCCTCCACTCTACATACTTCATGGGGATTTTGGGTACTGGGAATGACTTTGTCAATAATGGCAATGAGAAAAATACCCACGAAAAAGGATCCTACCGTTAGCCAGTAGCCAGCTTTTAAGCCCATTTCGGCGGTTAATGCATCTTTGGCTTTATAGAAAATTTCTATCATAGATACATAAAGCATAACCCCGCCGGAAAACCCAAGGCTGATGGATAGAAACTTGGTATTGGTTTTTTTAGCAAAGAGGGCAATGGTACTACCTATACCGGTGCTGAGGCCGGCAAAAAGTGTCAAAAGAAAGGCGAACAAAACATTATCCATTTTCTTCCTGCTCCTTGAAAGTTTTTGTAATAATTCTGCAGATTTTAGAAAAAATCCTTCTCAGGTGCAATAATAGGCCCTTGTTAATCAATGATTTTGTCATACTTTCCTCTGATAAAAATTTGATAAAAAATAAAATAGCTAACCTTAATTATCTGGAGGATCTACCAGAAATTAAGGTTAGCTTTATTATTGAATAAAGAATGTTTAGGAGAAAGTATTCTTTGCGAAGTTTATAAATTTGGTATTTATTAAGAAAAAATTCTTTTTTCGGTAAAGCTCAGTATTATCGGAACAACCAATAAGGCCATGACAACCAATAAGGCCATGGTTCCGAATATAATATAAAATACTGAAGAATTATCTAAAATTAACCCACCCAATGCACTTCCGATAACAATACCGAAGTTAAATGTACTGGACTGTAAAGAAGTAGCAACGTCTTTTCCCGTATCTACCTGTTTTGTTACCGCAGCTTGGAATATGGTAACAAGGGCTCCGAAAGAAACACCCCATAATAGAAAGGCGATGTGCGAAATAAAAATTGTTCCTTTAAAGATTACAAATAAAACCATTGTTCCAAAAGCTAAAGTCAACATGAAAGTTATTAAAGGACCAAGGTGTGTATCTATCACTTTTGCCGCTATTACTACGGATATGATTGTACCGATACCAAATAATGTAGAGGCTAATTTTATGCCGCCATAAAAGTTAAAATGATTAACCAGGGGTGCAATATAGGTATACAATCCATAATGGGCCATAATTGTGAGCAAGGTTAGTATTAAGCACACTACAACCGCTTTATTGCGGATAATAAAAAATGGCGAATTTGTTTTGGTACGTTTTTCTCCTTCCACGGAAGGTAAATAAATCTGCCCTAAAAGTGCTATGGCAAAAATAACAGCAGACAGGACCCAAAATACCATCCGCCATCCGAATTCAGTGCCTATGGCCGTCATTATAGGCAAACCAATGCCCAGCCCAAATGTACTGCCGGACATTGTTACGGCAATTGCCCTCCCGTGTAAATTTGGAGGAACAAGACGCATTGCATAAGCTGAAACCATTGGTCATAAAACCCCGGCGGCTACACCTCCGGCCAGTCTGCAAAGAGCCGTAAGGTAATAAGATGAGGAGACAGCTATTATTAGATTTGAAACACCAAAGGTAAGCATTAAGATCATTAAAAGCTTTTTTCTATTCATTTCAATGGTCCAGGTGATTAAAGGAATAGTTCCAACTGCCGAAGCAATAGCGTAAACGCTTACCAGTAAGCCTATAGCTGCATAGGATACCTTAAGCCCCTCACTCATTTGGGGGAGTATTCCTGATGGCACTAGTTCTGATAATATACCCAAAAAGGTGACACTTGACATTATCAATAAAAACAACCAAGGAAATTTTTCGTTTTCTTTTTTCATATTTATATCATTTCCTCCGGTTAACAATTTGCTGTATTTTAATTGTCGATAATTATTATTTGCAATATTTTAAAAACAATTTGTAAATATTTCTTTTTTCATTGGCCATAATATATAGTGTTAAAAAATTGTTAACCAGGATGCAATACTATGGAAAAACTTTTTAAAAATGTGCGCTTAAGAGGAAGTAATGAGCCGGTAGATCTTTATGTAGAAAATGGGGTTTTTTAAAAAAAAAGGGCCTAATCTACAAGCAAAATGTGGAGAAGGTGTAGAAACAGTTGATATGGGGCTATTTGGCTATTCCTCCCTATGTTGATGCTCACATTCCCAGCGTAATGGTGAATTCCTATTCCGGGGTCTCCGGAAGTTATTGAGACAAATATAGAAATTTTAAAATAAGAAAAGAAATGCTGAATAAAAAAATAAGCATCTCTTTTTTCATTAAGCCTATATGATAATGGTGGATACCCGGTGACATATGTTTTGCCTTAATCCCCTAACCGGATTTCCGTCTAAATCAGCACCGATCTTGACACAATTAACTAAAGTTAATATAATTGTATGAAAATAAATACGGTAAACCTTCAGGGATAGGTGAAATTCCTTACCGGCGGTGATTCGTTATCGATAAGCCCGCGAGCCCAATGGGCAGATCCGGTGAGATTCCGGAGCCGACAGTTAAAGTCTGGATGGGAGAAGGTTAATTTTGGACTATTTTTTGGCGTGCCCTGAAGTATTTGTATGCTTCAGGGCATGTTTTTTTTAAAGGGAAAGGAGTAGGCCATGGACGAAAACTATATGAGATTAGCTTTAGAGCTTGCGGAAAAAGCCAGGGGGAGGACGAGTCCTAACCCGATGGTTGGGGCTGTTATTGTAAAAGACGGTCAGATTGTTGGTAAGGGTTATCATTTAAAAGCAGGTACTTTCCATGCTGAAATACATGCTTTACGCGAAGCGGGAGAAAAAGCGAAGGGAGCCACCATGTATGTAAACCTGGAACCCTGTTCCCATTTCGGCAGGACACCTCCCTGCACGGATGCGATAATAAATGCCGGTATTTCCAGGGTTTTTGTGGCTATGGAAGACCCTAATCCTTTAGTCGGCGGTCGAGGCATAAAAAAACTGGCGGAAGCGGGGATAGAGGTTAAGGTAGGGCTTTTGGAAGAAGAGGCCAAAAAGTTAAATGAAATTTTTATAAAATATATTACTACTAAGACCCCTTTTGTCTTGCTGAAAATGGCTATGACCCTTGATGGGAAAATAGCTTCCAGGACAGGTCATTCCAAATGGATTACCGGTGAAGCTGCCAGGGAAAAGGTTCATTATTTAAGAAATTATTATGATGCTGTTTTAGTAGGTGTGAATACCGTTTTCAAAGATAACCCGTCACTTACTTGCCGCATTCTCGCAGGCCGTGACCCCATTAGGATTATTCTTGACAGCAGGGCCAGGACGCCGGTTGAAGCCCAGGTAATAATTCAGGACTCTGCAGCGCCTACATATATTGTGGTTACAGATCGGGCCCCTTATGACAGGGTTGAGAGCTTACGGGCTACTAAAGCAAGGGTTATTCAGGTACCTGCCGATGAACAGGGAAGGGTTTCCCTTAAAGATCTAATGGTGAAATTAGGGGAAATGGAAATCACCGGTGTACTGGTTGAAGGAGGCGCTGAAGTAGCGGCATCCTTTTTAGAAGCAGGGCTGGTAGATAAAATGCTGACTTTTATTTCCCCGAAAATAGTGGGCGGCAGGACGGCTCCGGGACCTGTAGGAGGGTTAGGAAGAGAAAGGGTTGATCAGGCAATTAAGCTTTCCCATCTTACCTTCGGGAGTGTTGGGGGCGATTTTTTTATCGAAGGTTATGTGAGGTGAATGTATGTTTACCGGAATCGTAGAGGAAATGGGTGTAGTTAAAAACATTAGACGGGGTATGGAATCTGCTGTTCTTACAATTGAAGGGAAGGTAGTGCCGGGTGATTTAAACCTGGGGGACAGTGTGGCGGTTAATGGGGTATGTCTTACGGTAGTTGATTACAAGGACAGGTTTTTTGAAGTGGATGTTATGGCTGAAACCCTGCGCTTGACAACCCTTAAGGAATTAAAACCAGGTGACCGGGTGAATTTAGAGCGGGCCTTAAAGGCAGGAGGCAGGTTCGGGGGGCATATTGTCACAGGTCATATTGACGGAGTAGGGGTTATTGTAGGGCAAGAGAAGGAAGATATAGCTGTGGTAACAGATATTCAGGCACCGCCTGAAGTAATGAAGTATGTAGTTAAAAAGGGTTCTATTGCTGTAGATGGGATCAGTCTGACGGTAGTAGATTTTTCCCAAGACACATTTCAGGTATCCCTAATACCCCACACTGCCGCTGTGACTACCTTGGGTTATAAAAAGCCCGGCGATAAAGTGAACCTGGAAGCAGATATTATCGGGAAATATGTTGAAAAACTTTTGAGCTTCAAAGAAAACGGTTCCAAGTCTTCGCGGGGGCTGGACCTGGAGTTTCTTGCGGAGCACGGATTTCTTTAATTGTCATTATGAAAGGAGACAGGATATATGCGCTTTAATACCATTGAGGAGGCCATTGAGGACATAAGAGAAGGTAAAATGATAATTGTCGTGGATGATGAAGACCGGGAAAATGAGGGAGATTTAATCATGGCTGCGGAGAAAGTAACGGCGGAAGCCATTAATTTTATGGCCAAATATGGGCGGGGTCTTATTTGTACCCCTTTGACCGGTGAACGGTGTGATGAACTTGATTTACCGGCAATGGTTACTAAAAACACCGATTCCCATGAAACGGCTTTTACCGTTTCCGTTGATGCAAAGGGTAAGACAACCACCGGCATTTCAGCCCATGAACGGGCGATAACCATCAAGACCTTGATTGACCCCGATACTAAACCGGAAGATTTGGCAAGACCGGGACATGTTTTTCCTTTACGGGCTAAAGAAGGAGGGGTCCTGCGCAGGGCGGGCCATACGGAGGCCACCGTTGACCTGGCTCGCTTGGCAGGCTTGTATCCGGCGGGGGTATGTTGTGAAATCATGAATGAGGACGGCACCATGGCCAGATTGCCGGAGTTAATGGAGTTTGCCAAGAAGCATAGACTGAAGATTATTACTATTGCGGATCTTATAAACTATCGGCGGCGAACGGAAAGACTGATCGAAAAAATTGATGAGGCAAAGCTTCCTACTAAATACGGAGAATTCACCATTATGGCTTTTAAAAACAAATTGGACAGAAAAGAACATATCGCTTTGGTTAAAGGTGATGTTAATACTGAAGAGCCTGTACTGGTGAGGGTTCATTCCGAATGTTTAACGGGAGATGTTTTCGGTTCCATGCGGTGTGATTGTGGGGCCCAATTAGCTCAGGCCCTGAAAATGATTAGTAACGAAGGCCGCGGTGTGCTTCTTTACATGCGTCAGGAAGGTCGGGGAATAGGGCTGGGCAATAAGATTAAGGCTTATCATTTACAGGACCTGGGGAAAGATACGGTTGAAGCTAATGAACTTTTGGGATTTCCGGCGGATCTTCGGGATTATGGGATAGGGGCTCAGATTTTGGTGGAACTGGGCGTAAAAAACCTTAGGCTCATGACTAATAACCCGCGTAAAATAGCGGGGCTAGAGGGTTATGGCCTTAAGGTTACGGAACGTGTACCTTTAGAAATAAACCCCTGTGAAACCAATAAATTTTATCTGTTAACTAAAAAAACCAAGTTGGATCATCTGCTTTCCTTGGATAATTAAATTTTGAGTAATATATAAGAGGAGGGTTTATAATGAATAATAGTAGAGTATATGAAGGAAAGTTAATTGCTGAAGGTTATAAATTCGGTCTTGTGGTGGGCAGGTTTAATGAGTTTATTACCAGTAAACTCCTTTCAGGAGCAATGGATGCCTTGAAACGGCATGGGGCCGAAGAGGAAAATATCAAGATTGCTTGGGTACCGGGTGCCTTTGAAATACCCTTAGTTGCTCAACGGATGGCGAATAGCGGTAAATATGATGCGGTTATTTGCTTAGGTGCAGTGATCAGAGGGGCTACACCTCATTTTGATTATGTGGCCGCTGAAGTGACCAAAGGGATAGCCAAAGTGTCTTTGGATTCCGGTGTCCCTACTATTTTCGGAATTATTACCGCCGATACAATAGAACAGGCCATTGAACGAGCCGGTACAAAAGCCGGTAACAGAGGTTGGGATGCTGCAATGACCGCTATTGAAATGGTTAATCTTTTAGAAGTCATGGATTAAAAATGTGGCATTCATTAGAAAAAATTATTGGCAAAATATTTATAAAATAGATTATATCTTTAGAATTTTTAAAGAGCCTAATTGATAGGCTCTTTTTACATTTTAACTATTTTTTTTGCCTTTTTCGAGATCCAGCGAACAGTGATACTGATTCATACAATAAATGTATAGAAAACAAGGTAAATTAGAGTTAAATAAATGGTTTAAGGCAGTAGTTTGCTTTATCGGAAACATTAATACAGAGTTACTTCTGTAAATTTAAAGGCAAAAAGGGACGAAGTAATTGGATATTTTAAATTAGTAAATGGCAGAACGGAAACTTTAAGTAATATTAATAATGTGACAATTAGAATCACAGGCATAATCTTAGTCATCTATCTGTTAATTGCCTTAATTATGTTTTTTTAATCGATAAAATTTTAAGTTCCATTAAAAAAATAATGGTAATAACCCAGAAAGTTTCTGAAGGGGATTTAACAGATACGGTAAATGTGGACAGTAAGGATGAAATTGCTCAGCTGGGTAATTCCTTTAATAAAATGATCGAAAGTTTAGGAGATGTTATATCCCGGAACATTTAATGTAGCCGAAAAAGTTGTCACAACCGGTGAGGAGTTATCCGGTGCTTTAGAGGAAGTTACTGCATCTTCAGAACAAATCTCAGGCACACTGACGGAAGTCTCCGGTTTCGCCAATCAACAAGCAGAATCCATACTGGAATCAAAAGAAAGTATGGAAAGTTTTGCCAGAGGAATTAATGATGCAGTAGAAAATATTTCTCAGATCAGCATAAGGATAAAATCCCCTAGACCATGAGTCTAGGGGATTTTTAGTCGAAAAATTGTATAAAAAAAGTCTAAAAAATAGAAAAAATGTAGAAATTCATAAAAAAATATTATAAGATTACATTACTACCAATTGTTATGGCAATATAATGTATTATCAAACTAATATGTTAAAGTAGTTAAGTAAGTGTTAAAATTTTATAACAAATCTGCCTTAGGGCAGGTGGCAAGACAAATGTACTAAGAAACAAGATAATTTTTATTTCTACCGGATATCGGAGAGCCTCTAGGCCATATACCCAGGGGCTTTTTGTGTATATATGTGGTTTGATTCCAGAACGGAAAAGAGGTGTGGAGATGGAAAAAAAATATTACAGGAAATATTGCTCCAAGCACCCTTTGGTTATGCTCATCACCAGGTAATCTGCAATTTAGAGGGAGTTCCGAAAGATTATATCTTTCTGGATGTGAATCCTGCTTACGAAGAAATGACCGGTTTAAAAAAAGAAATAATTATAGGGAAAAAGGTGACGGAAGTAATACCGAATATTAAAGAAGACCCTTTTGATTGGATAAAATTTTACGGTCAAATCGCTTTAAATAAAGGAAGAGAAGAATTTGTTCAGTACTTTACCCTTTTTAAGAGATGGTACAAAATAACCGCTTTTTCCTGGCTGAAAGGTTTTTTTATAACGTATGTCCAAGATATTTCTACAGAAATGAGAAAAATAGAGCTTTTAGAAAGGCAGCAGGAAACCATTGCTCAGCTTACCCGGGACATGGAAAGAATATTCAACGGTACCAATGATGCCGTGTTTCTGGTCAAAGTGGAGAATGGGGAGTATAGGTATTTGCGAACTAACAGAGTTCACCAAGAATTGACTGGGTTTTCCTTCGATACCATTCGGGGCAAAACTCCGGTGGAACTAGTGGGGAAAGAATTAGGGGAGGTTATTGAAGCCAACTACCGGAAATGTTCTGTAACCAAGGATACAATATCTTATGAAGAAAGATTAATTCTGCCCGGCGGGGAAAGAATTTGGTATACCAGTTTAACCCCGGTTGTCGAAAAAGGCATAGTCAAATATATTGTCGGCTCCAGCAAAGACATTACTTTGCAGAAAAAAGCTGAACAAGAAAAAGAGGAACTCTTTCATCGCCTACTCCTGGAAAAAGAATTGCTTAGAACCACTCTTCAATCCATTGGGGACGGAGTGGTCACCACCGACCAAAATGGATAGATTACTTCCATGAATAAAGTGGCGGAGGAGATCTCGGGCTGGCAAGAAGAAAAGGTTATAAATAAACCTTTTGAGCAAATTTTCCGGCTGTATAGTGAAGAAACGGGAAAAAAAGTAGAAAACCCGGTGGAAAAAGTTTTGCAGACCGGAAAGATAGTTGGGCTGGCCAACCACACCGTTCTTATTACTAAAGATGGCAGGCAGGTACCGATTGCTGACAGTGCCGCACCCATCAGAAACGAAAAAGGCAAAACTTTTGGAGTAGTGATGGTATTCCGGGATGTTGCCCGGGAAAAAGAATGGCAGGAAAAAATCCTTTATCTTAGCTACCATGACACCCTAACCGGTTTGTATAACCGGCGTTTTATGGAAGAAGAATTGAAAAGGCAAGAACTAAAAGGTAACTTGCCTATATCTATCATCATGGCTGATGTGAACGGTTTGAAACTGGCTAATGATGTTTTTGGGCATGCGGAAGGGGATAGGATACTTCAGAAAGCTGCGGAAGTTATTAAAAGATCTTGCCGCAAAGAAGATGTGGTTTGTCGTTGGGGCGGGGACGAGTTTTTGGTACTTTTGCCTAAGACTTCGGCTAAAATTGCCGAAGAAATAATTAAGAGGATACAGGTTGCTTGTCTGGATTCAGGGACTGAAAATATCCGCTTAAGCATAGCTTTAGGTTGTGCCACCAAAGAAACACCCGGGAAAACACTGAATGAGGTGATTACAGAAGCTGAAGAAAGTATGTATCGTCAGAAACTGAACGAACGGAAAAATTTTCGCAATACCATAATCAACACCCTTTTGTCCACTCTTTTTGCCAAAAGCGTGGAAACTGAGGAGCATGCCCAGCGCATAAAAGGCTATTGCCTGCAAATGGGTGAAAAGATTAAATTGACTTCTAAGGAAATGGAAGAGCTGTCTTTACTGGCCATCTTACACGATATAGGTAAAGTAGGAATACGGGAAGAAATCTTGAAAAAATCCGGACCCTTGACTGCTGCTGAATGGGAGGAAATAAAAAAACACCCGGTGATCGGCTGTCGGATAGCTCAGAACACTCCCGAACTGGGACCTATAGCGGAATATATTTTGCACCATCATGAACGTTGGGACGGTCAAGGATATCCGGAAGGGCTGAAAGGAGAAAACATTCCATTATTGTGCAGGATGCTGGCTGTGGTTGACGCCTATGACGCTATGACCAGCGACCGGCCTTACCGTAAAGCTTTTCCTAGGGAAAAGGCTTTGGAAGAAATCAGGAAAAATGCCGGAAGCCAATTTGACCCTGTAATAGTAGAATTATTTTTAGATATCATCGGCAATATCGAAATAGAAGAGGATGAAGAACAGATAAATTTTAAAGGTAAATTGTAGAAAATACTGACTGTTTATGATAGAGTAAATTCAACTAAGAAAATTAATTTAATTTTTAGAAGGAAAGGAGGATGCTAGATGTGGCATTTGTCCCAATTTCAACCAAGCGAAATTATTTCTTTAGCCGTAGAAGTGGAAGAAAAAGGTGCGAATTTTTACCGTAGATTGGCCGATAAAGTGGAAGCGGAGGAAGTTAAAAAATTATTGCTTTATTTATCTACAGAAGAAGAAAAACATAAAAAAGAATTTAAAAATTTAGGCAGAGATTTAACATCTTTTGATCCTCGTGAAACCTATGAAGGGGAATATCTGGAATATGTACAAAGTACTGTAGATACTCATATGTTTGCCAACGAAGATTTGCTGGAAAAAGCAATAGAAACTGCAGGAGGACCGGTAGATGTTGTTAAATTGGCAATTTCTTTTGAAAAGGATTCTATTTTGTTTTTCCATAGTTTTAGAAATTTAGTTAGCAAAGAAAAACAAGAAGTGATAGATAAATTAATTAAAGAAGAAGAAGGCCATATTATTAATCTGGCTAATATTTTGAAAAGTTATGTAAAATAGGAAACCAGTTAGATCGTATTATCCGAAAACTGGAGACGTTCTCTTTGTAACACAAGAAAAAATTTTAAAATCTTTGATGAAAGAAAGGAGATATTATTTGTGGTTAAATATAAATGTACTGTTTGTGGATATATTCATGAGGGAGAATTGCCGGAGGATTTTAAGTGCCCCAGATGTAAACAGCCGGCCTCAGTATTTGTTTTAATTGAGGAAAAGGAGAATCCCGTTAATAAATATGCCGGAACTAAAACTGAAAAGAATCTTCTGGAGGCATTTGCCGGGGAAAGCCAGGCAAGAAATAAGTATACATATTTTGCTCAGGTAGCCCAAAGAGAAGGGTATGAACAAATAGCGGAACTCTTTTTAATCACTGCAAGAAATGAGCAAGAACATGCGCGGCTCTGGTTTGAGGAGCTTGGCTATTTAGGCAACACTGCCAAAAACCTTTTACAGGCGGCAAGAGGAGAAAATTATGAGTGGACGGATATGTATGCTCGTTTTGCAAAAGATGCTGAAGAAGAAGGTTTTCCGGAGTTAGCCGAAAAGTTTCGCAAGGTTGCTGCTATTGAAAAAGCACATGAAGAGCGTTATCGCGCATTATTGAATAATGTGGAAACAAAACAGGTATTTGAAAAAAGTGAAGAAGTCACCTGGGAGTGCCGGATTTGCGGTCATCTGGTAACGGATAAAAATGCTCCGGAAGTCTGTCCTGTATGTGGGTACGCCCAGTCCTTCTTTGAAGTGCGTAAAGAAAATTACTAGTAATAAAAATAAAGGCTTAGGGTATCTTTACTCTAAGCCTTTATTTTTAAGGTTTTTAATAAACGGTGTTTGCAAATAAAATCTTTTGGAAATTTTGGGTAAACATACTAATCAGTATATTGGCAATCTTTAATATTTAAAGCATTCTAATTGCAAAATATTCGCATACCGGGCTACAGTAACCGCATAGTATACATTTATTATGATCTATTATTGCGGAATTATCCCCCATAGAAAGAGCATGATTCGGACATGTTTTTATACATGCACCACATTTTTGACAATGCCTTTCATAGATAAATATTTTCTTTGTATTTACTGTTTTAATTAAGTCTTTATCCTCGATGATTTCATTATTAAAGATTTTTAAGTTTAAATTTAACTCCTCCTCATTGACCATCCCGATAGCAACAGCATCTATTCCTTCAATATTGCGGCTAAATTCAATTGCATCAATTAAATCGTTAACTAAATTGCCTCCTGCCAATACTTTCATTGCAAATAGACCTTGACCCGCTTGAGAACATTTTTTAATCGCCTTCAGCATATCATCTTTACTTCCCTGCAATACTCCTCTACCGGCCTTGTTAATAAGCGGGAAAACAACATCTAATTCCGGAATTTTTGAAGCCCTTTCCACAACCTTGACACTATGCGTTGATATGCCAATAGCCCTTATGTATCCCTTTTGTTTATATTCTAATAAACATCTTAAAGCTTCTTCCCTTTTTTCGAAAACATCCGGTGTTTCTCTAGCGGCATGCAATAAAAAAATATCTATATACTCTCTATTTAATGACTTTAATGCATCTAAAATAGATTTTTCCATGCCTTTATAGTCAGAAGCCATTGATTTGGAACATACAACAACATCACCCTCAAATCTTTCCAAAGCGTATTTAATATAGTCATATGTTTTATATACCTCGGCAGTATCAAGAAAATTTATACCCTTATGCAATCCTTTAAGGATTAAATTTCCTCCTTCTTCCACTGACAAATTGGCTTGTAGCGGCCCTATGGGTAATACACCAAAACATAATTCCGACACTTTTATGCCGCTATTACCTAAATATACATATTTCATAATGTACACCTCCAAAAAATATTATTTGACCAATGAATTTTTGGAATTTTGTAGTAAAATAGTATTCACTAGGGCCTCTACTTTGGTAATTTTGGGTTTCTGTCGTTCTTTTCTACCAATAACACATTATTATAGGGTATTATTTTAGAGAAAAAAGATAAGAAGAATCTTATTGCATAGCAATTCCATGAGGTAATTTCTCTCTTGATATTATTATAATTTTGCAACCCTTGTTTGTGGAGGTAATTTTGAATTCGTGAAAAACGATAAATAAAGTTAGAGGTGACAATTAGTTTAGGAGGAATTAGATATGAGAGATTATCCGAAAATTAGACATCTTGATTGGTACGAGGAAATTCGTTTTAATGGGAAAGAAATGACGGTTAAAGATTTTGTAAAAATGTATGAACTTGAAAATGAAAGACCTGAAACCATTGTAAATATAATTAATAGATTAATTAAAAAAGGATTAATAACACTAATTAACTGGGAATATGCAAAAATTCCGGCTAAAGAACAGGAATTAGATATAAATCAAGGGGCGCCAAGCAATATTATTAACCAGAGAAAACATGAAAAAGCACAGGATGAGGGTATTACTTTCGAGGATTGCTTGAAAAAGCATTTTCCAAAAGAAATTGATTCCTTATTTTTATTAAAGGATCAATTAAATAAAACCTTTAATACTAACGCATCTCTTTATGAATTAACCCTTGATATGCTTAGAAGCTATAAAGGAAACTATGAATTAGCAAATATTCACCTGGCAGCCTTAATTATGCATGTTAAATTAGGAAATATTACAGGCTATGATCTGGAAGAGTTATTTAAAAAACGTAATTGGACGGAAGAATTCAGATATGATGTAATGTATCGGTTGCAAGAAGATAACACGATAAAATGTGATGGCGGTGCTTTCAATACTAAATCCGGGGGTACTACTGTATTTAATAAGATGCAGGATAAAAGCAATAAAATCAGGGACAAAATAAATAAAGAATACAAAGAGCTAATGGGTGTTTATGGAGATATGACTATTGAATATATAACTGAAATGGCTGAGAACGGCGATGTTGAAAAGCAGTTATTGCTTGGCGATTTGCATTTAAAAGGGGTTATCGTAGATGAAGACGATTTTGAAGCGGTAAAATGGTACAGTATGGCGGTAGGTAGAGGTAGTGCCGATGCAATGAGTAAATTAGGGGAAATGTACCAATATGGGTACGGCGTTAAAGCCAATGATTTCGAAGCGGTTAAGTGGTACAAAAAAGCAGCCGAAAGGAATTCGGCCAACGGTCAATTTAGATTGGGCTGGATGTATCAAGCAGGAAGAGGCGGCCTTTCCCAGGATTTTGATATGGCCTTAAAATATTTTCGCTTGGCAGCCAGGCAGGGGCATAAAATGGCTATTAGGTTTGCCGACGTATAAGAAAGCAGGGGACAACCCTGCTTTTTTATGCCTCAAATGACTTATTTATAAACCGTTACTGACATGGTTTTGAAAACAACATAGAGTTCAGTTCCTTTTTCAATTCCCATTTCCGCAAAAGATTTTTTGGTGATAAGTGCTTTAATGGGAATTCCTATATCTACAACAACTAGTACACTGGAGTCAACATTGATAATATCGATGACCTTTCCTTTATGAACATTTCGGGCACTGCTTACAAAAGTACCCTTGCTTAAAATTATATTCTCCGGACGGATAGCAATCTTGACTTGTCCTTCAAGGCTAGTATTAACATGTATTATAACTTTTCCAACCTGCGCAAAGGTTTCATCACCAGTTTTAATAATGAATGCCTCATATGTATTGTCAAAACCCCTTGATTTCATGAGATAATTGTCAAATTGGGTACGGGATATACGCAGATACCTTCCGATTCGGTGAGCTTCAAGCTCCCCCCGTTTAATCATTTCGTAGACGGTACCTTTTGTGATCTTTAATTTTTGGGCAATTTCCTCAGGAGTGTATAAAATATCCTCACTCAATTTACACACCTACTTTGACATTTTATTAACCTCATTTTAACATAAACTGCAAATTTTGAAATGATCTAAGTTAGCATACTATGGGGCAGAAAACAAAATCAACAGAACTAAAAGCAACTAAACCTAACAAAACCTATTGCGAGCAAATCAAAAGCAATGTAAAATAAGTAAAAAAGACTAAATATTTAAAAACTTTATTCAGGGGGGTTAAAAAAATGAAAAAGAACATTATTATGCTGATGATTATTTGTCTAGTTTTTTCTTTAGTGGGTTGTGGTAAAAATACACCCACTGACGAATCGACAATTACTATTGCGGCAGCGGCAAGTCTGAAAAATTGTGTTGATGATGTGCTAATTCCAATGTTCACTGAAAAATATCCCGATATTCAAGTTAAAGCAACTTATGACAGCTCAGGAAAATTACAGACTCAAATTGAGCAAGGCGCGGATATTGATGTATTTATGTCAGCGTCTATGAAGCAAATGAATGAATTAGCTGAAAAAGGTTTTATGATCCATGATTCCATTGTTGAGCTTTTGGAAAACAAAATCGTCCTTATAGTTCCGGTAAATAATACAAAGGAAATTAGAGAGTTTAAGGATATTTTAAAGGCTGATCAGATTGCAATTGGAGATCCGGCAAGTGTCCCGGCCGGTCAGTATGCTAAAGAGGCCTTAACAAACCTTAATCTTTGGGGCCAAGTAATAGAAAAAGCAAGCCTGGGAACGAATGTGACGGAAGTATTAAACTGGGTTGCGGAAGGGAGCGCTGATGCCGGCATTGTTTACTCAACAGATGCTGCTTCCACGAAAAAGGTAAAAGTTGTGGCAGAAGCCCCGGAGGGTTCTGTTTCAAAAGTTATTTATCCGGTAGGTATAGTTAAAACCAGCAAAGATGAAGCTTCAGCAAAGAAATTTTTGGATTTTCTGCAAACAGAGGAAGTTAAGAAAGTATTTGAATCCTACGGCTTTGTAGCAAAATAGAGGGAGAGATAATATGCAAATGTCGCCAATTATAATTTCCATGAAAACTGCATCTGCAGCCATTGCCTTTACATTTCTGTTAGGGATTTTTGTGGCCAGGTGGGTTGTAAATATAAAGTCTGAAAAAGCAAAGATGGTTTTGGATGGCATATTGACCTTACCTTTGGTCCTGCCTCCAACGGTAGTAGGTTTTCTGTTGTTGATTATCTTTGGTGTTAATAGGCCTATAGGGAAGTTTTTATTGGAATTTTTAGGAGTAAAAATAGTTTTTTCCTGGCCTGCCACAGTTATAGCGGCTGTAGTAATTTCCTTTCCTCTTATGTATCGTTCGGCCAGAGGTGCTTTTGAGCAGATTGATCCCGATTTGGTTATGGCTGCCAAAACTTTGGGGATGTCTGAGAGGAAAATTTTTTGGCGCATAACTATGCCTCTTGCCCTTCCGGGGGTTGCCGGAGGGGGTATATTGGCCTTCGCCAGGGGGCTTGGGGAGTTCGGTGCAACGGCAATGATTGCCGGCAACATTGCCCATGAGACCAGAACCTTACCCTTGGCAATTTACACAGAAGTTGCCGCCGGAAATATGGAGGCGGCTTCTTATTACGTTATCATTGTTATGTCGATATCTTTTCTTGTTGTTGCCTTAACCAATTATTTTTCTCTTAAGGAAAGAAAGTACTTAAAGTAAAGGAGAAGCTTATGGGCTTACTGGTTGAAATCAAGAAAAAATTGAAAGGGTTTTCTCTAGATGTTTCCTTTTCAATTGATGGAGAATACTTGGGGATTTTGGGGCCTTCCGGCAGTGGGAAGAGTATGACTTTAAAATGTATCGCCGGGGTGGAAACCCCTGATGAAGGCCGGATTGTCCTTAATGGAAAAGTTCTCTTTGATTCCGAGAAAAAAATTAATCTTATACCCCAGGAAAGAAATATCGGGTATTTATTCCAAAACTATGCCCTTTTTCCTCATATGACGGTAGAAGAAAATATTGGCCTGGGTTTAAAACTTCCTAAAATAGAAAAAAAGCGGAAAGTCAAAGAAATGATTGAGTCTTTTCGCTTGCAAGGGTTGGAATCCAAATATCCAAATCAGCTTTCAGGTGGACAACAACAAAGAGTTGCTTTAGCCAGGTGTATTGTTTATAAGCCGGATATATTGATGCTGGATGAACCTTTTTCGGCGCTGGATTCACACTTAAAAGACCAGCTCCAGATGGAAATCTTAGCACTGTTGAAACTCTATGAGGGAGAAGTTTTGGTGGTTAGTCACAATAGAGATGAAATATATAAGTTCTGCAAAAAACTGGTGGTACTGGACCAGGGAAAATCTATATTGTTCGGAGAGACCAAAGATATCTTCAGGCAGCCCAGACTACATTCTGCTGCCAGAATAGTTGGATGTAAAAACATTTCCAGGTGTGAAATTATATCAGCATATTCTGTCCGGGCAGTTGATTGGGGACTTATTTTAAACACTGAACATCCGGTCCCTGACCGGACGAAATACCTTGGAATCCAAGCCCATGATTTTCATTTGCTTAAAACTTCCCCTGATGCCGGAATCGCAAGGCAAAATAACGTGATTAAGTGCCAAATCGAAAAAATAGTTGAAGGTGAGCTGGAATACAACATTTATTTTAGAAATAAAGAATTTGCCGATGCCAATGGCAATTCGGTGTTATTATATAAAGTCAGAAAAGAGCTGTGGGATAATAGACAAAATAAAGGGGATGTGTATTTAAGAATTCCTGAAAAATCAATCCTGCTTTTAGAGTGATTGTTAAATATGGAGGTATTTTCTCCTTTGTGTAGAAATAGATGCAAAAATCTATAAAAATATATTAAAATACTGGTATAGAAGTGAAAGGAGTGTACCTCCATGGAAAATACTTTAAAGCAAATACTTCTAGAATTGCAAAACCTTAATCAAAAATATGATAATCTAGAACGGAGATTTGACGGTTTAGAACAGAGGTTTAACGGTCTGGAACGGAGATTTGACGGTCTGGAAAAGAGATTTGACATTCAAGAAAAAAGACTAAATAATCTGGAGAAGAGAGTTGAGAGCCTAGACGAGAAAGTCGAGAGCCATGGGGAACTTCTTCATCAGCTTATTAATATTGTAGGTAATACTAATTCACACTTAGAAGAACTGGTGGAAAGGAACTCTATTCTAGAAGAAAAACAAATTGATCATGAGAAAATTTTAGAAACTCTATCCCTTCGTTCCCTTAAACAAGAAGCTGAAATATCTGCCATTAAAAAAATTATATAACTATGTGTGACAAGGGGACGGTTCTCCGTCACCTTAACAAGTAACAACTACTTGATGGGTGGCAAAAGAACCGTCCCCTTGTCAAATTACATCAGTCTATTCTTCCTGGCATTGCGTAACATTATCTTTGTTACTATATTTTCTTTTAATGTCTGAGTTTGATAGCAGTTTTGATACTTTGACCGGCCTCTACAATCGAGCGGCTTTTGATAAAGCAATTAAACAGATAGAGGAGAAAAAGGCGTTTTCCGTTATCGTACTTGATATAAACGATTTCAAAAGTGTTAATGATACATTTGGGCATGATTACGGAGATACTGTTATTAAAGCAGTGGCAGCAATAATTCAAAAATCATTTGATAAGCACTACATTTGCTTTCGTTTTGGCGGGGATGAATTTGTTATTATAAGCAGTGAAACAGATCAAGAAAAAATAGAAAATCATCTAAAGACTATGACCAATAATCTTACGGAAATGCGTGAGAAAGGCACCCCGTTTCCAACAGTTTCATATGGGTATAGCTTTTTCCGGGCAGGAGAAAAAATGGATTTTAGTAAAACCCTTAGAGAGGCTGACAAGCAGATGTATCAATTTAAAAAGATTCATAAAGCAAATATTAATCATTAGACGACCGTACCCTTTTAGTATAAGATACATTTTTCGCTATGGTAGCTTAAAGATTGGGAATATGTGGCATGGTTAAAGGAGGAAATAATGAACAAACGGACAAGACAATATTTAGGAGTACTTTCAGCAGTAGCCGCTTACAATATCATTCACGAAGGAGCACATCTAATTTATGCTCTATCCATCGGTTCATTTAAACAAATTAATTTTTTAGGACTTGGAATACAGATTGATGTTTATGCAGAAAGGATGACCAACACACAGCTTGGTATCTTTTGCCTTTTAGGAGCGATTGCTACTTTGCTTACAGCTTATGTTTTGGTTGCTGTAACGGAAAAAATCTGTCAAGCAGAATCAAAGGTGTTCAGAGCCTGTATGTACTATATCATGCTTGTCCTGCTACTTCTTGATCCATTGTATTTAAGTTTGCTTTACAAATTTGTTGGCGGTGGCGATATGAATGGTATTGCCTTGTTAGTTCCGGAATGGATTGCACAAGTAAGTTTTGCTGGACTATTTCTTGTTAATGGTTTTGTTTTTTGGAAATTGGTTTTGCCCAAATACAAAAGGTCATTTTCTCAATGATTACTATTTAGTCCCTTAATTAGTTTTGGGTAGAAACCGCAAAAAAGTTTGCTTTTTGTATTTATTATATTACCTGGTATAATTAGGATACCTTAACATTTTAATTTGGGAGGTGTAATAATGAAGTTTTGCTGGGCTACGATAATGGTTAAGGATATGGAGGAATCTCTGAAATTCTACCAGGAGATAGTGGGGCTTAAAGTAGATAGAAGATTTGAAGCAGGGCCGGGAGTAGAAATAGTATTTCTGGGAAACGGAGAAACTAAAGTGGAGCTTATTTGTGATGAAAAAAATAAAGATGTCAGTTTTGGGAAAGATATTTCTTTGGGATTTCAAGTGGATTCAGTAGATGAAATGATTAATTTTGTCCAGGAAAAGAGGATTAAGATTCACAGCGGACCGATTCAGCCAAACCCCAATACAAAATTTTTCTTTGTTTTAGATCCTAACGGTTTAAAAATCCAATTTGTAGAAACAAAGTAACTTATTTTTATTTAGGGAACAAAAGTTTGAGCAGGGGAAAACCCTGCCTTTTTAATAAAAAGATGTTGGTTTTAGTTATTTAGCCTTCCAATAAGTTTAAAGTGAAACCCAGAAATAATCCGATTTTTGCATTTATTTCATCGCCTGGTATAATTAGGGTATCTTTTTATTTTGCCTTCTAAAGGAGGCCGAGAACATGAATCCGGTTAAACAAGTAATATCTTTATTCGAAGCAAATCGAAATGAAGAGCAGGCCATACCCATGGCCAAATACATGAAAAATAATTTCCCTTTTTTAGGGATTAAAACTCCACAAAGGGAAAGCTTGATGAAAGAATTCTACAAAGCCACCGGGATTTTAAAGGAACCGTTCCGGGAAGATTTTGTATTAGGATTATGGGAACTGGATGCGCGGGAATATCAGTATGCAGCCCTTGATTATATTAAAAAATTATTGAAAAAACTCAGTAAAAATGAGCTTCCCCTCATGGAAAAACTGATTAAAACCAAATCCTGGTGGGATACAGTGGACATGCTTGCCCAACATCCTGTCGGGACCATTGCCCAGAAGTATCCGGAAGTTATTCCTGAAACCATAGAGGGTTGGGCCTGTGAAAATAATATGTGGCTAAGAAGAACAGCAATCCTGTTTCAACTAAAATATAAGGAAAAGACCGATGAACGGCTTTTATATCGGATCATTAAACAGAATTCTGACAGTAAAGAGTTTTTCATCCAAAAAGCCATTGGTTGGGCATTGAGGGAATACTCGAAAACAAATCCTGAATCAGTTAAAACATTCATTGCTCACAATGAGCTGCCCAAACTTAGTGTTCGGGAAGGAAGTAAATATATTTGATTTAAAGACTGTTAATTTCCACCGGTAAATGGTATAGTGTAATAAAAAGGTTTAGAAAATATTGAATAGTCAGAGGCTAAATAAAAGGCGATCGGAAAGGATTTCGAGTGGCCAAAATATGCCTGTTGTATCTCCGGGAGGTGGGAAGATGAATAAAAAACTATTGGTTAAGGAGCTTCTCTTGGAACAAAAATATGCTGAGTTAAAAAAGTTGGCGGCGGAAAATCATGCTCAAACTTTGAGATATATTCAAATGTATCTTTTTGAAGATATTAATTCTCCTTTAAGGTGGGAGGCCATTGAAGCCCTCGGTTACCTGGCCAAGGAATATGGAGTTAAAGAAGAGTTGGCCTATAGGAATGTGATCCGTCGGTTTCTTTGGGCCATGAATGACGAAAGCGGAAACGTTCCTTGGAGTTCACCGGAAGCCATGGGCAGTATTATAGCCAATCAACCTGAACTTTTTGGTGAATATACCCCCATGTTAATAACTAATGCCTTGGATAATCCTATGTGTCACCGGGGAATGTTGTGGGCTGTAGGTCGAATTGGAAAAGTTAATAATACTTTGGTGATGCGCTTTATTGAAAAAATAACCCCTTTTCTTTCTGCTGCTGATGCTGACTTAAGGGGTTATACCCTTTGGGCCCTAGGAGAGATTGGTTATCGGGAAATATTGCCTAGATTAGCGAATGTGCAGGGTGATCAAGAAAAAATATACCTTTATCGGGAAGGAAGATTGGATTGGGTAGGGCTTGATGAACTGGCTAAAGAAGCAAGGGCTAAACTGGAAAAAGCGGTCTAAGGAGAGCTTCTGAGATTGGATTTTTAAGTCCCATCTTTCTTTGGTTGGACTCTTATGCCGGGGTGATTTCGATGAGTATGATTTTATTAAAAGAGCAGAACCATGTTTATACTCAATGGGAAAAATTTATCCATACAGGTCTGGAATGTAAAGTGGATGTCCGTCTTCCCATATTGGAATCATGGAAAAGGTGTTATTCTTTAGGGATAGATCCATATAACACGGAAATTCACAGCTCTTTAGATGAGCAAAGAATTAGGAAAGTAAGAAAGGAAAAAGAGAACCTTATTCAAGTAGCTAAGCCATTTATGGCCAACCTTTATAAATTTGTTAAAGGCTCCGGTTTTGTAGTTGTTTTAACGGATGAAAACGGGCATATCATGGAGCTTTTTGGTGATAAGTACCAAAAACAAAAACCTTTGACCAGAAATTTTTTCATAGGATCTAATTGGAGTGAGAGAGAAGCAGGTACAAACGCTATTGGGACAGCTTTAGTAATGAAGAAGCCTGTCCAGGTATCCGGTCCGGAACATTATTGCCAGAAACACCATTGTCTAACTTGTTCTGCAGCTCCGATTTTTGACAATAGCGGAAACCTAATAGCTATTCTTGATATTTCGGGTCCTTCCAGTGCCTCTCACCTGCATACATTAGGTATGGTGGTGGCCGCAGCAGAGGCCATTATGGCCCAGCTAAGAATCCAACACAAAAATAACGAATTAGCCGTGGTAAATAAAAGATTGACTAATTTCTTTAAAACCGTTTCCGATGGGGTTATTATCGTTGGCAAAGACGGAAAGGTGTTAGAATTAAATCCGGCAGCTCAGGTTTTATTAGGTAGGAGTGAAAAAAATATTATTGGAGTGCCAGCAAGTGAACTGTTTGAATTTAGGTCACCGTTAAAGGGCAAAAAGTTTTCTCTAAATGAACATTTTACCGATGTAGATATTATGGTGGAAAACAAAGAAGGGGTCAGTTATTACCTGGCTTCCTGGGAGCCCATCATTAATGAACGGGGAGAAGTAACCGGTGGCGTTTTTATTATTCGCCCCATCAATCAAGTGCAAAATTTGGTGAACAGGCTAAGTGGGCATAGTGCAACTATGGAATTTAAAGATATTATTGGCCAAAGCCCTGAAATTCGGGAAGCAATTCGTTTAGCCAAGCTTACCGCCGCCAGTACCTCTAGCGTTTTGTTGCAAGGAGAAAGCGGTACAGGAAAGGAAATCTTTGCCCAGGCTATCCATAACTCAAGCCTCCGGAGCAACGGTCCTTTTGTAGCTGTCAACTGTGGGGCCATTCCCCGGGAGTTAATCGGCAGCGAACTATTTGGTTATGAAGAAGGTGCATTTACCGGTGCCAAACGGGGTGGAAAGCCGGGAAAATTTGAATTAGCAGATGGAGGTACATTATTCCTGGATGAAATCGGGGATATGCCCTTTGAACAACAAACGGCTTTACTAAGGGTTTTACAAGAAAAAAAAGTAGCCCGTATTGGTAGTACCAGGATGACGCCGGTAAATGTGCGTTTAATCTGTGCCACTAATAAGAACTTACGACAAGAAGTAGAAAAAGGTACTTTTCGTGAAGATTTATTTTATAGATTAAATGTTATTACTATCACCATTCCACCTTTAAGGGAGCGGAAAGAGGATGTACCCCTTCTTTTCAATCATTTTTTAGAGAAGTTGTCCTCTGATTGGAATTGCACCTTTCAGGTGGGACCAGGGGTAATGGAATGTTTAATAAAATATAAATGGCCGGGTAATGTGCGGGAATTACAGAATGTGGTGGAGCGAGTTGCCCATTTTGCAGAAAACGGACTTATTACCGTAAAAAATTTACCTCCGGAAATGCGGGAAACATCAATAACTGGTTCAGAAAGTACGGAAACATTGTATTCCTTACCAAATAATCGGGAAGAAAGAAAAAAACAGGTCATGGAAAGGGAAAAACAACAACTTTTAGCCTTATTGAATAAACACGGCGGAAATATCAGTCAAGTGGCCAGAGAAATGGGTGTCTCCAGGAAGACGATTTATAATAAGATGCGTCTTTACTCTATAAAAAATTAATACGTGTTACCTAAATGTGAAAAAAGTGTTACCTATTTTAGATAAGGTAACACTTTTTTCACATTATATCACAGGTGTTATTTCTTTTTAGATTAGGGTAAGTTCATAGTAAAATCTTGAACCAACTTGTATTTCTTAGCTAGAGTTGGTTTTGTCTTTTCCTGGCATGAATTTTGCTATTAGTAGTGGTTGAGTGTATGGAAGTTTTATCGAAATTTAATTTTAGGATTAAATTTTCGGTGGAAAAAGAAATACAGTGGTTGTTTGAGTAATCGGCAGTGTAAAGCAAAACACTGGGTTTCTTTTTCCCGTGTTTTGCTTTTTATTTTATCAAAGGGGGAGGCCAAAAAATGAAAACGGTGCCTGTAACTGAAGCTGTAGGAATGGTACTATGTCATGATATTACGGAAATTGTGCCAGGGAAGGTAAAAGGCAGGGCCTTTAAAAAGGGCCATATCGTAAGGCGCGAAGATATACCCAAGTTATTGAAGTTAGGTAAAGAACATCTTTATGTCTGGGAAATTAATGAAAAAGTCCTTCATGAAAACGATGCTGCTATCAGGATTGCCTATGCTATAGCCGGTCCAGGAATAACCCTAACAGAACCTAAAGAAGGAAAAGTAGAATTAAAGGCGGATATGAACGGGTTAGTAAAAATTAATACACGAGCGTTAGAAAAAATTAATTTTATTAATGAAATTGTTGTAGCTTCAATTCATTCTAACCAGGTAGTTATGAAAGGCAGGACTTTAGCCGGCTGTCGAGTAGTGCCGTTAGTTATAAATAAAGAAAAAATTGAAAAGGTAGAACAAATCAGTGGATTTAATTATCCGGTTTTTGAAGTAAAACCTTTAAGGTCCTTGAAAGCCGGAGTTGTTACTACAGGGAGTGAAGTTTATCACGGAAGGATTGAAGACCAATTTGGTCCCGTTATTCGTAGAAAGGTAGAAGAATTAGGCAGCCAAGTTCTAAGGCAGATTTATGTTGATGATGATATCTCAATGATCTCCAATGGAATAAAGGAGCTGCTTAATGAAGGAGCGGAAATAGTTTTTATTACAGGGGGCATGTCCGTAGACCCTGATGATGTAAGCCCGGCAGGTATTCGGGCTGCCGGCGGTAAGGTGGTAGTATACGGAGCACCTGTTCTTCCGGGGTCCATGTTTATGCTGGCTTATCTAAATGATATTCCCATCTTAGGTTTGCCCGGGTGTGTAATGTACCACCGAACAACAGTTTTTGATCTTATACTACCAAGGATTTTAGCCGGGGAGAAGATAAGCCGAAAGGATGTTATTAGTTTAGCCCACGGCGGCTTATGTAATGTCTGCGAAACTTGTACTTATCCCCATTGTTACTTTGGCAAAGGGAGTTAATTTTGGGGCCTTTGGCCTTAATAAAATAAAGAAGGAGTTGAGAAAAATGCTAGTCAAAAAGGTCTTAATCATCAACGGTTTGCCCAGGACCTTGCTTGTAGACCCCGAAGCCAGCTTAGCTAGTGTATTACGGGAACAGCTACTGTTGACCGGCTGTAAAGTAGGCTGTAATCAAGGTCACTGCGGAACTTGTTCCATCATCATGGACGGCGAAGTTGTGCGTTCTTGTATCGTGAAAATGAAAAGAGTTCGCGATGAGGCTGAAATTACCACCATTGAAGGGCTGGCTACCCCTGACAACCTTCATCCATTACAAGTTGCTTGGATAGCTTATGGCTGTGCTCAGTGTGGCTTCTGTAGTCCTGGTTTCATCCTGTCGTCCAAAGTTCTCTTGAACAAAAACCCCAACCCCACAAGGGAAGAAGTTCGCGAGTGGTTCCAGAAGAACCGCAATGCCTGTCGTTGTACCGGTTACAAGCCATTAGTTGACGCTGTTATGGCTGCGGCTAAGGTTATTCGCGGCGAAATGCGGAAAGAAGATCTGCTCTTCAAACCTGTGGGCAACAAGATTTATGGAACAACATATCATCGTCCTTCCGCTATCCGCAAGGTTACCGGTACCTGGGACTTCGGTGCTGACGTCAATTTACAGATGCCCCCCGGAACACTGCGCTTAGCTTTGGTACAGGCGGAAGTATCCCACGCAATTATTAAAAACATTGATACGTCAGAAGCCGAAAAAATGCCCGGTGTTTATAAAGTAATTACCCACAAAGACGTTAAAGGTAAAAACCGTATAACCGGATTAATTACTTTCCCCACTAACAAAGGTGATGGTTGGGATCGTCCAATCCTTTGTGATGAAAAAGTATTCCAGTATGGAGACGCTATTGCTATAGTGGCTGCTGATACTGAAGAACATGCACGGGCTGCTGCTAAAAAAGTTAAAGTTGATTTAGAAGTACTACCGGCATATATGAGCGCTCCTGCTGCCATGGAACCTGATGCTATCGAAATTCACCCCGGTACTCCTAATGTTTATTATGAGCAGGGCATTAAAAAAGGAGAAGATACCAAGCCTATTTTTGAGCGGGATGATGTGGTAACAGTTGAGGTAAATACTTACTGTAGCCGTCAGCCTCACCTAGTCTTGGAGCCTGACTGCGGTTGTGCCTATATCGATGAAGAAGGCCGTCTGACCATTCACTCCAAGAGTATCGGCTTACATTTACACCATGCAATGATTAGTGCCGGAATCGGAATTGAACCGGAAAAATTACGTCTGGTGCAAAACCCCACCGGAGGAACCTTTGGTTACAAATTCAGTCCCACCAACGAGGCGATATTGGGTGTAGCATGCTTGGCAACTGGCAGACCGGTTACTCTTAACTTTGATATGTATCAAAATATTACCTATACAGGCAAACGTTCACCAGGATTTGTTAAATGCAGACTTGCAGCCGATAAGACCGGAAAATTACTGGCAATGGAATCCGATTGGATTATAGACCACGGCCCCTATTCCGAATTCGGCGATCTCCTCACTTTACGTTTGGCCCAGTTCATCGGTGCCGGTTATGATATCCCCAATATCCGTGGTAAAGGCCGTACCGTTTGTACTAACCATGCTTGGGGTTCAGCATTCCGAGCTTACGGTTCACCACAATCCTTCTTGGCTTCAGAGATTGCCATGGATGAATTAGCTGAGAAGTTGGGCATGGATCCATTTGAGCTTCGTTATAAGAATATTTACCGGCCGGGAGCTACTACTCCTACTCAACAGGTTCCTGAGGTCTTCTGCTTTGAGGAGATGTTTGAGAAGCTGCGGCCCCTTTATGAAGAAGCCAAAAAACGCTGCAAAGAATTATCAACTCCTGAGAAAAAGCGGGGTGTGGGATTATCCCTGGGTCTTTACGGCTGCGGTCTAGACGGTCCAGACAGTTCAGAAGCTTGGGTAGAGTTGACTAAAGAAGGAGTAACAGTTGGAGCATCCTGGGAGGATCACGGTCAGGGTGCAGATATAGGTGCCCTAACCATTGCCCATGAAACCTTACGGCCGCTAGGGATTGCCCCTGAGCAAATTAAACTGGTCATGAATGATATGGCCTATACTCCTAACAGCGGTCCTGCCGGAGGCAGTCGCTCCACTGTAATGACCGGTAATGCTATCCGGGTGGCCTGTGAAATGTTGCTTAACGCCATGCGTAAACCCGACGGCACCTTCCGTACCTATGATGAAATGGTAGCCGAAAAAATTCCATTACGTTATGACGGAAAATGGGTAGCTTCCATTTGTACTCCTTGTGATCCTGAAACAGCCAAGGGAGATCCTTTCGCCAACTATGTCTATGAGTTGTTTATGCCCGAAGTAGAAGTGGATATGAAGACCGGTAAAGTTAAAGTAGTTAAATTTACTACAGTGGTTGATTGCGGTGTAATTACTAACAAAACTACCGTTGACGGGCAGATCTACGGCGGCTTGGCTCAAGGAATCGGTTTAGCTCTCAGCGAAGATTTTGAGGACTTAAAGGTACACACCAACTTAGTAAGATGTGGTTTCCCCTACATCGAGGACATTCCCGATGATATCGAAATCATTTACGTTGAAACTCCTCGTCCCACAGGGCCTCACGGATCTTCAGGTGTAGGCGAAGGCCCCTTGACTGCTCCGCACCCGGCTATCCTCAATGCTATTTATAATGCTTGTGGGGTAAGGATCTATGCCTGTCTCTTATACACATCTGACGCTG
>CZCB01006627.1_pt1 | contig 38077 bp, 33 predicted proteins | sample 591991 | NCBI WGS metagenome assembly CZCB01 (sample SAMEA3556809, study PRJEB10932) | anaerobic digester metagenome
GCCAACCCATTCCCCATCTGAACCATGGGCAAAGCCCATGGGGGCAGGTGGGGGATGGGGTGATCCCTCTCTCGAGGTGGAGGCGATGAGCAAAGCCCATGGGGGCAGGTGGGGGATGGGTAAACAACCTCCCTTCTCCTGTTGACACTCCCGGTAAAGATATGTACAATTCAGTCCATGTTTGCGAAGACGAGCACCATGATGATGCCGGGTATGTGCCTATGGTTGATGGATAGGCGATGGTGCTCGTTTCCTCGCAGAATCGGTGTACCCGCCGGATGAACGCAGGAAACGAACCCATCGCCTTTTCCCCGTAATGTGAGGATGGACCGGTGGGCTCGTCATAACAACGAAGCAGTATTGCCTATCTGCCGCCGGACCATCAGGCGGCTTTTTCGTTTTTATTCTTAGAAATCGTAGAGAGGTAACCATGAATACTCGTCATCTCATCAATACCAGGCAGACCCCCGCCACTCGCGTTTCCGCTCGCCTGCTCACGGCGCTGCTTGCCGTCAGCCTGCTCCTCGGCGCCTGCACCGCCGCTCCTCAGAGCCCGGCCGGACAGTCGGGCGCAGCCGGCAGCGAACCCATTCAGCTCACCGTCGGCGCTTCTCCGGTTCCCCACGGCGACATCCTGCGCTTCGTCCAGGACAACCTGGCCGCGGACGCCGGAATCGTGCTGACCATCGTCGAGTTCACCGACTACGTGCAGCCCAACCTGGCCCTGCGAGACGGCACAATCGACGCTAACTTCTTCCAGCACCGCCCTTATATGGAGGACTTCGCCGCCGAGCACGGCATCGATATGGTCGCAGTGGCGGATGTGCACATCGAGCCGCTGGGCATTTACTCCCGCAAGATCGACTCGCTGGACGCTATTCCGGACAACGCGGTGGTGTCCATCCCCAACGACTCGACCAATTCCGGGCGGGCTCTGCGCCTGCTGGAAGCCAACGGCCTGATCCGTCTGAGCGACGAAGCCGGGATCACCGCAACCGTGCGGGACATCGTGGACAACCCGAAGAACCTGGACATCCGCGAGCTGGAAGCGGCGCAGCTGGCCCGCTCGCTGGATGACGTCACCATCGCGGTGATCAACGGCAACTACGCCCTGCAGGCTGATCTGGTCCCCGGCGAGGACGCGCTGGCCCTGGAGACCGGCGTGGACAACCCCTACGCCAACGTGCTGACCGTGCTCACCGAGCGGCAGAATGACGAGGGCATCCAGATCCTGGCCCGGCTGCTGACCTCGCCAGAGGTGAAGCAGTTCATCGAAGAGAACTACCAGGGCTCGGTCATCCCGGCCTTCTAGGAAGCGGCCAGCGTCGATGTCGCATCCCAGTCTTTCACACACCCGTGTCTCAGAGAGGGAGCAGTCCCTCTCTGAGGCCAACAGCATAGCACCCGCCGAGGACGGCCGATGATCACCCTGACCGACGTTTACAAAGTGTACGACCAGGGGGACCAGCGGGTGGCCGCCCTGAACGGAGTCAGCCTGCACGTGCCCAGGGGGGAGATCTTCGGCGTGCTCGGCCCAAGCGGCGCCGGAAAGAGCACGCTGATCCGCTGCGTCAACCTGCTGGAGCGGCCGACCTCCGGGTCGGTGCAGGTGGCCGGCCAGGAGATGACCCGCCTGTCGCCTGAAGGGCTGCGCCGTGCCCGCCAGCGCATTGGCATGATCTTCCAGCACTTCAATTTGCTCAACTCGCGCACCGTGGCCGGTAACGTGGCCTACCCGCTGGAAATTAGCGGCTGCTCTGCGGACGAGCGACAGCGCCGCGTGGCCGAGCTGCTCTCGCTGGTGGGCCTGAGCGACAAGGCCAACGCCTACCCGTCGCAGCTTTCAGGCGGGCAGAAGCAGCGCGTGGGCATCGCCCGCGCCCTGGCCAATAACCCGGACGTGCTGCTGTCAGACGAGGCCACCTCGGCGCTGGACCCACAGAACACCATCGCCATCCTCAACCTGCTGCGCGACCTGAACCAGCGCCTGGGGCTGACCATCCTGCTGATCACCCACGAGATGAACGTGGTCAAGCAGGTCTGCCGCAGCGTGGCCATCATGGAGGAAGGCCGGATTATCGAGCAGGGCACCGTTTCCCGGCTGGTCTCCTCGCCCGGCTCACACCTGGCCAGGGCTCTGCTGCCGCCGCTCGATCCTCCGCCGGTGTCGCCCGGCACAACCACGGCCATCATCACCTTCATCGGTGCGCTGGCCGACCAGCCGGTGCTCAGCAGCCTGGTGCGGCAGTTCGACGTCGAGGTCAACATCCTGTCTGGCAGCATCCAGAACGTGGGCGGCCAGCGGGTCGGCCAGCTGCAGGTGGGCCTGCGGGGAGGGCAGGTCAGCCAGGCGCTGGATCACCTGCGCCGTCTGGGCCTGCGCGTGGAGGTGCATTGATGGAGTGGAGCATCTGGCTGCCGGTGCTGTGGACCAGCACCCTTGACACACTCTACATGGTTATGGTTGCCACCTTCTTCACCGTGCTTTTCGGCCTGCCGCTGGGGGTTCTGCTGGTCGCCACGGACCGCAGCGGGCTGATGCCGGCCCCGCTGGTCAACCAGATCCTGGGCACAGTGGTCAACGCTGCCCGCTCGCTGCCCTTCATCATCCTGCTGGTGGTGGTCATCCCCATCACACGCCTGCTCACCGGCACGACCATCGGCGCGACGGCAGCCATCGTGCCGCTCTCGCTGGCGGCGATTCCATTCTTTGCCCGCGTGTCCGAGACCTCCCTGCGCGAGGTGGATCGGGGGTTGATCGAAGCGGCGCAGTCCATGGGCTCCAGCCCCTGGCAGATCATCACCCGGGTGCTGATCCCCGAAGCGCTGCCCTCGCTGGTGCTGGGGACGGCCATTACCATCATCAACCTGATCGGCTACTCGGCCATGGCCGGGGCGATCGGCGGCGGCGGGCTGGGCGATCTGGCCATCCGCTACGGCTACCAGCGCTACGAAACCGGCATCCTGGTGGTCACGGTTCTGATCCTGATTGTGATGGTTCAGGGGCTACAGGCGCTGGGGAACATGCTTGCCCGGCGGCTCTCCCGAAAGTGACGGCGTTCTCCCTCCTCGGTTGAGACTATAATCCCCTCATCAAACGGTGATCAAGAACGAGGAGGGATGGATGCGCATCCTGATGCCCACTATTGGCACGCGCGGTGACCTGCAGCCCTACGTGGCCCTGGCACTGGGGCTGCAGGCACGCGGTCACCGGCCCACTCTGGCGACTCACCCGTTATTTCGCTCGCTGGTGGAATCCTACTGCCTGGACTTTGCCCCCATCGGCCCGGATATTGACCTGGGCCGGGAGGTGGCCATCATCCGCGGCCGGTCGCCCAACTGGGTGGCCGGGTTTCTGCGTGTGATGCGGTTTACGTTCTCCATGCTGGAGCAGGCTTACCCTGACCTGCTGGCGCTGGCCCGCCAGACAGACCTGATGGTGGTGTCGCACACAGCCGCAGGCAGCATCGAGGCTGACGCACTGGACCTGCCGCGCGTCAGCGTCACCCTGATGCCCCAGGCCATACCCGCACCCGATCCGCAAGCGCCGCTCTGGAAGCGCGCTCTGGGCGGGCTGGCCGGCGCGGGCATGGGGCTGGTGATGACCCGCCCGCTGAACCAGATCCGCCAAAAAGTGGGCCTCCCGCCCATGGGCCAGACCGGGATCACATCTCCATCCCTCAACCTGATTCCCCTCTCGCCGCTGGTCTCGCCGCCCGATCCACGCTGGGAGCCGCGCCACAGGGTGACCGGCTACTGGTTCGCCCCCGCCCCGGAGAGCTGGACCCCGCCGGATGACCTGGCGCGGTTTCTGGAAGCAGGCCCTCCGCCGGTGGTGGTCAGTCTGGGCGCCATGGCCATCAGCGGGAACGACGTCCGCGAAGCGGCGGAAGTCTTCGTCCGTGCGATCCAGCAGGCCGGCGTGCGGGCCATCCTGCAGGGCTGGGAGGAACCGCTGAGTACCATATCCCTGCCCGAAAGCATCCTGCCCGCCGGATCTATCCCACATGAATGGTTATTGCCCCGCGCCTCCGCGTTTATCCACCACGGCGGGTTTGGCTCCACCTCAGCCGGCCTGCGAGCCGGGATCCCCTCCATGGCCGTCCCGCACATCATCGACCAGTTCCTCTGGGGGAATAAGCTGCACGAACTGGGTGTGGGACCAAAGCCAATACCAAGGGGGAAGCTGAAGGTCGAACCGCTGGCCGCCGCCCTGCGGGAGCTTGTGGATAACCCGGAAATGAAAGCCCGCAGCGCAGAACTGGGGGAAGCAGTTCGTGGTGAGAATGGGGTCGAGGCGGCGGTCGGGTTGATAGAGGGGGTGTTCCAAAAAGCTTCACACGTCTAAACAAATGCGTCGATTGGACAATTGACGCATTGACTTTAACCTGTCTTCTGTCTACAATAGTCTGTAGACAGTCCATGTCTCATTTCGTCTCCTAAATATTGTTATCGCGCATATGGAGTGACCTTGCCTGTCGCTCGATAGGGGGATTACTGGTACCAATTCAGCGATTGGTATTTTTCCACTGCTATCTACTTCAAGAAATGAGGTGATCAACTGTAAAGAATCACTGCATTGTTCATGATTCCTTTTCAGTCTGTATTTCGAATTTTGAACCGCCATGGAGAATCGAATGAACAAGAGGGTATGCCTTAACTGTTTGCTGGTCATCGTCTTCCTCCTCTCGCTGGTTGGCTGCGCCCCCGGCGACCAGGCTGGCGCTACCGGAAATGAACCTGCGCCAGCTGCATCATCCCAACCTCAGGGAAACACACCGGAAGCGGAGGAACCCGCCAAGAAAGGCGGAGACTTGATTATCGCCGTTCCGGCCAACCTGGAGCCAGCTTCCTTTGATGGCCATATCGATCCCTTCCAATCCACCTGGCTGTATGACTCGTTTATTTCTGATCCCCTGCTGATTCTGGCCCCCAACGGCGAGTACCAGCCTGCTCTCGCAGAACGATGGGAACTCTCCGAAGATGGCAAGTCGTGGACGTTCTATCTTCGCGATGATGTTTACTTCCAGGATGGCACTCCATTCAATGCTGAAGCCGTCAAGTACAACTTCGAACGCGTAAAGGATCCTGCTCTGGGGTCCGCTCAGCTCAGTGACGACCTGGGACCCATCAAGTCAGTAGAAGTCGTTGACGAGTTCACAGTCCGTCTGAACTACGATGCGCCCTGGGCTACTCTGCTGGACGGGCTGCGCCGCATGCCGATTTGGTCACCCACCGCCGCGGATAAGTACGACAAGAATGAGTTCGACAAGCACCTCGTCGGCACCGGGCCATTCCTCTTCACGGAATGGGTTGCGAACGATCACGTGACCTTCACGCGCTGGGAGGACTACGGAGGGTGGAATCCAATTCAGAACCACGAGGGTCCGGTGTACCTGAACTCGGTAACTATTCGCTTCATCGGTGAGGAAGCCGTGCTTGGCGGTGTTGTCGCCAATGGTAATGCGCATATTGCCCAGGAGCTGCCTGCCGCGTACGTCGTCGATTACCAAGACACTCAGGATGCGACCCTGATGACTGGTTACCAGGCAGGGACAGGCCTGCAGTGGGTCATGAATACGACCAGCCCACCGCTCGATCAGCTCAAAGTGCGTCAGGCCTTGCTGTACGCCACAGATCAGGATGAAATCAATGAGATCCTGTATGACGGGCTGTACCTGACCCAGAAGGGACCTTTGAACAGCGTCCATCCGTGCTACTGGGATGGGGTCGAGACAATGTACCCGTTTGATCTAGAAAAAGCTGCTTCACTGCTCGAAGAAGCTGGCTGGCGAGATGAAAACGGCGACGGGATCCGAGAGGCTCACGGCGTGCCGGGTGTGGAAAACGGTGCCCCTCTCATCATCCGGTTCTCAGCCCTGCATCATGAGGAAATCGGTGAAGCACTGCAGCTTACCTACAAGGAAATTGGCATTGACCTGAAAGTCGAGGTTATTCCCGGCCCTGTGCAGCTGGACCGGGTAAACCAGCGTGACTTTGAGCTCATGTACGAACGACAGCGCTCCCCAGATCCCCGCATCCTCGACCAGATCTGGAATTCGAAATACGATCAACCCGGTGGTTGGGCCTGGAGCGGCTTGAAGATTGCTGAAGTTGACCAGCTCCTGGAGGAAATTGCCGCGTCATCGGACATCGAATACCGCTGCGAACTGGCCAAAGATGTTCAGCGTATCGTAATGGAAAATGCCGGCATGCTCCCAACCCTCAGCCAGCCGGTCTATTACGCGGTTGACAATAGCGTTAAGGACTTCCTCTTGGGCGCTGAAGGCAACTGGTTCTTCCTCAACAACGCCTACATCGTAGATTAATGTCTCAAAGCAAAAGAGGGGGCAGAGACTGCCCCCTCTTTTGCCTATGGAGTGAATATGCGCCAGTATATTTTTAACCGTCTCTTACAGATGATTCCTGTCCTTTTCCTCGTCTCCATTATCATCTTTTTTATCATGCATGCGCTGCCCGGAGACCCGGCCATGCTGATGCTGGCTGGCGCAGAGGGCGGCGCCGTGACTCCCGAACGAATTGCGGAGCTGCGCGCCCAGATGGGGCTTGATGATCCGCTGCATATCCAGTATTTCAGGTTTATCACTGGAGCTGTTCGAGGTGACCTGGGGACTTCCATTCGTCTTCGCACGCCTGTCACCCAGCTCATCGCTGAGCGGTTCTCCTCCACACTCCAGCTAAGCCTAGTCGGCCTGGGGTTCTCAATCACCTTCGGCTTGATTCTGGGCATCCTGGCGGCGCTGAAGCAAAACAGCTGGTTCGATATGATCAGCATGGTCTTTTCATATATTGGTGTATCCATGCCCATCTTCTGGCTCGGTTTGCTGCTCATTTTAATCTTCTGCTTCCAGTTGAACTGGTTTGAACCCGCAGGCGGCACAGGGTTCAAATCGCTCATCCTGCCCGGTATCACACTCGGTCTATCATCTGCAGGGATCGTTAGCCGCCTGACACGATCCAGCCTTATTGAGGTTCTTAACGAAGATTACATTCGCACAGCCCGGGGTAAAGGCCTCAAAGAAATTGGTGTCATCCTCCACCACGCCTTGCAGAACTCAATGATCCCGGTTGTGACCATGATCGGTCTGCAATTTGGCTCCATGCTCGCCGGCGCAGTGGTTACCGAAACCGTGTTCAGCCGCCCGGGTCTGGGTAGACTGATCGTCAATGCGATTCTCTGGAAAGACTATCCCCTGGTACAGGGGTCGGTCCTGGTGCTGGCGTTAATCTACCTGTTGGTCAACCTGCTTGTTGATATCTCCTACGCCTGGCTGGACCCGCGTATTCATTACAACTAATAAACCGGCAGGGCACTTCGTCCCCCGGGGTTCGCTAAGGTAGGTTCCAACAGTTGTTTATCGTTCCAGGAGTTCTTAATGAATGCTGTTATGGATCACAACACAAAATTCAGCCAGGTGGAAAAAATATCACGTACCAGAGCAAAGCTCGACCAGTTCGCTTATCGATGGCGTCTGTTTTCCCGAAACAAGGGAGCCATGGTTGGACTGGTCATTCTTATTGCCTGGCTGTCTGTCATGATATTCGCCGATTCCATTGTCCCCTATCCGCCGCTGGATAAAGTCACCAGAGCGCGCCAGGCACCTTCGGCAGAATTCTGGTTTGGTTCGGATATGCTGGGACGTGATATGTTCAGCCGGGTGCTTTATGGTTCCCGAATTTCCCTAGCACTCGGTGTAATTAGCGTGATCATCGGGGCAGTCCCGGGAACAGCACTGGGCTTGATAGCGGGGTACTTTGGAGGCAAAGTGGATGACATCATCATGCGGGTGTTGGATGCCCTGCTCGCCTTTCCGGGTATCCTGCTCGCATTGGTGATCATCGCCTCGCTGGGCCCATCCATTCAGAATGTTATGATCGCAGTGGGTATCTCAACGCTGCCCCAGTACGCCCGGCTGGTACGCGGCAGTGTGTTGACCATCAAGGAACTGGTGTACATAGAAGCCGCCCGTGTTATCGGCTGCAAACCAATCCGGATCATGTTGCATCATATCTTGCCTAATGCTATCTCTCCCATCATCGTGTTGTCCACCCTGCAGGTTGGCAACGCCATTCTGGTGGGATCAGGTCTGAGCTTCCTTGGGCTTGGCGCCCAACCACCCGCAGCAGAATGGGGATTGATGACCGCCGCAGGCCGTGAGCTTCTGAGCAAGGCCTGGTGGATCTCTACATTCCCGGGACTGGCAATCCTGAGCGTGGTAATGGCGTTCAATCTGGTGGGCGATGGCCTTCGCGTGGCACTGGATCCGCGCATGAAGGTTGGATAACCCCGGTGATCAAATCAGTAATGCGCCTCCATCATCAGGCGGCATCAACACCAGTTTTCACGCTGAAAAACCCTGACATATCCGGTAGTGCAGGCTCGATTTCAGGCTGGAATAGATCCGAGGTGAATGGTGGAACAGGAAACCGTTGATCTGGTAATAGAGCACGGCAGCGTGCTGACCATGGACTCAGACGACCGCCTGATTAATGATGGTGCGGTAGCCATTCGAGGCCATTCGATCGTCGCCGTAGGATCAGCCGGTGAAATCTCACGCCGGTACCGTGCAGCCGAAAAACTGAACGCAGTTGGCAAAGTGGTCATGCCCGGGCTGGTGGACACCTACGGTCACGCCGGGCACGGCCTGATCAAAGGACTGTACCATCCCGCGCACGGCTGGCCTTCGGGATCCTTCTACTTCCACGCCACCAGCGCAGATTGGTGGTACGCGGAAGGGTTGCTATCGGCAGTGGAACGCGTGCGCTTTGGCACCACCATCGGGCAGACCGTGGTCGGAGCCACCCCGGCACGGATGGATTCTCCCATCTTCGCCGACAGGCTGGCTGAAGCTGCTGTTCAGGTTGGCCTGCGGGCAGTGCTGGGCGTCGGCCCGCCTGACCCGCTCATCAGCCATCTGGATGAGCCCTGGAGCGGTACTTATTGGGAAAACGGACAGCCTGTCACCCGTACTTTTTGCTTTGAAGACACTGTGCGCAGCAGCATTGATGTCATCCGCCGCTGGAACCACCAGGCGGATGAGCGCATCCAGATTGCGCTCCATTACCCGTACCTGTTCGGCCGTCTGGCAGCGCACCCGCGCATCCCCTTCCAGTACCGGCCTGCTGAGCACGTCCCGGTCATGATCGAGCGCGCCGAAGAAATGAAGAATCTGGCGGATGAGTTCGAGCTTCTTCTTCACTCGCATGCCTTCGCCGGCTCGCTGAGCTTTGCCCTGCAGCACTACGGCGCAGAGCGTGTCAGCAGGCTGCTGGATGGGAAAGTCGCTCTGGCGCACTGCAACGCTCTGGGAGCGGAAGAAATCGAAGTCCTGGGCAGCCACGGGACAGGTATCTGCGTGGTGCCGTTTACCCATGAGAACATCCTATACGGATCCTGCCCGGTGATCGAACTGCTGGATGCTGGCGCCAATGTCACCATTTCAACCGATGGCACCGCACCCTACTGCTCCTACGACCTTTTCAAAGAGATCTCCCGGGCCATCTGGGCACAGTGGCAGCGCTTCCAGGACCAGACGGTACTTCCGCCAGGCAAAGCGCTGCGCATGGTGACCATCGACGCAGCCCGCGCCCTGGGCATGGACCACCTGGTTGGCTCGCTCGAACCTGGCAAGCGGGCGGACATTATTCTGGTTGACTTCAACCGTCCGCATCTGGTCCCAAACACGAACATCCCCCGCCAGCTGGCCTTTTACACCAGCGGCAGTGACGTGGATACCGTGATCATCAACGGCCAGATCATTATGCTCGGCCGCAAGGTTCTGACCGTGGACGAAGAGGAAGTGATTGCCTTCGCCCGCGAAGAAGCTGCACGGGCATTCGCTCGCCAGGATCTCAGCCATTTCACAGAAATGAACGCAGCCTTCTGGCAGGGATCGCGCTACGATGGTTAGTTGACGGTTTTTTTCGCCAGCTTGGTTTACGAGATTTAAATCCAGGCATTTTCGCCATGGGTGCATCTGGCTGATAATGCGAATCAAGAAAGCCTGGCGACACCAATAAGATGCTGCCAGGCTTTGTGTAATCGGTTCTCGCCTAAAATATCGACTCGTGCGGGTGTTTTTCGTCCAGTTTGGCCAGGGCGTAGGAGGCCGCAGCGCCGGCGGCGAACAGCAGCGCGCAGACCAGGATCGTCCAGCCGCTCACGCCCTCCGGGATGATCGCCGCCGTCGAGCCGACCACGATCCCCAGGATGAAGTGGTACATGAACGTATAGTAGCGGTTGAACAGCCAGGCAACCAGCTTGGCGACCACCAGCACCACAATCACCAGCCCGATACCGAGCGGGATGATCACCCCGAAGTCCAGCTGGCGGATGCCGCTGGCCATCGGCTGGTACAGCCCCAGGTAGATCAGGAAGTTGGAGGGGCTCATGCCGGGGATGACCAGGCCCAGCCCCACCAGCATGCCGCTCATCACCCAGACACCCAGGCCGGGGGTCAGCGTGACGCTGCCCATCGACTCCATCCAGCCCATCAGGAAGAAGGTGCCCACCGCGATGACAGCCAGCAGCGCCCAGTGCCACGGTTTCCGTCCCTCTTTGCCCGAGGTCTTCAGCAGTGAGGGAAAGGTGCCGGAGATGAACCCGATGAACAGCCAGGTGAACTGGGCCGCGAAATGAGTAAAGGCATAGTCCACCACGGCCGAGAAGGCCAATACACCCAGCCCGACCCCGATGCCCACCGGCAGCAGGAACTGCACATTTAGCCAGAATTTGTAAAACGGATGAGCCAGGAAGCGCAGCAGAGGTTCGTAAATGCCGAACACCACCGCCAGCACACCGCCGGACAGCCCGGGGACAATCGCCCCGATCCCGACCAGCATGCCCTTCAGCAGGCGGATGATCCATTCGGTCACCGACCCGGTCAGCGCGAACCCGACCTTTGACACATACGGCTGTTCGGCTTTTTCCGCCAGTTCGCCTGGATTTTCCTTCATATCACCCATGGAGTGTGTTGTCCAATCCTGATGTTCCATATTCCGGCCAATATGCAGGCCAGAAGGCATTATACCTGCTAACCCCACTCGCCGTAAACCGTATTCAGGGATCGCCCCGCCCCGGCCGAAAGAGAAGAGACGCCCGCGTGCGGGCGTCTCCTGTCAGTGCAGGTCCAGCAGCCGGGCAGCTCCTACGGGCCGCCGACTGCTTCGGTCACCTCTTCAGCCGTGACGATTGAAGCCATGTTGCCCCAGGAGTTCCGGATAAAGGACACCACCGCGGCGATCTCCTCCGTGCTCAGCGAATCCCCGAAGGCGGGCATGGCCCCGCCCCCGTGATAGACCTGCAGGATGACGCCGGTCGGGTCGTCCATGGTGACGAGACTGCTGCCGGCCAGCGCCGGGCCCATCAGGCCGGTGCCGGTGCGCCCGTGGCACACGGCGCAGTTGGCCATGTAGATGTCTTCACCCAGGCTGATCAGCTGATCACCCCCAGGCTGGCCCGCCTGTGAGGTAGGGGTCGGCGTCCCGGCCCCGGCGCCGCCCGGCGTGGGCGTTACCCCACCCGGAGTGGGCGTCACCCCCGGTGAGGGCACGGCCCCGGTTGGTGCCACCAGGCGGAAGACCACTCCGGTGTTCCCGGTGGGGCTGGCGGATTGAGAGGTGGTCACGTAAAGCTCGCCGTCTTCATCCTCGCCGAAGCCCAGCACATGGTAGTTGAACTCCATGCCCTCCGGGATCAGCTCGACGATCGGCCACAGGCCTTCGCCGGTCTGCGGCTCGGACATAAACAGCCGCCCGGACGGTTCCTCAAAGCTGAGACTCCAGTCGCCGAAGATGTAGCTGCCCACCAGGTCGGGTATCGCCGTGCCGCGGTAGACAAACCCGCCGGTGACGGAGATCCCCAGCCCGCCTTCATGGTTGGCGTTCAGGTATTCGATCACCGGAAGGATCAGCGGCCGTCCCATCGGGTCCTCGGTGGGACATTCGTCCAGCGGAAGGTCGGGGTTCTCGGTCGAGAAGCAGTGCGTGCCTTCCATCACATTCCAGCCATAGTTGCCGCCCGGTTCAACGATGTTGACTTCCTCGAAGTTATTCTGGCCCACGTCGGCGACAAAGAGCTGGTTCGTACCGCCCCGGTCGAAGGAGAAGCGATAAGGGTTGCGGAAGCCGAAGGCGTAGATTTCATCCATCCCGTCCATACCCACAAAGGGATTATCCGGAGGAATGCCGTAGGGATCGCCGCTGTCCACGTCGATGCGCAGGATATTACCCAGCAGGTTATCCTCGATGTCCTGGCCGTTGCCGCCTTCGTTGACGTCATACCAGTCTTCCACATGGCCCAGGGCCACGTCGTCGGCCCCTCCGCCGTCACCGAACGAGATGTACAGGTAGCCGTCCGGCCCGAAGGCCACGGTACCGCCGTCATGGTTGAACTGCGGTTCGTCCACCTGCAGCAGGATGATCTCAGAGTCGGGGTCAGCGATGTTGGGATCTTCCGCAGAAACCCGGAACTCAGAGATATGAGCGGTATGGTTCCAGTCGTCGGGCGCTTCCTCGCGCAGCGGCGCGCTGTAGTAGACGAAGAACCTGCCGTTCTCAGCGTAGTCGGGATGGAAGGCCAGGCCCAGCAGGCCGCGCTCGTCAAAGCCCTCGCGGAACTCCACCATGCGATCGGTCAGGTCCAGGAAGGGTTCCTCGAGCAGCTCGCCGTTCTCATCCACAACGCGGATCTGTCCGGCCTGATCGACGATGAACAGCCGCCCGCTGCCGTCCCCGGCGTTGGTCAGGTACACCGGAGAGGTCAGCCCTTCAGCCACCACCTCCAGCCCGATGGGTACCGATTCGATCGGCTCCCGTACGGTGCCTTCGGTGCGGATGATATCCCCTCCGGTCACGGGGATGCCGCCCTCGGCGGTGATCACAGTGCCTTCCTCAGGCGCCTGATCGGCCGGGACGAGGCGCCACAGCGCGCCGGAGATCTGGGTCACGTCCGTGTCCTCGTACTGGCCGGTGGATGAGGTCACGTAGAGCGTGCCGTCCGCCGCCTGGCCAGAGCCGGTGATGTGCAGGTCCGTGTCGAGCAGCTCTTCGAAGGCCCATTCCCCGGTGTCCAGCTGAGTCAGGCCCCAGATGCGGCCAGAGCCCCAGTCACCCACGAAGTAGATGCCGTCCATGATGGGGAACTGCGACCCGCGGTACACGCCGATGCCGACCACCGCAATACCCAGGTCATGGCTGTATTCCGCCACCGGCAGCACGCCGATCGGATCGCAGGACGCCAGCTCCACGGGGAAGCAGCGGGTGCCCATCAGCCGGTCCCAGCCGTAGTTTTCCCCGCCGGTGCTGTCCGCTGGCTGGAAGTTGATCTCCTCCCAGTGGTTCTGGCCGACGTCGGGCAGGTAGAGGTCGCCGGTCTGCGGATCAAACTGGAACTTCCAGGGGTTGCGCAGGCCGTAAGCCCAGATCTCAGGCCGCACCTCGGTGTGAATCTGCGAGAACTCCTCTTCGGTGACGCCAAACAGCTGAACCAGCTCCGGCGGCCTGACGAAGGGATTATCCTCCGGGATGCCGTATGCCTGCAGGCCGTTCGTTGTGTCCACGTCGATCCTCAGCAGCTTGCCCAGCAGGGTCGAGAGGTCCTGCCCGGCTTCGAGCGGATCGCCCTCCCAGCCGCCATCACCGCTGCCGATGTAGAGGTAGCCGTCCGGGCCAAAGGCCAGCTCGCCGCCGTTGTGATTGGCCCAGGGCTGCTCAATTTGCATTATCACCCGGGCGGTCGCCGGATCCAGCTGGTTGGGATTGCCTGCCATGACCTGGTATTCGACGATCATGCCGTCACCGTTGCGCATTAGCTCGGCGAAGTGGACGTACACCCGCCCGTTGCTGGCGAAGTTTGGATGGAACTCGATATCATACAGGCCGGCTTCAAGGAAGGCTGAAAGTGTGATGTCGGTCAGGTCAATGAACGGCTCTTCTTCCACCGTCCCATCCGGGTTGACGATGCGGACTGCCCCGCCGCGTTCAACCACGAACAGCCGTCCGGTGCCGTCCGGCGAGGCGACCACATTCACCGGGTCCTGGAACCCGTCTGCCACCTGCACCAGAGCGATCTCCAGGTCCACCGGCAGATCATTGATCCCGGGCTGCATGGCCACACCAACGCTGTACCCTGCCGGCTCATACCCGGTCACGGGCACCAGGCCCTCACCGGCCCCCGGGGTCAGCTGAGCATCCGGGCCGGGCGTGCCGGTCACCCCGGGAGTGACCTGCGGCGTCCCGGGCGCCCCCGGAGTCTGGCCCGGTGTGCCGGTGCCCTCCTGCCCGGGTGTTGTCCCCAGGGTGGGGGTTATCTGCCCGGTAGGAGTGGCCTGCTGGGCCAGCCCCAGACTGTTGGCGGAAACCGATCCAGCTACGAGAGTCAAAATAAGCAGCAGGGCAATCCATATGCTCCTGACTGCTTTATCGGTGTTGTTCCCCATGTTTTCACCATCCTTTCATCACAGAATTACTGGAAACGATTCGACCTGGACCCAGACCCGGACAAACGAACGAACCTTCTGCGCCTGCAGAAGGGCATGATGCCTGTCAGGGCAAGTCGATGGTTACCAGGTGAGGCGATGCGTGGGAAGGATGAAAGGCGGTCTACGGATAAGGCGATCATGCTCTGCCATACCAGTGAGACAGGCTACCTCGGCCCGTTTATCCCCCTGTATACCGGTAAAAATATGGGCGGCACAAACTGGCCTGGGTCGTAGTTTAACGATAAATGAGAAAAGCGTTACTACAAGAGGGGATATCCCCCGCTTTAGCAATAGGGAATCTCCCCATCCTCCCGGCCGCCCCCGCACTTATTCGCACTGAGATAGACTCTGTTATGAGTACGCTGCCCGAGCCTCTAGCCTAAATCACAGTTGGCAGCACCGCCACTGGTTTTTTAATTCCATTAAGGAGGAAGGATATGGATTTCACCATCATCGGCGCCGGCAATATGGGACGGGCGCTGGCCGCACGTCTGTCCGGCGGGGGAAACAGCATCGTGGTAATGGACCGGGATGATGCCGAGGCGGCCCGCCTGGCGGACGAGCTGACCTCCGTCCGCGCCGCCCCCTACGGCAGCCCGATCGAGACCGAAGCAGTCATCCTGGCAGTGTACGCGCCCAGCATCCCCGAGATCATCCAGCGCTACGGTGATCAGCTGTCCGGTAGAATCGTGATTGATATCTCCAACGCCCTCAATCCGACCTTCGACGACCTGGCCTTCCCGCCGGACGACTCCTCCGCGGAGAACACCGCCCGCCTGGCTCCAGGGGCAATGGTGATCAAAGCCTTCAACACCACCCTGTCTGGACCCCTTACCGCCGGTCAGGTGGATGGCAGGCCGCTGGATGTGTTCATCGCCGGCGACGACGCGGACGCCAAGGCCCGCCTCTCGCAGGCCATCGCTGCCAGCGGTCTGCGCCCTCTGGACGCTGGACCGCTGAAGCGCGCCCGCATCCTCGAGGGCATCGGTTTTCTCCACATCAAGCTGCAAGACAGCCTGGGGACCAACTGGGGCTCCGCTGTTAACATTCTTCCCTGAATCCGGAGGCATCATGGGCCGCGAGCAAGTGCTGCGCAAGCTGGAAAAAAGCTGGACCGAGTTCAAAGAATCGTACGCCGGGCTGACCGAAGAACAGATGAACATGCCCGGCGTGATCGAAGAGTGGTCGGTCAAAGACATCATCGCCCACGTGAGCGTCTGGGAGAAGGAAACGCTCAAGATGCTGCCGCTGATCCTGAACGGCAGCCGGACGCCGCGCTATTCCACCACCTACGGCGGAATCGACGCCTTCAACGCGCTGAAAACCGAGGAACAGCGGTCCCTGTCCCTGCACGAGGTGCAGGAGGATCTGGAAAAGACCCACGAAAGCCTGATCGCCTACCTGCAGACCCTGCCCGAGCAGGCCCTCTCCGGTGAATCGCGCATCCTGCGCCGCCTGAGGCTGGACACCTACGGGCACTACCCCATTCACACCCGGGCGATCCAGGACTGGCGCAGCCGGAACGGTCTGTAGCCCGTCAGGCCGGCTGGCGGATCTGCGGAACCACTTCCGCGGCGAACCGGCGCAGCTGCTCCAGCCCCGGCTCCGCGGGGGCGAAGATAAACGTGTCCATGCCGCGTTCATCCGCCAGGCGCTGGATTTCCTCCGCCCAGTAGGACGGCGGCCCGACCAGATATTCTCCCCGCTCCCCGGCAGTGATGCGGCCCATCAGGTTGTAGATGCGCCGGATGGCGGCCGGGTCGCGGCCGGCTTCCACCGCCGCCCGGTCAATGCGGCGGTGGCTCTCCGGCAGCCGGTCGGGCGGGTGGTAGGAAGAGGAAGGCACCCAGCCGTCTGCCAGCCGCCCGATGAGCGAGAGCATGCGCGGCTTCGTGCCCCCCACCCAGATCTGCACGGGGTGGGCAGGCACCGGGCCGGGGATCGCTCCGCGCAGGGCATAGTGGCGGCCGGAAAAGCGCACCCCGCGCTCACCGCTCCACATCAGGCGGATGATCTGGATGGCCTCTTCCAGCGCTTCCACCGCTTCACCCGGTTCGCGCTCCGGGCCGCCCAGCGCGGCGATGGCCTTCCAGAACGAACCCGCCCCGATGCCCAGCTCAACCCGGCCGCCGGTCAGCACGTCCAGCGATGCCGCCGAAAGCGCCAGCACCGAGGGCAGCCGCAGCGGCAGGTTGGCCACGTCTGGGAAGAAGCGCACCCGCTCGGTTTTCGCCGCCAGGTAGCTGATCAGCGTCCAGGCGTCCAGAAAGCGGTACTGGTAGGGGTGGTCCTGAATGCCGATCAGGTCCAGGCCTTCCCGGTCGCACAGCTGAGCCTGGCGCACCAGATCGGGCGCATCTGCCGCGGTGGGGGTGAGGAAATAACCAAACTGCAGCCGCCGACCGGCCATGGTCTTATCTCCTCTCCTCGGCGGTGTATTCCACCCGGTAGAAATCGTGCGTACCGGCTTCCGCGGTGGTGAGCATCTGGTTAAACCACACCTGGAACTCCACCTGCTTGAACACCTCGCGCCGCTTCATCTCCCAGACCGACAGGTTTTCGACCTCCACCTCGATGATGGCCTGGAACATCGGGCCGCTGGCGTCTGTCAGGATGCGCGGCTTCTGCCCCACCCCGTAGAAGGTCAGCAGCCCGCCGTAACGCCGCAGCAGCTCCACCGCGCTGCGGATCTGCCACTTGTAGGCCTGGTAGGTCTCGCGCACCACGATCATGCCGGGGCGCGACCAGGGCGTATAGTCGGATTCGAAGGTGTAGTACTCGCGCCGGCCGCCCTCGACGAACAGCTGGAACTGCCGGAACCAGTCTTGAAACTCCTTTGTCTCGAAGACCGCGTCCCGCCCGGCCCGGTATTCTTCCAGGCCTGGCACCGCCAGCTCGCTGACCAGCGTGTACATCTTGCCGGAAATGTCCGTCATCACATTGTGCGAGTAAGGGATGGTCTTGAAGGGCACGTTTTTCTCCGGGTTGGAGAACAGATCCACGGCCTGGTCGATCTTCCCGAACTTCACCTGAAACACATCCCGGACCTGGAGCATATGCCTCCTCCCCTGGTTGACCGGCTGTCATTATCTTAACTAATTGTATCCAGATTGTCGGACTGCAGGCCCGCCAGCAGCCCTGCCTCCGAAAAATCGGAAGGCATCGAAACTGGCAACTTTTTTACCCGGGATGCATCCAAGAAGAATGTTCGCGCCCTTTCAGCGGCCGGAACCGGAGAAACATGCGGAGTCGAATGTGAAAACCCATTTCTTAGAATCCCCGCCTATCGCTTGACATTTGCATTTCACCCATTATCATAGTACACATGTTCTATATCCGGTTCGGGTCATTCTGGCCGGCGCGGACGGAGGTTAGTGGTATGAATGCTGAGCAAATGAACGCAATGGTGGATGCGGTCGCCTTCCGTGACTGGAAGAAGAAAACCGCCATCTTCCTTACGGGACAGAACCTGTCCCTGTTCGGATCCTCGCTGGTGCAGTACGCCATCATCTGGCACATCACCCTCACCACGCAGTCCGGCCTGACGCTGACCATTGCCACCCTTGCATCGTTCATTCCCCAGATCATCATCTCCCTCTTCGCCGGGGTATGGGCGGACCGCTACAACCGTAAACGGCTGATCATCCTGGCCGACCTGCTCACCGCCACCACCACGCTGGTTCTGGCAGTGCTGTTCCTGCTGGGGTATGAGTATCTCTGGCTGCTGTACGCCGCCTCGGCCATTCGCTCCGTCGGGGCAGGACTGCAGACCCCGGCAGTCAGCGCGCTGCTGCCGCAGATCGTGCCCACCGACCGCCTGATCAAGGTCAACGGCCTCAACAGCAGCATCCAGCCGGTGCTGTTCATCCTCTCCCCCATCCTGGCGGGCACGCTGATGACCGTCGCGGAGCTGGAGACCATCTTCTTCATTGACGTGGTCACCGCCGCGCTCGCCATCGCGCTGATGATGATCCTGCATGTACCGCCGCTACGCCGCACGGCCGGGCTGGGGCAGGAAGGCTACCTGGGCGACTTGAAAGTTGGCCTGCGCTACATCCGCCAGCGCCCGACGATCATGGTGCTGTTCGCCTTCTTCGCCTTCGTCATGTTCCTGGCCTCGCCGGTCATCTTCCTCTCGCCGCTGCTGGTGGCCCGCTCCTACGGCGAAGAGGTCTGGCGCTTGACCGCCAACGAGATCACCTTCTTCGTCGGCCACATCCTGGGCGGCATTCTGATGAGCACCTGGGGCGGCTTCTCCAACCGCTTCCGCACCATCGGCCTGGGCTGCGTGCTGGCAGCCATCCTGATGGCGGCCATGGGGACCACCAACCTGTTCCCGCTGTACCTGACATTGATGTTCCTGATGGGCGTTCCCATCCCGATGATCAACGTGCCAACCACCACGCTGCTGCAGGAGATCGTCGAGCCGGAGATCCAGGGGCGGGTGTTCGGCGTGCTGAGCCTGATCCAGACCACGGTCATGCCGGCCGGCATGCTGATCTACGGCCCCATCTCCGATTCGGTCAGCATTGAGCTGATGCTCATCCTCAGCGGTCTGGCCATGGTGCTGCCCGGCATCTGGATCTTCTTCAACCGGGCGCAGCGGCAGAGCGAGCAGGGATACAGCCCGGCCGATTAATGGCTGAACACGCTCGACAACCAAAAAGGCGCGGCTCAGGCCGCGCCTTTTCACATTTTTCACCCGACAGTCTGGCCCGGCCTTGATATAATAAATCGGATTCCCCCTCTCAGGAAGACAGGCGCTTTAATACCCGGCCGGCACAAGTCCGCGAGGCTTCACCGGCCATCCTCCCCGGTCCACACGACACCCGCCTGCCAGGAACCCTGCAGGCCGGGCTGTCCCTGATGTATGCTTTCACCTTCAGGAGGTCATGACCATGTCCGCACGCAAACTCTCTCGTCGTGCCTTCCTCAAAACCGCCGGACTGGCGCTGGGCGCATCCGCCCTGGCCTGCGGCGGGCTGGGCATCGCGGCCTCTCGGAGGCCAGAAATTGATTTCATCCAGAGCACTTATGGAAAGGAAAACCCCGTGGGCAACCATGTGCTGATTACCTACGCAACCAAAGCCGGATCAACCGCCGAAGTGGCCGATGTCATCGGGCAGACCCTGGCCGCACGCGGCTTTCAGGTGGATGTCCGTCCGGTTCGTGACAACCCCTCCCTGGACGGTTACCAAGCGGTTATCGTGGGCAGTCCCATTCGCATGGGAAACTGGCTGGACGAGGCCGTCGAGTTTGTGCGCGCCAACCAGGCCCGCATGTCCGGCATGCCGGCTGCGCTGTTTACCGTTCATCTGGAAAACCTGGCCAACGATGAAAACAGCCGGGCCGCACGCCAGGCCTACACCGCCCCGCTGCGCGAGCTGCTGCCGGGGGCCAGCGAGGCCTTCTTCGCCGGGAATATGGACCCGGCCAAACTGCCGCTCATCGAGCGGCTGCTGGTGCGGGCCATGGCCAGCCAGACCGGCCTTCCGGTGGGCGACCAGCGCGACTGGGAGCAAATCCGCGCCTGGGCGAATGAGGTGTTCGCATGAAACCCCTCCACCCGCACCTCAACTGGATCGTCCCGGCGGTCTTCGTGCTGGCCCTGGCCGCCGCGCTGGCCGGGCTGTTGTGGCCCGGCGAAGGCCAGCCCTACCCCATGACCAGCTTCCGCGGCGAGCAGGTGACCATCAACGCCCGCGGACTTTACCGCTGGGACACGCTCAGCTCGGCGGCGCAGATGCAGGCCAATGACACGGTCACGCTGTTCCTGGCGCTCCCGCTGCTGGCGGTTTCCTTCTGGCTGGCCCGGCGCGGTTCGCTGCGCGGACAGCTGCTGCTGACCGGCACGCTGGGCTTCATTCTTTACACCTACATCACCATGTGCTTCGGGGCCGCCTTCAATCCCTTCTTCCCGGTGTACGTGGCGCTGTTCAGCCTGAGCCTGTTCGCTGTTGTCCTGGCCATGTTCTCCTTTGATCTGGAGACCCTGCCCTCGCGCTTCTCCGACCGACTGCCGCGCAAGGCTGTCGCCGGGCTGCTGTTTGTGGTGGCCGCCTTCCTGGGCATGGCCTGGCTGGGGCGCATCGCGGCTGCCTACCAGGGCCAGACCCCGCTGCTGGAGAACGTCACCAGCATGTTCATCCAGGCCATGGACCTGGGGATTATCGTCCCGGTTTCGGCGCTGGCAGGCGTGCTGCTGCTGAAGCGAAGCGCCTGGGGCTACCTGCTGGCTTCGGTCATGCTTGTCAAGGGCATCACCCTCGGCCTGGCGGTGGCGCTGATGGCGCTAAACATGGCCCGGGTGGGCGTGCCCATCAGCCTGATCGAGCTGGTAGTCTTCCCGCTCTTCGCGGTGGCAAACGCGGCCATGGCAGTCACCCTGCTGCGGAACATCCTCCCGGCGGGGTCCGTCCAGGCAGCTATGGCGTAACCTTACAGCTTCCATCTCCAATGGAAGCATTTGGCGGTTCTGTAGTAAGATGTACTCCAGACCAACCTGAGGGTTTTCACTGGGATGGAATATGAAAAGCTATGACGTGATCATCATCGGCGGCGGCGTGGTGGGCTGCATGACCGCCCGCGCGCTTTCCCGCTACCGGCTGGACGTGCTGCTGATCGAGAAAGAGTCCGACATCGGCATGGGCGCCAGCTCGGCCAACTCGGCCATCATCCACGCCGGGCACGACCCGATCCCCGGCACGCTCAAGGCGGAGATGAACCGCCTGGGCAACCCGATGTGGGACCAGCTTTCCCGCGACCTGGACATCCCCTTCAAGCGCACCGGCGCTTACGTGGTGGCCGTCGGCCCGGAGGAGCAGGCTGCCCTGGAGGGACTGCTGCAGCGCGGGCGCGAAAACCGGGTGGAATGTGAAATCATCAGCGGCGAGGAGATGCGCCGCCGCGAGCCGAAGGTCAACCCGGAGGTCAGCGGCGCGCTGTACACTCCCACCGCCGGCCTGGTGGACACCTTCGCCGCCTGCCTGGCCCCTCTGGAGAACGCGGTGATGAACGGCGTCGAGGTGATGACCGAGACCGAGTTCCAGGGCTTCATCCGCAGCGGCCGCCAGATTACCGGTATTCACACCAACCGCGGCGACATCGCCTGCCGCTGGGTGATCAACGCCGCCGGCGTGCATTCCGACGAGGTCATGCACCTGGCCGGCGAGCGCGAGGACTTCCACATCACCCCGCGCAAGGGCGAGTACTTAATCCTCGACGGGGCGGAGTTCAAGCTGGATAACATCCTCTTCCCCGTGCCCTCGGCTGTCAGCAAGGGCATCCTGGTGCTGGGCAGCACCCACGGCAACGTGGTGGTGGGGCCGAACTCGGTCGCCGACCCGGATAAAGAGGACACCGCCGTGACCCCTGCCGGGCTGGAGGAGGTCTGGAGCGGAGCGCGCAAGCTGGTACCGGAGTTGAACCCGCGCGCCGTGATCGCCGTGTTCGCCGGGCTGCGTGCCACCGGCAACGCCCCCACCAGAGCGCCCGGCGTGACCTATTCCCATGACTTTATCATCGAGATCGCGCAGGAAGTGGACGGCCTGATCAACCTGGCCGGTATCGAGTCTCCCGGGCTGACCTCCGCCCCGGCCATCGCTGAGCGGGTGGTTGAGCTGCTCAGGGGCGCCGGGGAAACCATGCAGGAAAAACCCGACTGGAACCCCATCCGCCGGGCCAGGCCGCGAACAGGCCGAGCTGGTCCGCCGCGACCCGCGCTACGGCCGGGTGGTCTGCCGCTGCGAGACGGTCACCGAGGGCGAAATCGTGGCCGAAATCCACGCGCCCGTGCCCGCCCGCACCTACGACGCGATCAAGCGCCGCACCTGGACCGGCACCGGCCGCTGCCAGGGCGCCTTTGACCTGCCCCGGGTGGTGGACATCCTCTCGCGTGAGCTGGGCATCCCGGTCACCGAGGTGACCAAGAAGGGCCGCGGCTCCGCTTTCCTTGTCCGCCCGACCAAAGAAGTGGAGGCTTGAGATGAGCGACGCAAAGCAGTACGACGTGGTGGTCATCGGCAGCGGCCCGGGCGGTCTGGCAGCGGCGATTTCCGCGAAGAAAACCGGCGCGGACCGCGTGCTGATCATCGAACGCGACGTCGAGCCGGGCGGCATTCTGCTGCAATGCATCCACAACGGCTTCGGCGTGGAGGTTTTCAAGCAGGACCTGCCCGGTCCGGCCTACGCCCAGCGCTTCATCGACGAGGCCTTCCAGGTCGGGGTGGAGTTCATGCTGGATACCATGGTGCTGGAGATCACCCGCGAGCGGCGCATCACCGCCGTCAGCCGGAAGCACGGGTTTGTTGAGCTGCAGGCCCGGGCGGTGGTGCTGGCCATGGGCTGCCGCGAGCGTACTCGGGCGCAGATCCGCCTGCCCGGCCACCGCCCGGCGGGGGTGTACACCGCCGGCACCGCCCAGCGGTGGGTCAACGTCGAGGGATACATGCCCGGCAAGCGCTTCGTCATCCTGGGGTCCGGCGACATCGGCATGATCATGGCCCGCCGCCTGACCTATGAAGGCGCGAAAGTGGAGCGGGTGCTGGAGGTCATGCCATACCTCTCCGGGTTGACCCGCAACTACGTGCAGTGCCTGCTGGACAACGACATCGAGCTGCAGCTGCGGCACACCGTCCGGCGCATCCTGGGCAAGAACAGGGTGGAGGCAGTCGAAGCGGTGGCCGTGGACGAGCAGATGAACTACATCCCCGGCACCGAGGAGATCATCCCCTGCGACACGCTGCTGCTCTCGGTCGGGCTGATCCCGGAAAACGAGCTGTCGCGCCAGGCCGGCGTGGCCATCGACCCGATCACCGGCGGCCCCTTCGTGGACGACAGCTTCCAGACCAGCGTGCCGGGCATTTTCAGCGCGGGGAACGTGGTGCACGTCTACGACCTGGTCGACTGGGTGACCGAGGCCGGCCTGACCGCAGGCAAATCCGCCGCCCGGCTGGTGCGCAGCGGGCTGGCAGCCGGGGATGGCCCCGCCCTGCCGCTCAAGGCCGGTGAGAACGTGCGCTACGTGGTGCCCCATACCCTGCGGCCCGACCATCTGGCAGATGGCGACATCCGCGTGCAGCTGCGTGTGCGCCAGCCGCTGGAACGGCCGGTCTGGGTGGAGCTGCGCAGCGGCGACAAACTGCTGCACCGCAAGGGCGAGCCGTACGCGCGTCCGGGCGAGATGATCACCCTGCCGGTCCGCCCCAACCTGATGGACGAGCTCAAAGCCGCCGGTGAACTGACCGTCGCGGTGGTGGCCCGCTAAGGAGGTGTGCATGCCTACTCAAATGGAAAAAGTGATCTGCGTGACTTGCCCCAAAGGCTGCACGCTGGAAGTGACCCGCGAGGCTGAGACCATCCTCAAGGTGGAAAAAGCCGGCTGTAATCGCGGCACCCGGTACGCCCAGCAGGAGCTGACCGACCCGCGGCGTATGGTCGCCACCTCGGTGCGCATCCGCGGCGGGCTGCACCCGCTGCTGCCGGTGCACACATCGGCGCCCTTCCCCAAGCCGCGAATCCGCGAGCTGCTGGAAGCGCTGCGCAGGGTGGAGGTGCAGGCCCCGGTGGAGCTGAACCAGGTAATTCTGCCGGACGCACTGGGCACGGGCATCGACATCCGCGCCAGCCGAAGCATGGCTCCGGTCCACTCCGCGGACTGACCGGCCGCGTGAGGTTTGGACAAATCCGGCCCGATCGGGTAGAATTTCGACCATGCCCCCCTTCTCCGCCGACGACCGCGACATTCTGGCAGAGACTTCCCTCTTTCAGGACCTGCCGCCGGAAGAGCTGGCTCAGCTGCGCGCCAGCGCCCGGCCGGTTCACCGGCCCAGAGGGGGCTATTTCTTTATGCAGGGCGACCCGCTGGAGCGGATGTACCTGCTGGTCACCGGCCGGATAAAGATCACCCAGCTTGGCCCGGACGGGCAGCAGATACTGCTGCGCGCGCTCGGGCCAGGCAGCCTGTTCGGCGTGGTGGTGCTGACCCAGGCGAAGGAATGCCCGGTGACCGCCGAAGCGCTCGAAGACAGCACCGCGCTCAGCTGGACCCGGGCGGATCTGATGGACTGCGCGCAGCGCTGCCCGACCTTCGCGCTGAACGCGCTGCAGGTGATGGCCGCGCACGCCCAGGAATTTCAGGAGCGCTTCCGCCAGCTGGCCACCGAGCGCGTGGAGCGCCGCCTGGCCCATACCCTGCTGCGCCTGGCCAGCCAGGCCGGCAGGAAGCTGCCCGAAGGCGTGCTCATTGACCTGCCCCTCACCCGCCAGGAGCTGGGCGAAATGGCCGGGACCACCCAGTACACCGTCAGCCGCCTGCTGACCCAGTGGGAAAGCCAGGGGCTGATCTATGCCGGGCGCGAGCGCATCATCATCCGCCATCCCCACGGCCTGGTCAGCCTGGCCGAGGGGTGATCTGTTCTTCTTTTCACTTTTCCCTGCCATTATTGCGCTGGCGCAAAGCAAAAACGATCCACTGCAGGTATCCTCTTGTGCGTACACAAACTGAGGCAGTTATGACCGAAACCCCGCTAACCCTCGACACCAATCTGAAGGCGCTCTTCGACCGCTGGCCCGCCGCCATTCCGGTCTTCCTCCGCCGCCGGATGATGTGCGTGGGCTGCAGCATGTCGGTCTTCGATACGCTGCGCGACGCGGTCGAGAACTACGGGCTGGACGGGGCACTCTTCCTGGCCGAAGTGCGCGCGGCGGTCGAATCCTCTCCGGAACCATCCGCCCCCGCCGAAGCCTGACCCTCCATTCGGTCCCTGCTGCCTTATCATCATCGCCGAAAGGATTCCCTGTTCAATGGAAACCTCTATGTTTTGCTATCAGTGCGAACAGGCACTGCATGGTACTGGCTGCGTGCGTGTCGGCGTCTGCGGGAAGGACCCGCAGGTTGCCGCCCTGCAAGATCTGCTGGTTTATGAACTGGAAGGGCTGGCCCTGCAAGCCGTGGCCGTGCTGGACCGGGGAGAAACCATCCCCTCGGACATCGACCGCCTGGTCATGGAAGCCCTTTTCGCCACGCTGACCAACGTCAATTTTGACGGCGCGGATATTATCGATCTGATCCAGGACGTCACCGCGGCCCGGCGGACGCTGCGGGAAATGTACGGCCTCCACCCGGCCGCTGACCTGCATACCAATGAGGAGGCCATCCGCGCGGCCGCCGCAAAGGTGGACATCCGCCCGCAGGCCGAAACGGCCGTCGACATCCAGTCGCTGAAGGACACTCTGCTCTACGGCCTGAAGGGCATGGCGGCTTACGCCTACCATGCCGCCGTCCTCGGCCTGCAGGACCCGGAAGTCAACCACTTCTTCTACCGCGGGCTGGCCGCCCTCACCGACCGGACCCTGCAGCTCAACGACGTGCTCGACCTGATGATGGCCTTCGGCCAGGTGAACCTGAAGGTCATGGCGCTGCTGGACCAGGCCAACACCGGCACCTACGGTCACCCCGAACCGACCCATGCGCTGGTCAGCAAGAGGAAGGGCCCATTCATCGTGGTCTCCGGGCATGATCTGCACGATCTGAAGGAACTGCTCGAGCAGACCGCCGGCAAAGGCATCAACGTCTATACGCATGGCGAGATGCTGCCCGCCCTGGCTTACCCCGGCCTGAAGAAGTACCCGCACCTGATTGGCAATTACGGCACCGCCTGGCACAACCAGCAGCACGAATTTGACAGCCTGCCCGGCGCCATCCTGATGACCACCAACTGCCTGATGAAACCGCGCCCCTCCTACCAGGACCGCATCTTCAGCACCGGCGTGGTCGGCTACCCGGGGATGACCCACATCCCCTCGCGCGGCGGAAAGAAGGACTTCACCCCGGTCATTCAGAAGGCGCTGGAGCTGGGCGGCTGGACGGAGGACGAACCGGAAAAGCGCATCCTGATCGGCTTCGGGCGCAGTGCCACCCTCAGCCACGCGGAGGAAATCATCAACGCAGTGAAGACCGGCCAGATCAAGCACTTCTTCCTGGTCGGCGGCTGCGACGGGGCCAAATCCTCGCGCTCCTACTACACCGAGTTCGCTGAGAAAACCCCGCCCGATTCGGTCATCCTCACCCTGGCCTGCGGCAAATTCCGCTTCAACGACCGGGATTTCGGCACCGTCGCCGGGCTGCCGCGCCTGCTGGACGTCGGCCAGTGCAACGACGCCTACTCCGCCATTCAGATCGCTCTGGCGCTGGCGGAAGCCTTCAACTGCGGCGTCAACGACCTGCCGCTGACCCTGGTGCTCTCCTGGTACGAGCAGAAAGCGGTCTGCATCCTGCTGACCCTGCTCTCGCTGGGCATCAAGAACATCTACCTGGGCCCGTCTCTGCCGGCATTCCTCTCCCCCAACGTGGTGCAGTACCTGGTCGAGCAGTTCGGCATCCGGCCCATCACCTCGGCCGAAAAGGACCTGGCGGACATCCTCGTCCCGGCCTAAATCGGTCTGCCTGAACCTGTGATTACCGGTTAACCCCGAATTTAGCGGTTGAACCCGAACCCGCCCGGAACACTTCCGGGCGGGTTCTCTATCCCCATCCCCGTCGGTTTGCCACAAACCGTGCCTTCCGGTATGATAGTGGCATGGACCGGTCCAGGGGAAAGATATGCTGACCGCCCGCACCAATCAGGAATGGATTACCGCCTTAGCCGGCCACCAGCCGCCCGCGCTGGAGGAGCTGCGCGATCTGCTGCTGCGCGCCGCGCTGTACACCCTGCTCACCCACCTGGACGACGTGCGCCATCTGGACGAGCGCGACCGGCTGGCGCTGGCCGAAGACTGCGCCCAGGAAGCGCTGCAGGCGGTGCTGGCCCGGCTGCACGACTTCCGCGGCGAGAGCAAGTTCACCACCTGGGCGTACAAGTTCGCGGTGAACACTGCCCTTACCCGCGCCCGGCGCGAGCGCTGGAAGCCAGTCTCGCTGGAGGCGCTCAGCGAACAGGACGACTCGCTCGACTGGCTGGACTGGCAGCCCGCAGGCCCCGTCGCCCGCTCGGAAACAGCCGCGCTGCAATCGGAAATCAGCGCCGCGATCCGCTCGATCATCCGCGAGGACCTGACCCCGCGCCAGCGGCAGGTGCTCAAATGGATCGCCTTCGACGGCATCCCCATGGACGTGGTCGTCGAGCGGCTGGGGACCAACCGCAACGCGGTCTACAAAACACTGCACGAGGCCCGGCTGAAGGTCCGCCGGCGGCTGGCTGCCCTCGGCTATCAGGTCTGGGAACTGTACGATCTATTTCAGGGAAACAGGTAAGATGCGCGCCAGATATGCGACTCAAATAAGAATGGTGACCCGATGAAAAAGACCTATTTGCGCTGGATCAAGCGCCTTCAGGACACACAGGAACACGAGATCAACTGTTCGGAGTGCCAGGACCGCATCTCGCGCTACGTGGACCTCGAGTTGACAGCCGGCAGCGCCGAGCGGCAAATGCCCGAAGTCAGCCATCACCTGGCGCAGTGCGGCGTTTGCCGCGAAGAGTACCTGGTGCTGCATGACCTGGCCCGGCTGGAGATCGACGGCCGCCTGCCCTCCGCCGGAGAGCTGCGCGCTCGCCTGGCCCGCCCGGACGAGCCCGAAGAATAACAAAATAAACTCCTGCAGAAAGTTGGCGTACGATGCGCCAGCTTTTTGATTTTGCGCGCAGCCAGCCAGAAAGGTAAGATTTCCCGCCGCCGGGACACCAATAAGCAAGTCAGGATATACGTACACCCGGACGGCGACGCGACAGCACGGCATGGTGTACCCGCACCAGAGTGTTGAAAGGAGCTTGAAATGAACGCCTTCCGTAAGCCCGTCATCGGTCTCCTGGTCCTGCTGCTGGCGTTGGTGGCCGGCTTTGCCTTCTTACAGCCGGCGGTCGCAGAGGGCAGCGCGGTGGAGAACAAACTCGCCTTCCACGATGCCATGAGAAAGCTGTGGGAGGATCACATCACCTGGACCCGCCTGTACATCGTCAGCGCGGTCGCAGAGCTGGACGATGTGGACCTGGTCGCCGCGCGCCTGCTGCAGAACCAGACCGATATCGGCGACGCCATCAAGCCGTTTTACGGCGAGGAAGCCGGTGACCGGCTGACCGCCCTGCTGAACGACCACATCCTTATTGCCGTCGAGGTGATTGACGCCGCCAAAACAGGGGATACAGACGCGTTCGACGATGCCCTCGAGCGCTGGTACGAGAACGCAGACGATATCGCCGGCTTTTTGAACGATGCCAACCCGCGCTTCTGGCCTGAGGACGAGATGCGCATGATGATGCGCTCACACCTTGATCTGACCCTGGAAGAAGCCGCCGCCCATCTGTCCGGTGACTACGCTGGCAGCATTTCCGCCTATGACAGGGTCCACGAGGACATCCTCATGATGGCCGACATGCTCAGCGACGGCATCATCCGCCAGTTCCCGCAGAAGTTCGCTCGATAGAGGATCCCAGTTCACTCCCTGCCGCACCGCCGCGGGATATATCCCGCGGCGGTTGTGGTTGTCAGACCTGTCCCTTAACGCAGCCATCCCTGGCAATAAGCCAGGGATGGTCACTTATTCTCACTTTCCAGGCGGAATCCGTCCCCGTACCGATATTCTCTTTTCGGGCCGGACCCTTACCTGAACCAGACCTGGGTCATGAACAGGACCAGCAGCACCCAGGTGGCGGCGAACACCAGCACCACGACCAGCCCCGCGAGGAGCGCGTAGAAGGTGTAGCGCCGCGTTTCTGACTCGGTCAGCTCGTCACCCCGCAGCCCGCCGCGTCGAACGATGGGGAAATCGGGGCGGTTACTGCCGCTGCTGCTGCGGCGGTCATGCCAGCGCATGCCCTCCACATCCATATTCACGATTACCCGGCCGTCGTCGTCCTCATAATCCCGGGGTTGTGTCATTACACTTCCTTACTGATAAGATTCCGTTTCCTGAACCTAATTATACAGGTGACAGGCAACGAAATGTCCGGGTTCCACCTCTTTCGTCTCCGGGGCCACCTCAGAGCAGATGCCCATGCGTGCCCGGCAGCGCGTGTGGAACTTGCAGCCGGAGGGCGGGTTGGCAGGTGACGGGATGCTTCCTTCCAGGATGATGCGGTTCATCTTGACAGACGGATCCGGGATCGGAGCCGCGCTCAGCAGCGCCTGGGTGTAGGGATGCTTGGGGTTCTGGAAGATGGCTTTCTTGTCGCCATATTCAACCAGGTCACCCAGGTACATCACACCCACGTGGTCCGAGATGTGCTCCACCACCGAGAGGTCGTGCGAGATGAACAGGTAGGTCAGCCCGAACTTCTCCTGCAGGTCCTTCAGCAGGTTGATGATCTGCGCCTGAATGGAGACATCCAGCGCCGAAACCGGCTCGTCACAGACCACGAAGGAGGGGTTGAGGGCCAGCGCGCGGGCGATGCAGATGCGCTGGCGCTGCCCGCCGGAGAACTCATGCGGGTAGCGGTCCTTGTGGTACGGCTCCAGACCGCAGGCCTTCATGATGTTGTCCAGGTAGTCGTCGTACTCGTTCATCGGCACAATGTTGTGCTCTTTCACCGCCTCGCCGATGATCTCGCTGACCGGCAGGCGCGGCGACAGGCTGGAGAACGGGTCCTGGAAGATGATCTGCATGCGGGGCCGCAGCTCGCGCAGCTGCTTGCGGTTGAGCGAGTAGACGTCGATCCCGTCGAAGATCACATCGCCGCTGGTCTTTTCAATCAGCCGCAGGATGGTCTTGCCGGCGGTCGTCTTGCCGCAGCCCGATTCGCCCACCAGGCCCATGGTCTTGCCGCGCTGGATCTTGAAGGAGATGCCGTCCACCGCGCGGACGTATCCCACCACGCGTTGCATCAGGCCAGCCTTGATGGGGAAATACTGCTTGAGATTGCGAACTTCGAGCATGATGTCATTGTTTTTGACATCGCTCGGGGCGTTCTTCTCGAGGGTCTGTTCTACCATAACTAATCTCCCGCCTGCTTATCGATGTAGTGATAGCAGGTAACCATATGCGTCTTCGAAACGTACACTTCCCGGGGGTATTCGCCGTCACAGGCCGGCATGCGCCGGTCGCAGCGGTCGCGGAAATAACAGTAATTGGGCATGTTGATCGGATTGGGCACGTTCCCCGGGATGCTGTACAGCCGCTCGACCGGACGGTTGATCACCGGCTTCGAAGCCATCAGGCCCACGGTGTAGGGGTGCAGCGGGTTGTGGAACACTTCCTCCGTCGTCCCCTTTTCCACGATGCGGCCCGCGTACATGACGACCACATAGTCCGCCATTTCCGCGATGACGCCCAAGTCGTGGGTGATGAGCATGATGCTCGAGTTGATCTTTTCCTTCAGGTTGCGGAGCAGGTCCAGGATCTGCGCCTGAATGGTCACGTCCAGCGCAGTGGTCGGCTCGTCGGCGATGATCAGGATGGGGGTGCAGGCCAGCGCCATGGCGATCATGATTCGCTGCCGCATACCGCCGGACAGCTCGTGCGGGTACATCATGTACACGCCGGTGTTGTTGGCGATGCCCACCATATCGATCATGCGCAGCGAGATCTCCTTCACTTCCTCCTCGGACTTCTCGGGGTTGTGAAGCTTGATCACCTCATCGATCTGCTCGCCGACGCGGAAGACCGGGTTCAGGCTGGTCATCGGCTCCTGGAAGATCATGGACACCGCGCTGCCGCGGATTTTCTCCATGATGTAAGTCGGCGTCTTGGCGATGTCATAGACTTTGTTGCCAGCGTTGAAGCGGATCGAGCCTTTCACGATCTGGCCCTGCGGCCGCTGCAGCAGCTGCATCAGCGAAAGCGAGGTGACGGACTTGCCGCAGCCCGACTCGCCCACGACACCAACAGTTTTGCCTTCGGGAATTTCGAAAGTGACGCCGTCCACCGCTTTAACCGTGCCGATGTCGGTGAAGAAGTAGGTGTGCAGGTCGTCGAACTCGACCACATTCTTCGGGTCCTTCATCTGGGTCACGTACTCGCTCTCGGGAACGTTCTTCCGGTTGCGCATCTTTTCGTATGCATTGGTGATCCGGCGGTTCTCCCGTGTGATACGGGCCAGCTCCCGGGCGGACAAATGGGTGGCGTCCTTCCCCTTCCCGTTGTTTCTTCTCTTGATCATGTCAAAGAGGGATTTTCTCTCGTTATCCATAACTACCACCTATCTCTGCATCCTCGGGTCGTAAGCGTCCCGAAGACCATCACCCACGAAGTTGAAGCCCAACACCGTCAGCAGGATCAGCATACCGGCCGGGATCCACATGAACCAGAAGTTGGTCATCACGTAGGCGTCAGAAGCCACGTTGATGATACTTCCCCAGGAAGCCAGCGGGTATTTGATACCCAGGCCCAGGAAACCGAGCGTCGCCTCGGTGATGATGATAGCGCCCAGGCCCGCCGTCGCCTGCACGATCAGCAGCGGCATGACGTTCGGAACCAGGTGCTTGAAAATCCTGCGGCTGGTGCGAATACCGGTTGCTTCCGTAGCGACCATGAAGTCCTGCTCGCGCAGAGACAGGATCTGGCCGCGGACAATACGGGCCACACCCGTCCAGCCGAGGAAGCCCAGCACTGCCATCAGTAGGAAGATACGAACCATTGGCGGGACTTCCAGCGCATCCATCACCGAGCCGAAGATCAAGACCACCGGCCAGAACGGGATGCTGTTGAACAGGTCGACGAAGCGCATCAGCGCCGTGTCCACCCAGCCTCCGAAGAAACCGGAAACGCCGCCGACCAGCACGCCGATGAAGACCTCGATGAAGATAACCACGAAGCCCACCATCAGGGAGACGCGGCCGCCGTACATCAGGCGGGTCAGGTTGTCCATACCGTTATTGTCCAGCCCGAGCCAGTGTTCACGGGAAGGCTCCTCGTAAATACGTATTAGCTCGGTCGTCGTCTCGCGCTTGATGTTGTAGGTATCCACCACGCGGACGATGTCGTACTCAACCGTCTCGCCGTTTTCAACAAACTCGAATTTGGTCTGCTTGTTGATGATTGCCTCGCGTGCCGCCGCCTTGAAATCCACGGTCAGGAACAGAGACTGGTCGAGCGGGTTGACGATGATGTTGGACACCTCGGCGAATTCCGCCCCACTGTCATCCAGGATGGTGGTTGAGCCATCATCCGAGCGGATGGAGAAAGTCTGGTCGCCCAGCGTGAAGCTGCTCTTGCCCTCGTTGATGGCCCGGACGCTGGCCAGTTTGAAATCGTAGGAATCTACCACCTTGCTCGCATCCAGGTTGTAGGCATCGTAGACGTTGAGCATGGCCAGAGCGACGTCGTGCTCGGTGGAAATCCGCGAGGCTTTCCTCTCTTTGGTTATGCGGTAGGTCACGCCGTTAAGCTCAAACGAGTTCTGTTTGGCTTCCACCGCGGCGCGGTAAGCATCCTCTAAGCCGGCGGGCAGCCTCGCCCCGTTCATGGGATTGACTCTGCCCAGCAGCTCTTCCGCGACCGGGTCCAGCTGCAGAATGCGGTAGGTATCCGGTCCTTCACTGACGTAGAAGAATTCTTTATCGCCAGACTTGAAGGTTTCCTCTTTCTTCCCCAGCGCCCACAGGAACTGAGCGCGGTCCCCGGCGTTGAAGGTCTCACCCTCGCGCACCGTGTAGCGCAGCTCCTTGTTGTAGATGGCCCCGGCGAAATCCTTGGACATGGTGCCGACCCCCTTGAACACCTGCGTCTGGGTGTACGGAGACAGCAGCGGCCCAATGAAGGAGAAGATGAACATGAAGGCCAGGATGCAGAAGCCAATTACAGCCAGCCGGTTGCGGATGAACCGTTTGAATACCAGCATACCCGGAGAGATGACTTTGACGCGCCGAATGTCGTCAATCTGCATCTCCTCAGCGACAGCTTCGCTTTCCCGGGTCACTTCCTCTTCCAGATCAGGTTTGAGTTCTTTGGTATATGACATATCCCACCACCACTAGTTCGCTCTCACGCGCGGGTCAACCACAGCGTACATAATGTCCGCGATGATCAGACTGACCTGCTGGAGAATAATCAGGAAGGTTGCATAGAACATGGCGAAAGGAATGTCGCCGCGGATAATCGCCTGGTAAGAAACGTAGCCAATTCCAGGGATCTGGTACAGGGTTTCCGTAATCAGTGAGCCACCAAACAGGGAGGGAAGCAGGTAGCTCATGTAAGAGACCAGCGGAATTAAAGTGTTCCGGAAAGCGTGCTTATTAATCACCACTTTTTCGGACAGACCCTTCGCGCGCGCTGTGCGAATATAGTCAGCGCTGAGCACTTCCAGCATGTTCGTGCGGGTGTAGCGCATCAGACCGCCCACGTTGAGCATCATCAGCGTGAACACCGGCAGCACCATGTGATAAGCAATGTCCAGGACCTGCTGGAAGGGAGTCATCGAAGAGTGGAAGCGTCCGGTCAAACCGTAGAGGTCAAACCAGCCCAGCTTGATGGAGAAGACATATTTTAGGATGGTCGCCAGGAAGAAAGTGGGCAGTGAAATACCCGCCAGCGCGAAGACAGTAATGGCGTAGTCTGTACGGCTGTACTGCTTCGTGGCGGCTGTTATGCCCAATGGTATGGCGATAAATATCTCAGTCATTAAGGCCAAGATATTGATAATGATGGAAATCCAGATTACCTGCGCAAATTTTTCTGTGACCGGGATGCCCCAGTGCCAGGATTCACCGAACTCACCACGAATGGCGTTGCCCAGCCAGCCGAAGAAACCTGGAATGATGCCAACATCTAATTTATAGACCTTATTGAGTTCATCAAGCCATTCCTGGTAAGTCTTGGTGCTAAGCGGGTTGGAGGCGCGCTGCCTGGCGATGGCTTCCACATATGAGGTCGGAAGACAACGGATAACGGTATAGACCACCATCGCTCCGAAGAACGTGATGAACAATCCGAGGATGAGTCTCCTTAGAATAAAATTACGCATGGCGATCCTTCGTAGTTACACGGCTTCAATTGAAGCCCATCACTAACAGAAATATAGTCTGTGAGCCCACCCACGTTGGGTGGGCTCACATTTACCTATCGAGTGAAAGAGCGGACGATTAGTCGGCGTTCAGCTCAAGCAGCTCGATGTCGTTCGCCCAACCCCAGAAGGTCGTGATGTCCGGGGTCAAGGTGTCGATGTTGATCCGCTGGGTGCTGAAGATCACGCAGTTCTGGCGCTGGTAGGTCGGGATTTCGACCGCCCAGTCGACGATGATATCCAGAGCCTGCTTGTAGATGGCCTTGCGGAAGTTCTGGTCGTCACTGCGGCGAGCTTCCACAATCAGGCGATCCAGTTCAGCGTCGCGGATGTGATAGTGGTTCGAGTCCGAACCGCCCTCGCCAACCACGCCGGAGCTGTGGTAAACCTGGTACATGTCAGGATCGATGGTCGACTGCCAGGCAGCGGTCCACATTTCCTGAGTGCCGGCATCCAGGGAGTCCCACAGGATGTTGGTGTCGGCGGGGTCGTTGATCTTCAGCTCGAAGCCGAGCTTGGCCAGCGATTCCTGCGCACCGGTCAGGATAGCGAACGCGGGGTGATCGCCCGTGCCGCCACCAGGAACGATGACTTCGTAGGACAGCTTCGCGCCTTCGGGGGCAGCGGTGAGCTTGCCGTTCTCAACAGTGAAGCCAGCGGCCTCGAAGAAGCCCAGAGCGGCCTGTTCGGCGGCAGCGTACTTCTCCTCAGGGGTCATGTCCGCGGTGTAGATGGGATTGCCGTTCACGTCCACGGAGAACGCAACCTGGTAATCCTCATCGGTCGGCTGCGGGGCGGCCCAGGAGGTGTTGGAGATCGGGTAGTTGATGACGGACGCGGCCTCACCGTAGTAGCTGTCGATGGCAACTTCGCGGTAGGCAGCGAAGATGGTGGCCAGGGCCTTGCGGAAGTTCTTGGAGGCTTCGGAGCCAGGCTCGCCAGCAACGTTCACGGTGTCGGCGTTGATACCAATGTAGCCGTAGCCGAGGTTGTCGACTTTGCTCGTGGTGATCACGTCGCCGGTGATCTCACCGTTGGAGTTGTAGGAAGCCACCTCGTCGAAGCGAGCGCGGGAACCGGTCATCTCACCCATGTCGACGGTGCCGGTCATCACAGCGGAAGGAACTTCCGAGTTCACGGTTTCCTTGAACTGGATTTCGGCGATCTTCGGGCAGCCCTTGTAGTAGTACGGGTTGGCCTCGAAGTAGACGACCTTGTTCTCGTACTTCACGAACTTGTACGGGCCGGCGCCCATCGGGGTCGACTGCAGGCTCTGCTGCTTGGAGAGGTCACCGAAGTCGAAGCCGAACTTGTTGTTCTCGTAGTCGTACTTCTCAACGTCGCCGTAGTAGTGCAGCGGGGTGACGTTGATGCCCAGGATGGAGTACACAGCCGGGGCGGAGTAGCCATGGGTGGTGACTTCCACGGTGTAATCGTCGATCTTCTTGATACCGGCGATGTTGGGAACACCCTGGCCGCCCATGCTCTCGTCCATGGGACCCCAGTAGCCGATGAAGGCGGAGTTCACGTTGCCGAGGATGTCGGCGCCAACCGCGGACTCAACGGAAGCGTACTCGACCACATCACCTTCGTAGGCGGCGTAGGTCTCGTTGTAGTAGTCCTCGATGGTCGGGAAGTTGTCAACCAGGTCGAACTCGGTCCCGGTGACAGCGGTGACGAAGGTGCCGTCCTCGGTCACTTCGCCAAAGCCCCACAGGGCCATGCCCAGCACAACCTGCAGGCCTTCATGAGCCGCAACTTCTTCGGGGGTCTTGCCGATGTACTCTTCCGCGTAGGCATTGCGGTAGTTGGCGTTGACGTAATCAACGATGCCCTGGACGTCAGCCATCCAGGCTTCCTTCATGCGGGTCCAGAAGTCTTCCTGCTGTTCCTGGGTCCACTCATCGGACTCGGACCACTCGTGGTCGGGACCGGCGGCGTAGATGCCCTCAGCCAGCGCAGCGTACTTGTCGTAAACTTCGCTGGTGGTCTGGGTCTGGTAGTCCTTCAGGCCCACAATGTCGTAGGAACCCAGGGTGGTGGAACCGACGTAGGAGGGATCCAGGAAGGTGTAGTAGGTGAAGATGATGTCGTCAGCGGTGACGGGGGTGCCATCGGAGAACTTCATGCCAACGCGCAGGCGCGCGGTGTACTTGGTGGTGTCCGTGGCTTCGTCGTAATCTACGCTGACATTCGCCGGGCCCTTGTACAGGTAGTCCGTGCCGTTGTAGTTGTGGACCTCACCCTCGATCGCGTTGTACACGATACCGCCGACACGGTCGGTGGTCAGCAGGGTGATCTGGGTCATGTCCGCAACGTCGCGGTCATAGGCGGTGTCCGCGTAGAAGGGGCTGAACTTCTGCGAGAACGCATCGTACGCAACCACCAGCGGGGTGAAGATGGTCGGTTCGGTGGGCAGATTCTCACCGTACGGTTCTTCCTCATAGACGGTCGCTTCCGGAGCCTCGGTTTCGGCCGGCTCCTCAGTCTCGGTCGGGGCTTCGGTAACAGCCGGCGTGGTCGGCTCAGCCGGTGGTTCTGTGGGAGTTGCTGTCGGAGCCGCGCAAGCTGTGAGCAGCATGCTCGCGACAATCAGAACAGCAAGTACAGAATATAGCTTTCGCATTTTTCTTCTCCTGTGGAAATAGATGTTGATGCGGTACATTGACGTGATGGATTCATCTGATCAGTCGATGGCACCTCCTTGCTTGATCAATATCATCGAAGCGGAAGCGGAAATCCGCTTCCGCTGTCGATACTGATATTGATTTGAAAAGCTTACCCGAGATAATAGTGAAACTATTATATCGCAACTTTTTCTTAAATTCCTGTGTCAATTTCTATCTAAGACCCATTACATTAATCTATTGGGTTACAAATGTGCCATTATTCTTGCTGCCTCAAATGACAACTTTGTAAAGCACATCGCAGCCCCTCGATTCTCGGCTGTGCGGGAACCCCGCCCCGCCGGTTTGCCTTCCTTCACCAGCCTGGAAGGCATGACAACAACGGACAGGCAGTTAAGCTGCTTCGATCTTTTCAACCCCAACCTGACGCTGCAGGCGGAAGATCACTGCCGCCGCAGCCACAGCCAGCCCTTCGAGCGCCAGGAACTGCAGCTCCAGCCCCCACTGGCCGGTTCCTGCGTTCAACAAGAGATACAGCGCCTCCCCAATCACTGCCACACCGACCAGGATGAGCAGCGCCAGAGAAGCGGTTTTCATGCGCCCGATGGAATAATCCTTCTCATCGCGGCGCATTTTGCGGTTATCGCCGGGCAGCCGGAAAGCCCCCATGGCCAGGTAATACATCGGCAGCAGGGCGATCACGTACGGCAGCGAGACGAAAAACTGCCGCATGCCGGCGTTGTTTATGAACCCGGCAGCGACGTGCACAACCGCCAGAAAAGCCAGCAGCAGCAGCGAGGTGGTCTTGAACCGCTTTACCTGATCATCTTCCAGCGACAGCTGGAAATAATCCCCGCGGTACACAAAGGTCTCGATTTCCCCGCCTTCCTCGCTGCGGGTGACGACTGTCTCGTAATCGTCTGCGTATTTGTTTTTCGCCATACTGCCACCTGATATCCAGGTACACCAGCCTGATCCGGCTATTTCGGCCAGAGAAGGCTGGCTTCCACTAACG
>CZCB01004312.1_pt1 | contig 38057 bp, 43 predicted proteins | sample 591991 | NCBI WGS metagenome assembly CZCB01 (sample SAMEA3556809, study PRJEB10932) | anaerobic digester metagenome
CTCCTTAGCTTGTTCTACTTTTGGGCAAGCAGTACATCCCTTTCCTTAGGTATAGGATATTACACGGTATATAGACCTATAATAGCAGGAATGGTTACAGGCTTGATTCTTAAAGATGTACAAACAGGTATGCAGGCAGGTGCATTAATCAATATTATTTATATTGATTTTGTTTCAACTGGAGGTTCTTTTAAAGGAGACCAGTGTCTAACTGCCATAATTGCTGCAACGGCAGCTATATTGTTTTCTCTAGATCCTATAGAAGCTGCTGCAATTGCCTTTCCCTTCGGATTTTTAGGTATACTAATATGGAAATACCGATTAAAAATTAACAACATATTTGTTCGTATTTACGAAAAAAATACAGGGAAAATAAGTTTTCTGACATATGCATTTACAATGGTCTTTTGCCCCAGCTGCTTCTCTATTTAATGAGCTTTGCTGTTATAGTAACTGCCTTCTTTTTAATGTTTTTATTCTGCAATCTATTAATTTATTCTGACAAGGTTACAAACATACTTTATTATGTGGGAATGACCTTAGTTGTTTTCTCAGCCTTCAATATTCTTTTTAAACTTAGGAATAAGAAAAATTTTATTATTTTTGCGTCCTTTTTTATTGTTACTATCCTCTTTTCATTAAGGGCTTACCAACTCTTTATTGTTTTATTAATTATTCTTTCTTTTATTTCAGATTATAAAATTTTTGCAGGATATAATAATCAAAAGAACAGAATTATAAGAAAAAGAGATTTGGTATATTCCTGGTTTATATGGAAAAATTTTTCTCATTCCTGTTACAGTTACGAAAGACTTATGGGTATGGCCTTTGCCCATAGCATGAAAAATATTTTCAAGAGGCTGTATTCGGACAGGGATACTGTAAGAAAAGCAATCCATAGTCACACTGAATTTTTTAATACAGAACCTAATATGGGAACTCCCATACACGGTTATATAATTTCCTTAGAAGAAGAAAGAAAATTAAAGAATGAAAGCTTTGAAGAAGGTAATATTTCCTATATAAAAAAGTCCATGATGGGAATTGCGGCAGGTTTAGGAGATTCTTTCACTCAGGTAGTTTTGACGCCTCTATACATTTCCATGTCCCTAATGCTTTGTTTAGATGGAAGCTATTATTTGTCTCTTTTGCCGGTAGCTTTATTGGCATTAAACATAATTCTTATTTCTTATAAGGGGTTTATGAAAGGTTATTATTATGGAAGAGACAGTTTGATGGAAAGGATTAAAGCTGTAAAAAACAGCAAAATCAAAAAATACTTTCCCTTTATGTTTTCTGCCATACTAGGTTCCACCATGGGCAATCTATTGTATCCTGCAGTTGTGGAAAATATCCTAACGAAAATAATTATTATATTGGTTATTCTTTTGACTTTTATAGTGCAAACAAAAAGGTTCCCGGGACCTAACAGCAATCTCTGATTGCGTTGGGGTAGGGTTCTTACTAAACAGAGGAGAAAAATGGAGAAAAGAAAAATAGGAATAATGGGAGGCGCCTTTGATCCAATTCATTTAGGACACTTGGTGGCAGCCAATGAAGTATTAAATACTTACCAACTGAACGAGATAATTTTTGTACCCACAGGAAATCCTCCACATAAAAACGGGCTTATAGCAGATTCCCTAGATCGTTATGTTATGGTTTCTATGGCGGTACTTTCCAATGACAAATTCAGTGTTTCAGACATTGAAATAAGTAGTAGGGAGAAAAGTTATACTCTGAATACCTTAAGGAAGTTCAGGGAGATATATAAAGGTGCAGAACTTTACTTTATAACTGGTGCCGATGCGATAATAGACCTTGCCAATTGGCATCAACCTTCGGAAATTTTGAAATTATGCAAGTTAATAGCTGTTTCAAGACCTGGAATAGGCCTTAAAGAAGTACAGGATAAAATTAAGGACATACAACTGAAGTATGGTGGTACAATTGAAATAGTTCAGATACCCATGCTTCAAATATCTTCCACAGAGATTCGAAAAAGATTTAAAAAAGGTATTTCCGCCAAATATCTGTTGCCGGAATCTGTGGAAAACAATATATAATAAAAAATAAGATATATATGAAGGGGGACACTTTAACTTTAGGGTAAGTCTCTTAGGTTGGAAGGAATCCCCGTTAACGGGAGAAGCAGATGAACATTGAAGAATTAAAAAAAGAGCTTAAAAATGAAGTAGGACCTAAGTTATACAATCACAGTATAGGAACTATGGAAGAAGCAGAAAAACTTGCCAAAGTTTACAATTATGATATATTGAAAGCTAAAGTAGCAGGCTTACTACATGATTGTGGAAAAAGCAGGTGCGGTGATAATCTTACCCATGCCAAAAAAAGTGCTGATCTTGCAATTATAAAATATGGAATAAAGGATAAAGAAATTATCGATGCAATACTATATCATACTACTGGAAGAGTAAATATGACTCTTTTAGAGAAAATAATATATATTGCAGATAAAATAGAACCTGGCAGAAATTACGAAGGCGTGGAAGAACTGAGAAAAATTGCTTATTTAGATCTTAATAAAGCCCTAATTATGTCTTTGGAAAATACTATAGATTACGTAGAAAAAAGAAATATGGAGCTGGACATGGAATCTGTTAAAGCTTTAAACTATTTAAAGGAGGAAAGATGATTCAAAAAACAATAGAAACAATTCTTAAAGCCTGTGACAATAAAAAAGCTTACAACTTTGTGGTTTTAGATGTTTCAAAATTAAGTTCAATTACAGATTACTTTATAATATGCAGTGGAAACAATGAAAAGCAAACCGTTGCCATTGCCGAAGAAGTATTGAAAAAGGGAGAGGAAGCAGGAATAGATTTTTATTACAAGGAAGGTTTTGAGACGGGAAGGTGGATTCTATTAGAAACTGATGACATTATTGTTCATATTTTCCACAAGGATGAAAGAGAAATCTATGACCTTGAATCTTTATGGTATGACAATAACTCCTTAGATGTTGAACAATATGGAATAAAAAATTGGAAATAGGAGGTTGCTATGGAAATTATACAGACAAACAATGCTCCTGGGGCAGTAGGCCCTTACTCTCAAGGAATTAAAACAGGAAATACCATATATGTTTCAGGACAGCTGCCTATAAATCCTTCTACAGGAGAGCTATATAGGGGAGATATTAAAGAAGAAACCAAAATTTCCTTAATGAATGTTAAAGCCATTTTGGAAGCGGCAGGAGCAACTATGAACAATGTTGTAAAGTGTACCTTGTATATTAAGGACATGGATCAATTTGGACAAATAAATGAGGTGTACGGAGAAATTTTCGGTAACCATAAACCTGCCAGAGTATGTGTAGAAGTAGCGAGGCTACCAAAAGATGCCAATGTAGAAATAGACGCAATAGCAGTAATATAAAGCAAAAAATTCAGGAATCCCTGAATTTTTTTAATAGTTATAATTTTTATACTTTCTTTTCCTTCTTTTTTTGTTTATTTTTATTCTTATATCATTATAAATTTTTAAAAGTAAAATAGCAACTACTGAAAAAAGCAGGAGGTAACCTAGGAATTTCACTATGGAAATAAAAATATTTCCTTGATTTTCTACCTCTATACTGTTAACTGATATGGGAGAAATTAAATTAACTGTTCCAATAATTTCATCGTCCAATGTATATTCTATTTTTCCCACCACATCATTTTTTTCTATAGGTAAGACTATAGTATCTATTACTAAGTTGGACTTTATATTTTCCTTAGAACTTTTCTTAACTAATACAGTAAGATCTTTTTCTGTTATGGCGGATATTTCCTTAGAATCACCATTATTTATTTTAATATTGTCAATATAAGTATTCTTGTTTACCAGGGTAATACTTTCATATTCTCTAAATCCATAATTAAACAGATTATGAACATCCTGATACATTTCAAGGGAAACTCCCTTCATGGTTACAGCAATGAGCTTAGTTCCGTCTTTTTGGGCAGTTGCTGACAGGCAATTGCCTGCCTGTGGAGTATATCCTGTCTTTGCCCCTGTGGCATATTCATAGTAAGGGCTTATGTATAGTCCATCCACATATATTTGGTTATATCCAGTATCATGCAATAACCTGTTTAATGTGGCAAAATTCCTTGCTTCATCCTTTTTGTTAGTAGGCTTTATTTCATACCGAATTGTTTCAACAATATTTCTGAACACTTCGTTTTCCATGGCATACTTAGTTATTAATGCCATGTCAGCGGCAGTTGTATAATGATTATCATCATGAAGTCCATGGGGATTAACGAAGTTAGTATTGTATGCTCCTATTTCTTTTGCTTTATCGTTCATAATCTTAACAAAGTCTTCTAAGCTTTTACCATAGTGCTTGGCTATTACTGATGCTGCATCGTTGGCAGAGGGAAGCATCAAGGCATACAACAAGTCTTTCAGTGTCAATATTTCTCCCGGCTCCAAAGCTATGTGACTTCCTTCTATTTCATAGGGAGTATCCTCATCAACTGTAACTATGTCCGTTAATTCCCCCATTTCTATGGCTAAAATTGCTGTCATTATTTTGGTTAAACTTGCAGGATACATTTTCTTATTGGCATTTTTCTGAGCTAATATAGTACCTGTCTCTGCATCTATGAGTACAGCAGATTCGCTTAAAATTTGGGGGCTTCCATAAACTAAGTTATTATTAATTAAAAAACATAAGATGATAAATACAAAGGCGAATAATCTTTTAATCATTGGTAACTCCTTGTTTGTCAATATGAGGACACTGGGCTAGTCCTATTGTCGCTATAAAAGACATACCTTGAATCTTACCTATTACAGAGAGTATTCAAGGGATGCCTCAAATTATTGTAAGTAATAGTATAGCAGAAAAAGAGAGATTTGTAATTAAAAATTTTGTTTTTTTTGGTTAAATAATGTATAATAAAAGAAAAGGAGAAACTGTTTGGGGTAGAATTTACCCGTTACAAGTCAAATAATTGTTACCAGGAGGATTTATGAACAACAGCATCTATGAAAAAGGACTTGCCGTTGTTTTAATCATCGCAATAATTATTATGACTGTTCTAGGTATTAAATTATCCGGCAAAGAAAAGGAAGTAGTATTTACAGACTCAGAGTATATTCAGGAGAAAAATGAAGATAATGAGAAAGAAGAAATCGTTGTCCATGTGGATGTGGACGGTGCTGTTATTAAACCAGGTGTTTACAAATTGCCTGAAGGTAGCAGGGTAAATGATGCTATTATTATGGCAGGAGGACTTAAAGAAAATGCAATTACGAAGAATCTTAATAAGGCCAGAAAATTAGTTGATGGAGAAAAAATATACATCTATGAAGTAGGGGAGGAAACCGCAGATGTAGGTACAGTTGAATATGAAACTGATTTAATTGATATAAATACAGCTTCCGCTGATAAACTAATGACTCTTCCGGGTATAGGAAAGGTATATGCCAACAGAATTATTGAATATAGAAATAATAAGAAATTCAGTTCCATAGAAGAAATAAAAAACGTAAAGGGAATAGGTGAGAAAACATTCGAAAATATTAAAGAATTAATATATTGCAGTCAAAGATAGGGGCATAAAATATTATTTTTAAATATTAGTGTTGACAAAGGCAGTAACTTTATGTAAGATTAGTAAAAGTTTAATTTTCGTAACAAGATAATTTAAGGAGCGTAACAAATGAAAGTTTTGATAGTAGATGATGAGCAATCCTTGATAAAAAGTCTTAAATATAGCTTTGAGCAAGATAATTATGAGGTTGATTCTACTGCTGATAGTGATGAAGCTATAGAAAAAATCACTTTAAACGACTATGACATTGTAATACTTGACTTAGTTTTGCCAAATGGAGACGGCCTTGAAGTTTGTCAAAGAATAAGAGAGGTGTCAAATGTTCCTCTTATAATTTTAACTGCTAATGATGAAGATATGAATAAGATTTTAGGGTTGGAATACGGTGCTGATGACTATGTGACCAAGCCTTTTAATATTTTAGAGCTTAAAGCCCGCATAAAAGCAATTTTAAGAAGGACAAGGGGTATGCAAAAAAATAATGAACAGGTCTTGGTAGTTGATGATTTTGTCATAAATGCACTAGGCAGAAAAGTAAGTCTTCGTAATCAGGAAATTAACCTTACGGCAAAGGAATTTGATTTGTTATTGCTGCTTATCACTAATCCAGGAAAAGTGTTTTCAAGGGAGGAGCTCTTGGAAATTATTTGGGGTTACGAATACTTCGGAGATCTAAGAACAGTGGATGTACATATTAGAAGGTTAAGAGAAAAAATAGAAGATAAAAACAAAACTTATGAATACATACTTACTAAGTGGGGAGTTGGCTACTATTTCAGAAGCAAGAATTAATAAGGTAGCGCTCAATCAATCTTAAAATGACTTGAACAAATGGGTGTAATATGGTATCATACTTAAGACGGGGATAAATAGAAGAAATCAAGTAGGTTTAATTCCCGCGTATTCCCGCCATTTAAGGAGAATTAGTATGCCCAAAAACATATTGGTATGTGTTACGCGACAAAAAACTTGTGCTAAACTTATACGAAAAGGAGCGGAGTTATCAAAGGAAGAAGGCAGTAGTCTCAATGTGATACACGTTGTAAACGAAAATGATAAACTTTTGTATGGTTTAAGCGACGGCGATGCCTTAGAGTATTTATTCGAAATCACAAAGGAAGTTGGTGCAAATTTAGTAGTTAAGCGATCAAAGGATGTAATAAAATCTATAGTTGATTTTGCTGAAGAAATTCATTGTACTCACATAGTATTAGGAAGCTCCAACAATCCATCAAATAATTTTGTTTCCAAACTACAAAAAAAACTTCCCAATGTTGAATTTATTCTTTAGGTCACATTATGAACAGATTATTATTCTTAATAAAATTTCTATTGGATAAAAATATTCCATTAAGAGAAAAGTGGTGGGTAATTATACCCCTTTTATATATATTGAGTCCTGTTGATTTAATTCCTGTCCCGGTTTTCGGATTTAGTATTATAGATGATTTAATAATGTTGGGATTTCTACTGACGAAAGTTTACGAAAAAACTAAAAAATATTATGCCAATAATTACAAAGAAGAAGATATAATCGAAAATGTTGAATATGAAGTTAAAAAGGATGAGGAAGAGTAATTCTCGCCTTTTTCTTTTTTAATATCAAAAAACTCTTTATTTTTGTCGAAATAGTTGTTAATATATAGTTAATAATATTCGGAGGTCTGCTATGAATAATAATTACAAGATTATCCGTAGTATTCATGAAAATGTATTCCAAAGAATTTTAGAATGCAAGGACAATGATACGGGTGAGATTTTTTATACTAATATAATAACTAGTGAAAAAGTAATAAATTTAATAAATACTGAAGATTTAAAAAAAATTAATTCTAATATTTTAGAATGTTACAATACAGAAGACCGAATTTATATTTTTACGAAGCCTTTAGACAGCTGCAAAAAATTCAGAGAATATGTAACAGATAACCTTACTTTAAAACAACAGTTCAATTTAACTGAAAAATCAATAAATCTAGCAACGAATATTTTTAAGATGACTGATGTGGTACAGCAAAAAATTTTAGATTTAGACAGATTATATATTAATGAGAATAATGATATAGTAGTAGATTGTAACCTAATATTTGAGCAGGAATACGACATAGCAGACAATGAAACTTTTAAGAGGTTAGGTAATTTAATACATATTATTTTTTCCGGAACAGAAATTATAGATTACAATATTTCCGATTCAATACCTCCAGATATTTTAAAAATAATAGTAAGGTGTTTAACCAGGGAATATATTTTTCCAGAAGAGGCATTAAAAGAACTAAAAACTTCATCCATATATACAATGATTTTTGGAGAAATTAAAACAAATGAGCCTCAGAAAAAGACAGATGATCAAGTAGAAGAACTAATAGAGGAAGAAGTACCCCAGGAGAATGTTTTAGATATTTACTTAGAAGGTAGTGAGCCGGAACCGGTAAAGAAAAAAAATGTTATTAGTAAGGATATAAAAAGAGCAGTAGTTTCATTGTTGATAGTCGTTGCTGTACTTCTTATAGGAAATACAATAACAAAAAAATTAAGAGAGGATAAAGAAGCAGTTAATCCTGTGGAGTGGGAGCAGTCAGACCAATCAGATAAACCAGACCAGACAGGTAAATCAGATCAATTAGACCAAAAGCCTTCAGGTGAAACTGATGAAGTTCCGGAAGAACCTGCTATAGATTCAACTCTGGTACATTTTAACAATGAACTGTTAGAAAAAACTGGATATAGTGGCAATTTGGCTGAAGTTGATAAAAATATTTTTTTGGAAGGAAGTAACTCCCTGCTGGTATCAAATACGGGAAGTGAGAAAATTAAGGCATTGTTTGCTGCTGTTGACTTTACAGACGAAAGATATAACTATATGCTTATGCAGCAAATTGGCGTTTCAGCTAAAATAAAATCTCAAAAGGATGTGGAAGCACAAGTCGTTTTTGAAGCCTACAAGGATGGAGTAATAAAATCAAATTTTCATACTATAGTAAATGTATATGATGATATTTGGTCTCCTTTTACAGTTCCTATAAATGTAACCGATGCAGAACTTTTATATATTTACTTGGAATACGAAGGTGAAAACAAGGTATGGATCGATTCTCTGTTAATAGATGTAATAAAGTAAGAATGATTGTCCTTGGGAATCCGGAAACCTAATTGTACACAATAGACTAAGAACGACTTTTGTCGTTCTATTTTGTAGTATATTGCAATCGAAGATATGCAAAAAAATTATTAATATTTACTGAACTTTTTCTTAATAATCTACGTCTAATATATTGACTTATGTAGAGAGAGGTGAATAATGAATATTATAAGGATGGAGAATATCTCCAAGCTTTACAAATCGGGACAATTACAGGTTGAAGCATTAAAGAACATTTCCTTTGAAATTAAAGAAAAGGAATTTGTGTCAATAATGGGACCCTCGGGATCTGGCAAGTCAACACTGTTAAATATAATAGGATGCTTAGATCATGCTTCAGGCGGTACATATGAATTGGCAGGAACTAAGGTAGATAAATTAAATGATTCAAAAATGTCCCAAGTAAGAAATTTATTCATTGGATTTGTATTTCAGAGCTTTCATTTACTGCCCAGGATGAATGCCCTAAAGAATGTAGAAATACCTCTTATATATAGGGGTATGAATTCAAAACAAAGAAGGGAGCTGGCGGAAGCAGCCTTGGAGCAGGTTGGCTTAAAGGATAGAATGAATCATTTACCTGCCCAGCTGTCAGGAGGACAGCAGCAAAGAGTGGCCATAGCTCGGGCAATAGTAGGAAATCCCTCGATAATCTTAGCCGATGAACCTACGGGGGCATTAGACTCAAAATCCGGGGAAATGATTATGGAATTATTTATTGAATTAAATGAAAAAAAATCCATGACCATCGTCCAGGTTACGCATGAAGAGGAAATTGCAGAATACGGCAAAAGAATCATAAGATTGGTGGATGGTCAAATAGTTTCCGATAGCAAGGTGGAGGAGAAAAATGTATAAAAAAATTATTACAGGCATAGTAGTATTAGGATTAGTATTTTATGGAGGATATTTAACTGCCAAACAATTGGTTCCTACTGACGCTCAGGTTTCAGGACCCAGATATTCGACTAAGGCTGTTATAAGAGGTGATATTAAGCAGGGAGTAAATATATCAGGCCAATTAAGCGGAAACTGGGGAGGTTCAATTACAGCACCCAGACCTGAAGGTATTAGTGAGTCTGTAACATATACGGTGGAAGAAGTATATGTGGAACCTAATCAAATGATAAAAAAAGGTGATGAATTAGTACGTTTGTCAGCTACCAACTTAGAAGATATATTGACAGAGTTAACCGACAGCATAAGAAAGAAACAGGATGAAATAAACGCAAAGATTGCTGAATTAGGGAGAACAATAAACAGGGATATTACCAGTGTTTCTGAAGTAAATCCCAGCGATGGTATAGTTATTAGTGCTCCTATAAGAGGCAGGGTAAGCAATATATCCGTAACAGAAGGTGATATATTGGAAAGCAGCTTAATAGCTACTATTGTAGATGATAGTGTTGTAAAAATACCCTTCAAAGTAAATCAATATGAGTTTGAAAATATTACTGCCGGCGAAGAAGTATTGATGCAAATTATGAAAGTTACTAAAGATGATGAAGGAAGGGAAAAGAGAGTTCCTGCCTTTAGTGGCTTTGTTAAAGGAACTATAACATCTATAAATAAAAATGCTGTACCTAATTCAGATAACCTTTACTATGTACATAACGGTATGATAGAGGCAATAAATCCTGGACTAATACAACCGGGGATGATTGCTATAATATATAAGCAAAATGACGGTATCCCTGTTCAAGCCTTTAATTTTAATGCAACGGTTTCTTCTTTCTTAAATGAAAAGAAGGTACACTATACAGGTAATTTCGACAAATCAGTAATTGTAACTGAAGTATTAGTAACAGAAAATGAATTTGTTGAAGAAGGTCAAACCCTTATAAGAATTGCAGGTAGTGATGTTGCAGAAAGCATTCAGTCTAAAATTGATGCCATAGATTCACTGTATAATGAAATTGAGAATATAAATAAAAAAATAGACAAGGTTAATGAATTAACTTCTAAGTTAATAGTTACAGCTCCTTCCGATGGAATGATATCTTATGTGAATTACAGGGAGGGAGACCAGATAACTGCTACAGAACATAGTGACCAATGGGATTTAATGCTTATGGATATGTATAACACGGATGAAATGTATATATATACCAACGTTTCTGACTTGGATGTTCTATACATAAGACAGGATGCTCCCGTTATAATAACGGTGGACGCTCTTCCCGGAGAAACTTTTGACGGAAAAGTTGTTAGACTTGACCAATATACAGATTACAGAGACGGCAAGACTGTTTACAATGTACAGATAAGAGTGGAAGGTAGAGAAGGATTAAGACCTGGAATGAATACTAACTGTTTCGTAGACTCAGGAGAATCCTTAGACACTTTGTTAGTTCCAATAGAAGCTGTATTTGAAGAAAATGGCAGACAGAAAGTTGAAGTTCTTGTAGGAGAAAATGAGGTAGAAGTTGTTGAAATAGAAGTAGGTTTAATGAATGATATGTATGTGGAAGTTCTTAGTGGCTTGGAAGAAGGTCAGCTTGTGGTTACAGGCAGTACCAGTGATTTAATGCCCAGCCAGTCCGTACCCGGAAATGATTCATTCTTACCAAGTACAAATTAAGGAGTGATGAAGATGCAAGACAGAGGAAATATTTCAAACCTTTTTGTAAGGTTGAAATTTTCTGCCATGATGGCTATAGATGGCATTACTTCAAATTTGCTCAGAACCTTCTTAACAGTCCTTGGCATTTCTATAGGAGTTGCGGCAGTTATAAGTTTAATGGGTATAGGAGAAGGAGCCAGAAGATCCATAGTTGAACAATTTGAAAGCTTGGGAGAGAATGTAATCGTTCTGAAATCTAATGATGAAAATGTAAAATTTGATATAGAAGAAGTAGAAATATTGCCGGATAGAGTAACGGGGATTGAATATGCAACCCCAGTTATTTACACGGAAGATACGCCTATAAGGTGGAGAAGAGACGAAAGTAAGACAAACCTTGTAGGAGTAAATGAAAACTATCCTGAAATTAAGGACCATCCAGTAGCTTCAGGGAACTTTTTTACATCTCTTCACGTTAAGCAAAGGTCTCCCGTGGCAGTACTAGGTTTCAATGTAGCTAATTCACTGTTAAACGGCAGAAGTCCAGTAGGCCATACTATAAAAATTGACGGTATAAATTATAGAATTGTAGGGGTTTTAAGTCAAAAAGGTGAAGGTAAGGGAGATGGGATAGACGACAAAATTGTAATCCCCTATACTTCTGCCATGAAAATAGCAAATACTAAGGATATATTCGAAGTATGGGCAAAGTCTAACAGCGCAGAAGATGCGGAATTAGCCATGGTTCAGCTAGGAAGAATATATAAAAGAAAGGTAGGCTTAGGAAGCAATATAAGACCAGACTTGGGTAATGGGGAAGGAGAATATGGCGAGGAAGAAGTAGTTGTAGAAGAGCCAATGCCTCTTCCTGAAGATCCCGATGTTCCGCAGGATAATGAGAATGTCTTTGAAAAAGGGCAAGAGCCTCTTACTATTACCAGCTTAAACAACTTAGTTAAGGAAGCAGACCAAGCTAATAGGATAATGACTGTTCTTTTAGGTGGAATTGCTGCCGTATCTCTCCTAGTGGGAGGTATAGGAATTATGAATATTATGCTTGTTGCAGTAACGGAAAGAACGGGAGAAATAGGGGTAAGAAGAGCTTTAGGAGCTAAAAAAGAAGACTTGTTAATACAGTTTCTATTAGAGGCTGTTTATGTCAGCATTATAGGATGTCTAGTGGGAATTATCTTGGGAGCATGGGCTATAAGTGTTGTGGCAAGGTATGGACTTTCTGCCGTTGTCAGTCTTGACTCCATACAGGTAGCAGTATTTGTAGCACTGACTTCAGGCTTATTGTTCGGCGTATATCCAGCCATAAACGCATCCAACCTTCCACCTGTTGAAGCTTTAAAAAGACAGTAAGATGACTTCCATTTTTCGACGGAAAGGAGAGAAATGGTTGGTAGATCAATATGAGTAAAAGAGGTTTAGAAATATCAAAACCTCTTTTATTTTTAACATACTTATTGTATAATACAATAAGAATGTATTTAGGAGGAAGTTATGGAACTTAATTTATCCCTTGGATTAAAGTGTAAAGAGGAAAAAGTTGTTAGTATGAATGATACGGCAAAAGTATTTGGCAGTGGTGCTGCTGAAGTATTTGCAACACCTATGATGATAGGACTTATGGAAGCAGCTGCTATGAATGCGGTAAAGGATTACTTGCCAGAAGGACATTCTACAGTGGGAATATTGGTTAATATAAAACATATAGGTGCCACAAAAGTAGGAAAAAGGGTATGGGCAGAGGCAGAGCTTATAGAAATAGACAGAAAAAGACTTGTTTTTAAAGTGGAAGCCTATGATGAGGATAAGAAAATTGGGGAAGGTTTCCACGAAAGATTTGTTATTAACGAAGAGAAGTTTATGAACAAGATATAGTTCAAGGCATTCCCCAAATAAACAAACAAGGAGAAAACTATGAGATGTCCTAAGTGCAATTATATTGAAAGTAAGGTTGTTGATACAAGGCCGACGGATGATGGAACAAAAATAAGACGTCGAAGGGAATGTATGGAATGCGGACATCGGTTTACAACCTATGAAAAAATCGAAGAAACACAAATAGTAGTAATTAAAAGGGACGGTACACGACAGGGCTATAACAGGGATAAAATTATCAATGGTCTTATTCGTGCCTGTGATAAACGTTCAGTAAGCCTTGAACAAATAGAAGAAATTGCAGATAAAGTGGAAAAGCAATTGTATAATACATTTCAAAAGGAAGTATCCACAGAAGTTATAGGGGAAATTGTAATGAATGAACTTCAAAATGTAGATGATGTGGCATATGTTCGTTTTGCTTCTGTTTACAGAAAGTTTAAAGATATAGATTCTTTTATGGAGGAATTGACAAAAATCTTGAATGAAAGAAAAGGTAAATGAGGGATTCCTCCCTGTCATTCTGATAGATTCAGGATGACCTTTTTATGTTCTCTATTAGCCTTACATAGAATTCTATAGATATTTTCTTAACACAATAATTGATTCTTAATATATTATTAAAAATGGGTTTTCATGAATATACATCCTTGAAATAATAATTAAATGGTGATAAAATTAATAATCTATAAAACGAAAAGGACTGCTTATGAAAAAGAAAATTAACAAGTATGATATAGGACTTATTATAGCTATAGTTATTATCAATGTTTTCTTTATTTGGTACAGTGGAAGAAGTGCCGTTAAACTTAATGATAAGGTTGCCTATATATATTCCGATAACCAGTTGGTTAAGGAATATGTTTTGACGGATGATGTAAAAGATGAGTATACAGTTAAAACGGAAACAGGAGGCTATAACACCCTCCACATTGAAGATGGACAAATATGGATACATGATGCAAGCTGTCCTGATAAAGTATGTATATATCAAGGGAAAATTTCCAGGGATGGCGAAATAATCGTCTGTCTTCCTAACAGAATGTTAATAAAAATTGTTGATTATAGTGAAGATGATGAAGTTGACTTTATAAATTAAAGAGAGAGATTGATATGAACAAGACAAAGAGATATATATTTTTATCGCTTCTTACGGCGGCAGCACTGATTTTAAGTATTATTGAAAGTATGATACCATTACCTTACATTGCTCCGGGAGCAAAATTAGGTTTATCCAACATAGTAATATTATCTGCAGTTGTAGTATTTGGGTTAAGGGATGCTCTTTTAATTGTAATATTAAGGAGTGTTCTTTTCATGATGATAGCAACAAATCCCATTACATTTATTTACAGCGTTTCTAGCGGTATTGTAAGTACATTGGTTATGTACTTAGGCTGCAAGTATCTAAGCAGTAAGTTAAGCTTAATTGGAATAAGTGTAATTGGAGCAATGGCTCATAATGCCACTCAGGTAACTGTAGCTGCCATATTGTTTGAAACTTTGAAATTGTACTATTATTTACCCATACTGTCCCTAATAAGTATTTTTACGGGATGTTTCGTTGGATATACTTCAATCCTTATAACGGATAATTTGGAAAAAACTTTGTTAAAACTCAATTGAGAGGTTTAAAATGAGAAAAGGACATTCAATCTTTTTAATTTTAACTATACTAACTTCCGTTATAATTGGAACTATCTTAGGAAAAGCATTTTCAGATGTTCTTCCCATATTAAATTATGGTGAAGGCATTAGTCTTGGTCCTGCCACCTTAGACTTAAATATTTTCAACATTACTTTTGGATTTAGTGCTAACTTGACAGTGGCAGGAATAATTGGACTGATTGCAGGAATAATAATTTACAGAAAACTTTGAGGAATGAATATGAAGATAGTATTGGCGTCAAAATCTCCAAGAAGAATTGAAATGCTTCAAAGATATGTTAAAGACCTAGCAGTTTATTCACCTTCTGCGGAAGAGAAAGTAAATAATGAAGATTATCCTCAGACTACGGTTATGAAGTTTGCCTTTGAGAAGGCGTTGGATGCTTATATAAATTGCAGGGAAAAGGGGCTGATAATCGCAGCCGATACCATTGTTTATTTAAATGAAATAATGGGTAAACCAGTAAATGAAGAAGAGGCATTTTCCATGCTTAACTTGCTTTCAGGCAAGACTCACCAGGTCTATACAGGAGTATGCATTATTGATACAGAGACATCAAAAAAGATTGTAGATTATGAAAAAACTGAAGTAACCTTCAATGAACTATCCCCTGATTTTATCAGGAAGTATTTGAAAACCAACGAATACCTGGACAAAGCCGGAGCTTACGGAATTCAAGGATACGGGGAATTGTTGGTTAAAGAAATAAATGGCTGCTATAACAATGTAAAGGGATTACCCTTGACAAAACTTAATAATTTATTGACAAAACATTTTTCTGAAAGCTTGCTCTGAACAATAAATGCATAGTGGAGGATAAAATGGACAATACTAATTACACCATTAAGTCAATACCTAAGGAAGACAGACCTCAGGAAAAACTATTGAAATATGGCGCTAGTACATTGTCTAACTCGGAACTTATTGCAATAATTTTACGAACAGGAACTAAGGAAGAAAATGTTATTATGTTGTCCCAAAGGATTTTAAAGGAAGATGAGAAAGGTCTTCGCAACATAGCTGAAGGTACCTTGGAAAAGTTTAAGTCCTACAAGGGTATCAACGATGTGAAAGCAGCAAAGTTAATGGCAGTTGCAGAACTAAGTAAGAGAATGAGCACTTTAAAAATTGAAAAAGTAAAAATTTCATCTCCCGGTGATGCAGCAGCAATTATGATGGAAGAAATGAGATATTATCAGAAAGAACATTTCAAAATTATTCTTTTAGATACTAAAAATAATATAAAAAAGATTTCTGAAATATCTGTAGGCAGTTTAAACAGCTCCATAGTCCATCCTAGGGAAGTATTTCACCAGGCGGTGGCAAATTTGGCATCATCAATAATATTAGTTCACAACCACCCCAGCGGAGAATGTGAACCCAGTCATGAAGATATAGTTTTAACCAACAGATTGGATGAATGTGGTAAAATTTTGGGAATCAAGGTTTTGGACCATATTATTATTGGAGACGGAGTTTTCTTCAGTTTCAAGGAAGAAGGATTATTGTGAAACAACAAGGTTCCCGGAACCCAGCAACATTGATTGTTGGGTGGGGTTCTTACTATATTGAAAGGAAACACATATGGGATTATTTGATTTATTTACACAGAAAATTGGCATTGATTTAGGAACATCAAACACCTTGGTATATGTTAGTAACAAAGGAATTGTAACAAACGAGCCTTCGGTAGTAGCCATTAATACAGTATCTAAGGAAGTATGTGCCGTAGGAAATGATGCTAAGGCAATGCTTGAAAGAACTCCTAAAAATATAATGGCAATAAGACCATTGCAAAACGGTGTAATCGCAGATTTTCAACTGACTAGGGCAATGGTTCAATATTTTATTGCTAAAACTTTAAACAAAAAGAGGTTTATAAAATCCAATATAGTTATCAGTGTACCTGTAGGGGTGACTTCCATAGAAAGAAGGGCAGTAGAGGAAGTAGCCTATGATGCTGGTGCAAGAAAGGTAAAGTTAGTGGAAGAACCTATGGCAGCAGCTATTGGAGCAGGTCTTCCTGTAGACCAACCTATAGGGAATATGATTGTTGATATTGGAGGAGGAACTACGGAAATAGCTGTAATTTCCTTAGGAGGAATAGTTGAAAGTGATTCTCTGAGAACCGCGGGAGATGATATAGATATAAATATAAGGGATTATATAAAAAACAAGTATAAAATGGACATAGGCTTGGTCACTGCGGAAAAAATCAAGATAGCCCTTGGAAATGCTAGTGAAGAATACTATGAAGAAAAAGATAGTAAGTATATAGAAGTAGAGGATGAAACAGAAGAAATAACAGTTTTAGCTCCCACAGAAATGGAAATAAGGGGAAGGGATATTGTTTCGGGACTTCCTTTAAAAATAACTATTACTAATGATGAAATAAGGGAATCAATTATAGAAACAATTAATTCTATAGTTAATGCTATTAAAAGGGTCCTTGAAAGGACACCGCCCGAACTATCATCCGACATATATTCAAATGGAATTTATTTAACAGGTGGCGGTGCTCTATTAAAAGGGTTGGATATATATATTAAACAAGAGACAGGAATTAATGTTTTCATTGCTGACAATCCTCTTCATAGTGTTGCTTTAGGAGCAGGAAAAATATGTGAGAATATGTAATGGTGCAAAATGAATTTTATTAGAAAGCATATTAAGAAGTTCTTATTTGTAATTACAATTTTTATATTGATTACTATGATAGGACTGTCATCTATTGGAAGAATGGATGGCGTTAATTTAGGTTTTTTCGGTAATCTGTTATCTGGTATGCAAAAAGTAACCTATAAAACAGGTCTTACTCTTACTAGCTCCTTTTTGTCCGTTCAGGAAATTGTGAAGATGCGGGAAGAAAATATTATGCTTACAGAAACTGTATATCAACTTCAGGAGCAGGTAAGAGTCTTGGAAAACATTATTAATAAATCCAATGCCTTGGAAACAGAATACGAAATGAAAAAGAACCTTTCTTATGATTATGTAATTGGACAAGTAATTGCTCTTGATGATTCAAATTGGTTCAGCAGATTTACCATAGACAAAGGTGAAAAAGACGGTATTAAGAAAAATGACATAGTTATACAGGCTGTGGAGACTGAAGATGGTATGGTACAGATAGGACTATTAGGACTTGTCGCTGAAACATCATCATCATGGTCTAAGATAATAACACTGCTTGATGAAAGTTGTAAAGTAAGTTTTAGAGACATAAACAACGATGAAAGCGGAATATTGCAGGGAAGTATCGATGGTAATGTAACAGGATATTTCTTTAACAGCAAAGTTTCAGCCGAAATAGGAGATAACCTAGTAACATCAGGGATAGGGGAAATTTACACTCCAGATATTTATATAGGTAATGTAAAGGATATAGTGGAGACAACAGATGCATCTACTTTGAAAATCATAGTTGAGCCTGCTGTTGAATTTACAAAAATAAACAGGGTGTATGTATTAAAACAGGAGCGTTGAAAAGATAATATGAAAAGAATCATACTTATGATTACCATAATAATTATTAACTTTATTTTTCAAACATCCTTGTTTGGATTATTTGGTTTCACTAGTGTAGTTCCAAATCTCTCCCTAGTATTATTGGTCATATTTGCCATGATGTCTGATGGAATGACGGGAGGAATACTTGGATTCATTACTGGTGCCTTGTATGATGGAATGCTCTACGATGTTTTTGGAATACATACCCTTATTTATTTTTTGATAGGAGCTGTAGTAGGTACTTTCAGTGTTGATATGATAAGGGAAAACTATGCTGTGTACGCTGTAGTAACAGGAGCATCAACAGGGGTAATGCATTTTTTGTTGTACTTAATCCTGTTTTTTTTAAAACACAGGGTTGAATTAGCGGTAAATAATTTATCTGTTATATTAATGGAAATAATAATAAATACGGTTCTGGTAATATTTGTACTGAAATTCATTATTTTCCTATTCAACAAGCTAAATGTAAAGGCATAGAGGTGTTAAATGCTTAAATTTTTGAAGAATCGTTTTAATATTTTGTATTTAATTATAGTATTTATGTTGGTTGTTTTAGGCTTTAGAATGGCGGTTCTTACCATTGTGGAAGGCGAAGAATACAGAAGGATTGCCGATATAAAGCGAATTAAGGATATACCCGTAAAAGCTCCCAGAGGAAAAATATTCGACAGGAATGGAGTTATCCTTGCGGATAATGAATCCAGCTTTACTGTACAAATGTATACAGATGAAATTGATGCTGATGATTTTATAGAAATATCTTATAAATTATCTAAAATATTAGATGAAAATATGGAAAAGCCCATAGATGATTTCCCTATTGAACTTGATACTTTTGAATACATTAATGAACCTGTAGAGATAGCAGGAGAAGGGAATGAATGGGAAGAAAAAGAAAATATAATATATACTACAGCGGAAGAAAAAGTCATAGAAATAATAAAGGAAAATATTTATGAGTGGCTAAATTTCAGTACAAAAATATATGGTGAGATGTTTTCTGCCAAACAAAGAGTACTAAACTCCTTGTTGAAAGATGAAGTGCCCATAAGATTAGTGGATGGAAACTTCCAATATGAAATGGAAATAATAGAGAGTGAGGAAGAAGAAACTGAAATAGAAATTACAGATGATTTAATGGAGAAAGAAAAGACTTCTGTAGAAAAGTGGCTGGAAGAAAACAATTTAAATGAAAACTTGGATGCAACGGAAGCAGTAGGGCAATTACTTGTAAATCGTAATAAATACTTAGCTTCCTTATTTTCAAATTCCAAAATAAGAAGATTATCTTATGAATTCATAAAGGAAAAAGGGTATGGAGAAAATATTAGGCTGAAAAATTTTTCATTTGTTCAAGATGAAATATATGCCAATATAAAAAGAAATTTAAATTTAAAAAATGAAGAAATAACAATGGACACTTCCGCAAAAGATGACTTTGTTATTTTAACGATGAAAAATTCCATAGATAATTTACTCCAATCAATATATACAACTAGTGAGGGTAAACTTATACCGGGAAAAATTCTTATAGAAAAACTAAAGGAAATCTACCCCGATTTACCAGTGGAGTTTAAGGAGAAGGGAGATCAGGGAACCTTTGAATATTCTGATCTGCAAATAAGAGACAAGTATATTAAACAGCAGCATATGGACGAAGGAATTTCAGCCTATGATTTCATCAAAGAATTAGCCTTTAAAAACTACCAAGTACTCTACGATTTAATTACCCATGACGATGTAAAATATTTTGCACAAATCGAACTGTTAAAATATGAAAATCCCATGATATCAATTGCTGATTGGGAATATACATCTATACGGGATAAAAAGAATTGGATAAAGAATAATGTTAAATCTGCAGAGGAAGGTAAAGAATATTCAGCGGAAGAAGTCTTTAAAATGCTGAGAGAGTCCCTAGAAATACCCCCAGAGATCAATGACTATGATATGCGTAACATGATGGTTTTAAGAGAAAGGTACAATAAAGTAACCTATCTGTCATACCATCCTGTTGATATTTGCTATGATATTTCAGAAAAGACTGTTGCCATGATATCGGAAAGGTCCCATGAGCTTAAGGGAATAAATATTGAAATCGAGCCTTTGAGAATATATCCAGCCCGGGAATCAGCTTCCCATATTATCGGTTATTTAGGTAAGATTGCTCAGGACTATGAAGTACAGGAATATGTCCTAGAGAAGGGATACAGTACAGATGATATAATAGGAAAGACAGGGATAGAGGAAAAATTTGAAGATTATTTAAGAGGGGAAAAAGGCAGAAAAACCGTAGAAGTTAATAATATGGGAAAGACAATACGCTCTGTCTCTAGTGAAGCTCCCATACCAGGGAATAATATTTATTTAACCATTGACTTGGCCTTACAGCAAAAAGCGGAAGAATCCCTAGAAAAAGGTTTAAAGGCAATCCGTGAGGGAGGTGTCTTCGAAAGTGAATGGGGAAATTTTGAATTTAGGGACAAATATGAAAATGCTCGCTCTGGTGCCTTGGTAGCCCTTGACGTGAAAACAGGAGAAGTATTGGCTCTTGCTAATCATCCCTCCTACGATTTGAATTTATTTTCTACGGGAATAACCGCAGAAGACTGGAACAGTCTCTTAAACGAATCCAAAAATCCTTTGGCACCAAGACCTTTATACAATATTGCCATGCTCTCGGCTATACAGCCAGGTTCTACCTTTAAAATGATTACTTCCTTAGCTGCCCTTGAAAAAGGTGTAAATCCCAACACTACTGTTTATTGCGCCGGTACCATGAAGGTGGGGGATAGAAATTTCAGTTGTTGGATATATAATATGTTTGGTGGCGCACACGGTTCCCAAACCATGTATCAGGCAATTATGAATTCTTGTAACTTTTATTATTATACTACTGTTCTTGGTGAAAACTTAGCTACAAATCAAAAGCATACAGTTAAGGTTGATGCAGAAGATATTATTGGCATGGCAAAAAAATTTGGTTTAGATGAAAAAACGGGAATTGAAATTGACATACCTCAGGAAGCATCAGGAGGGGTACCCAGCATAGAAGGGAAAAAATCAAATATCCGTGTATATTTGCGATTATTTTTAGAATCCAATGTAGAAAGGTATCTCAATGATGGTGTTATAGTAGACTCATCTATGAAAAATGAAATAGTTGAGGAAATAGTAAGCTGGATTGACAGAGAAGAACCTATGACAAGAGGAGAAGTATATGAAAGGCTTTTATCTTTAAACTTAAATCCTGAGAAGACTAACGATAACAATATTCCCTTAGTTGATATTATTAAATATTCCTATATAAATCAGGCAGTATGGAATGTGGGAGACAATTTAAACATTAGTATAGGTCAGGGAAACAATTCATATACGGTACTACAGATGGCTAACTATATAGCTTCTATTGCTAATGGAGGCTATAAGAATAATGTAAGTGTAATAAAAGAAATAACAACTTATGATGGTAAAAAAACCGACTATGTACCTTTAAGAAATTCAAAAAAAATTGACCTTTCAGATGATGGGTATTTAGAGGTAATAAAGCATGGTATGCGGTTAGTATCATATGATGACAGTGCAAAGCCCTATAAAGATTTTCCAGTGGAAGTAGGTAGCAAGACAGGTACAGCACAAAACGAAGGAAGAAACCCAGAAACAGGAGAACCCTATGATGACTTTGCATGGTATGTTGCCTTTGCTCCTTATGACGACCCGCAAATTGCCGTTGCCTGTGTTCTGTTTGAGGGAGGTTCGGGACGGTATCCCATTCCCATAGTTAGAGAAGTAATAGGGGAATATCTGAAAATCAGCGGAATAATAGAGTAGGGGGAAAATATGAATATACTGGTAGGCTCGCATAAAAACAATATAGGAAAAACACTTATAAGCATAAAGGCTGGAATCAATCTTTCACAGCAGGGAAAAAATGTCTTACTTATGGATATTTCTTCAGGGAAAACTAAAATGTCGGAATACCTTAAAGTAAATGAAGACATAATTTATGATATTGTGGATGTTTTTACTGATACCTGTCCTTTAGAATTGGCTGTTATGGAAATTAACGAAAATTTACATCTCTTACCCTCGCCAAGAGTCCAGGGAAAGATAGAGAAATTAAACAGAGATTATTTTGTAAAATTATTAAAATATGCAGAAAGTTATGATGTAGTTATAATAGATGGGGATGAATTAAGCAACAGCTATATAGATTTTTCGGAAATCCAAAATGTAGTAACTGTTAATAACAATGACTTTTCCTGTGTAAAGGAAATAAACACGGACAAAGTACTAGCTGCAAAAGCAGATAAATTTACTGTTATTATAAACAAATACAATACTAAAATGGCCAAAAAAGGCAGCATGCTTAAATTAAAAGATATAGAAAAACTTACTGGAACAAGTGTTACTGCAACAATTGAGGAAAATATAAACTATTCAAAACCCGATTACCAACAGATCTTTAACGAAGACTTTCTAAAATTGGGGACATTCATCTGAAAGAGGTGCCCCCTTACAATGAAAGACATTCCTATATAGGTATCCCTTTCCTTTCAAGACATTCCCTTTAAGAGGAGTGTCTTTTTCATTATTTAGTAATAAAGCTTGTAACACATTAATAAAATGTAGGGAAGGGGTGGTGAAATGAATAAAATATTTAGAAAAAGAATTAATATTAGAAGGAGAGAACAATTTAATAGAAAATTAGCTTTGCAGGTAATTTTTAGCATACTCTTAGTAAGTGCAGTAATTGCAACGAAAAACATGAATTCTGATCTTTCACGAAAAATCATTAATGCTGCCGATGAAAAAATGAATGCAAGTATAAAGATTTTAGAAATAAGGGATACCATTACTGAGGTTGCTGCATCCGCAAGAAACAAGCTACCTTTTATCTCGAAAAAAACACAGTCGGTACCTGTTGTTGGAACTGTGTACCGAAAATACGGAATTAATAAAACAGGAGAAGAATCCTTTTATAATCATGGCATCGATATTAAATCAGAGACTCAATCGGTGAAATCCATAACAGAAGGAAAGGTTATTTCCATAGGTAACAATGAAAACCTTTCTGGCTACATAGTAGTTCAAAATCATGATAAAACCTTTATCTATGGCAAAATAAAGGAACCTTTTGTGAAAGAGGGGGATACAATATCACAAGGAGATATAATAGGAGCTCTTGACGAAGAAAATATGATTCTCCATATAGAAGTTTGGGAAGATGGAGCTTCAATTAATCCTTTGGAGTTTCTGGACTTGAAAAATTAACCTTCCGGTTAATGTCACTCCTAATTGCCCTTGCTGCACATGAAATTGCTCATTTGTTTTTTGCAATATTGTTGAATATTAAATTCTCTAGGGTAAAGATTTCCTTATTTGGATTTAATTTTGATGCAAATTTAGAAAATATATCATATTTTAAAAAAATACTGCTGTTTTTTTCAGGACCCGCCTGTAACTTACTATTATATGCAGGTATAAAAAATACCGAATATTTCTACTTTGCAAATATTAATCTTTTTTTGGCATATATAAACTTAGTACCTATAGTACCCTTAGACGGAGGAAATATATGCAAAACCTTGATGGAAATTTTCTTGCCTAAGGATACGGTAAGCCGTTACATAATTATGACAAATACATTTTTTGTTATTTCCTTTATAACCATTATTCACATCTATAAGAATTATTTATATTTTTTGCTGGTTGTTATGGGGCTTAAGGGTATAGTGGAAGAAAATAGATATTTTCTTGAAAAATCCATTATTATGAGATATAATAAAATAAAAAATAAACAATCGAGGAAAAAATGGTATCTGAAAATATTATTATAAGAAAAAGTACTTTCGATGATTGTGTTCTTTTTACGAAATGGGAGCAACAGGACTATATTAAAGAATTTCTGACTATTAATAAAGAGCGTACCTATGAAGAAGTTGTAAGAGAATTTATATTAAGAGAATTAGATAAAACAAATGAGCAGTTTACGATTATATTTAAAAATAAAAAACCCATAGGAAGGGTTTATCTTTCGAAAATTTCCAGAGAATCAGATTCCTTAGATTTAACACGTATTTACATAGGTGAAAAAGAATACCTTGGAAAAGGGTACGGGAAAGAAGCAATGTTATTGCTGCTGGACTATTGCTTTAATACTTTAAACATGGAAAGAGTTACCTTGGACCATTATGAGGGAAATCCTGCAGGTAAACTCTACTTAGACTTAGGATTCAAATATGAAGGTATAATGAGAAATGCAGCTAAAAAAGACAATAAATACTATGATTTACATTTAATGTCCATGTTAAGAGATGAGTATAAAGAAATAATGTTGAATGAAGTAAAAAATAATTGAAATATTCTGAAAAAGTAGTATAATGATATTACATTTGTAAATTAAATTTATAAATGCCTCTTAAATTTTTTGCCTCAAGCCGTGGATTATCCACGGCTTGCCCTTTTTGACCCACCTTATCTTCCACAGGGTTACCCCGAGTATTACTAAGCAAACAGAAGAGAATATACAATTATCAATATACAAAATACAAATATAATTATAAATATATACTTTTTAAGAAACCTCCCTATCTGGTAAATCATATAATCCCCCCATACATTATATGTGTTCATAACATAGCATTGCACAGTTACTAATAAAATGCATAAAATACACTATAAATAATGAAATGGAGGATTATAATGCCTACTATATACTTAAGTCCATCTACACAGAAATACAATCTTTTCGTTACGGAAGGCAATGAAGAATATTGGATGAATCAAATTGTGGATGCAATGATTCCTTATCTTCAACAGTTTGGTATAAGCTATTACAGAAATACTCCAGATATGACAGCAGGTTCTTCCATCAGAGACTCCAATGCAAGAAATGTTGATTTTCATTTGGCAATACATTCAAATGCATCAGGTCCGGGGCAGGAAGGCAGAAACAGAGGAGTTATAGCTTTTTATTATCCAGGAAGTATTAACGGCGAAAGAATGGCCAATATATTAGTTGAAAATTTCAGACAAATATACCCCCTTCCCGATTTAGTTAGGGCTGTTCCTATAACGACCTTAGGTGAAGTATCAAGAACTAATGCGCCTTCAGTATTATTGGAAGTTGCCTACCACGATAATGTGGAAGATGCCAACTGGATTACAAGTAATATTGATACTATAGCAAGGACCATAGCAGAGTCTGTGAACCAGTATTTCAGCGGTGCTCAACAAGAGCCAGGAACAGGAGAAACAGGAAGAGTTACAACAGCTGGCGGCTATCTAAATATAAGAAACGGTCCTGCTTTGACGGGAGAAATTATCGGAATGGCTCCCAATGGAGCAATAGTAATAATAACTGAACAGGTGGGAGAGTGGTACAGAATACTCTATAATGGAATCGACGGATATGTATTCGGCGAATATATTACAAGGCTGTAGTGATGATTTTCAGTTATCTGTACACATAAAAAAAGAGAGAAACTCTCTCTTTTTTATAATATTTTTGGTGCGGTTGGGGGGACTTGAACCCCCACGAATATACATTCGCTAGCCCCTCAAGCTAGTGCGTCTGCCGTTCCGCCACAACCGCGCTGCCTTACTATTATAAGGGAAATAAAAAGTTTTGTAAAGTATTTTCAATAAATTTACATACAATTTTCTTATAGTATGGTAAAATTAAACGGTTAAAGTAACAATTTAATTGTAAACTCATAATAATAATCTGAAAGGAGGGATAGTAAAGAAGGGTTAGTAAGATATAGACTGGGGATAAGATAATTATTATAGCGCCAGAACTTGAAAAAGTTGACGAGGACAGAGTTATCGAAAATTCGGCGGATGCTCTGCGGTGAGGCTACATCGACAGGGTTTTACAAATCTCTCAGGCGACTGAGGGGACAAAAAAAACTCATAGCTTTCATATCTTTATTAAAATAATATTCTGTCTTATAATTCCCCATAATTAACAACAAACTAATATTAGCAAATAATATTCTTATTTTTGTGCTTAAATTGCCTAATAAGATTAAGAATCATAAAAATGATTCTCTATTAAGATGCTCAAAATTTTTTGTTAAATGTCAAAAGTTACTTTAATCATTCAATAACAAAATTACTAATACTAGAATGGAGAATAATATGTGCGGAATAGTTGGTTATATAGGATTTAAAGATGTGAAAGAAATAATATTAAGGGGCTTGGAAAAGCTTGAATACAGGGGCTACGACTCAGCAGGGATTGCTGTAGCTTATAATAACAATATTTATATATGCAAAGAAAAAGGAAGGATATATAGTTTAAGAGAAAGTATCGACAGGAGTATTACAGGGTACTTGGGAATAGGCCATACAAGGTGGGCTACTCACGGTGAGCCAAACAAGACTAATTCCCATCCCCACCAAAGCAGCACAGGTAGATTTACCCTAGTTCATAATGGAATAATTGAAAATGAAGAAGAATTAAAAAATAAATATCTTCAAGGAGTAAAGCTTAATAGTGATACTGATACAGAAATAATCGTTCAACTTATAGAGAAATTTGTAAATGAAGGCGAGCCTGTTGACCTTGCCATAAGGCATACAATGAGTGAATTAAAGGGTTCCTATGCTCTTGCAATAATCGACAAAGAAGATATGGATACTTTGTATGGAGCTAAAAACAAAACCCCTCTATTAGCTGGAAAGGGCGACGGATTCAACATGCTAAGCAGCGATGCCATGGCAATGATAGATTATACGAATCTATTTTATGAAATAAAAGACAAGGAATTTTTGAAGGTAACTAAAGATTCAATTGAAATATTTACAATTTCTGGAGAGAAAGTTACAAGAAAACCATACAAGGCTGATATAGATACAATAGATACTGAAAAGGGAACATATCCACACTATATGTTGAAGGAAATTGAAGAGCAGCCATTTGTAATAAGAAAAATTATTTCAGAATATACTGATGAAAATGGAAATATTAAAATTTCACCAGATATCTTACAGGATGTTAGAAGCTGCAACAAGGTATATATTATTGCATGCGGAACAAGCTACCATGCAGGTTTAATAGGTAAACAGTTTTTTGAAAAAATATCTAAAAAACCAACAGAGGTAGTTATTGCAAGCGAATTTATTTACAACATGCCTTTGTTATCAGAAAAGCCAATGTTTATGTTTATATCCCAGAGTGGTGAAACAGCTGATTGTATATCAGTACTTAGCAAAATTAAGGATATGGGTTATAAAACTTTGACATTGACCAATGTTAAAGGCTCTACCCTATACAGGGAAGTAGATCATACATTGCTTTTACACGCAGGTCCTGAAATTGCAGTAGCCTCCACAAAGGCCTATACGGCACAAATTGCAGTTTTGGCAATATTGGCTTCATCAATTGACAACAGGGTAAATATAGATGTTTGTAAAGAATTAAGCATAATAGCCAATGTTATGGAATCTTTGTGCAGTGATAAGGAAAAATATAAGTCTCTTGCAGAAAAGTACCTAGTAAACAGCAGAAATTGCTTTTATATTGGTAGGAGCATGGATTACCATGTATGTCTGGAAGCCTCCCTTAAGCTTAAAGAAATATCATACATTCAAACAGAAGGCTTTCCAGCAGGTGAGCTAAAGCACGGCACCATTGCTTTAATTGAAAAGAATACTCCTGTAATAGGAATTATTACACAGGAAAAAATAAATTTAAACACCAGAAGTAACATTAGAGAAGTTGAGGCAAGAGGAGCTGCAACAATGATAATATCCATGAAAAAAGTCAGCCAGGACACAGATGCCATAGTAATAGACAATGTCAATGAACTGCTATCACCTTTGGTAGCCATAATCCCTGCTCAGTACCTTGCCTACTACGCTGCCTTGCTCAAGGGATGCGACATAGACAAACCGAGAAACTTAGCTAAATCAGTTACGGTGGAATAGATTATTTATAAAAATCACTTAAGGTGTAGTCGTACAATAAAGCTGTTAACTAACAAGTGAATAATTATTCAAAACTTAAAAAGCTCCCCAATGTAATAAATGGTTTTAATTATAAACATTTATATTATGGGGAGCATTGCTTTATATGATGAATTTAATAGTTAATATTTACTTTGGCATAATTCTTTTTAATACTACATAAGGTGCAATTGCATTTGACAGTCTAAGTCAATCAATCTCTTTAATATCAAAAGATGATCTGCCATGCATAAGCCAAACTTTAGAAATTTAATAATTTTGTAGGAATATATAAAAAAAGTCTTCATATAATATTATGTACATAGTTGACACTATGTACATAATTTATTATAATGGAGGAGAGAAGGAGATGGATAAAATGCTTACAATAAATGCTACAGATGCAAGAAAACAATGGAGTTTAATAATTGATAATGCGGTAAGGATAAAACCACAGTTTATAAAAAGAACAAGAGATGAGTTGGTTTTGTCAAGTATAGATTTGTTAATTGAAATATTGAAACCTTATAAATTTGAAGCAAAAGAATACACTGAAAGTGACGGCTCGGTAACACTATCTCTTGAGAAAATTGATATTGCTGAAAATGCTCCTACTTTAGCAGAAGCTAAAGTGAAACTTGCAGAATCAATAAGAGATTACGCTTTAGATTTTTATAGTGATTTTGAATTTTGGGGAGCTGCTCCGAATAGAAAAGAACATATTCCTTATATTTTAAAAGCATTGGTACTTGATAAAATCGAAAAAATTGTGGAGCAAATAGAATGCCGAGCTGGAGAGAATTAAAACGCTTTTGTGAAAATGACGACTGGGAATTATATAAGTCTACCGATCATTATTTCTACAAAAAAGTAATGGAAGACGGTACAGTTAAAAGAACAAAAGTATCAAGAGGAAGCGGAGAGATACCTCTGAGATTATGGCAGGAAATCTTAAAAAAGCAGCTGCAAGTTGACATGGAATACTTTAATAAAGTAAAGAACAATAAAGACCCAAATAAAAAGAAAAACAAATAAAAAAACAACCACTGATATGTTCAACAGTCCAGACCATTGAAAAACCCGTTATTTTAGCGGGTTTTTATTATTATCTTCATAATATAGCTTAAATATTCTTACAACATATAATGGCAAAATATGACAATGTCATGGAATAAGAATACTTCCGGCAGATAATCAAGAATTAGCTTGTCTGCTGGAAGCATTATAATTTAATAAAGGATATAAAGTTTGACTACAATTCAATACATTTGATTAATCCTTCTGTATACACTTTTGGATTTGTAAATAATCCTTCGTGGTCACATTCTACTTCAACAACAGTATCATGTCCTGTTGCTTTAAACATATGTAAAAATGCTCCAGGTTCGACAGATTTATCTTTGGTGCAATACAATAATACCTGCGGTATGTCTAATTGACTAAAATCAATTGCATTTATTTTTGTTTCCATTATTATTAGAGGTTGGGTAACAAGCTTGTCCATCAGGGCTTGTATACATTCTTCTGAAGCTTCTGTTGCCAACATTCCCCTTACGAACTTAATGTCAATAGGTATTGCCCCATCTCCATTTTCTTTTGCCATTGCTCTCATACCTTCTTTGATTTCGTCTGGAACATAATCAAATTGTGATTTTCCATGGGGGAGAAGCCAGGCATTATTGAATATAATTTTTTTAACTTTCTCTTTGGCCTTTGGGATAGCCATCTGCAAAACGTGTCCTGCGCTTGAATGTCCTACAACAATTACAGGTTCTTCCTGTTTGTTGATTGTTTCAGAAACATAATTTACATAATCATCATATGTAACGTTTTTACTGTCATTCACTCCATTGCCAGGCAAGGTTAATGCTTCTGATTCATAACCCCTTTCTTTCAATAATTGCTGAACATTTGCCCAACAGCTTCCATTATGCCATGCACCATGAAGTAATAGAATTTTACTCTTCTTACTCATTTTATTTTCTCCTTTCATAAAAGTTTCGATAATCTCATTACAGGAATACATTACTGCTGAACTATTCTGTCTTGTTTGTTTCCTGACAAGGAGGGCATTTCAAACAATTATACCATAAAATGTAATAGTGTGCCATAGTTTAGTTATAGTAAGAAAATTTGTAAATATATGCTGTATATCGTGCAGGCAGGAGGGATAGGGAGACAAATTTTTGGCAGAAATGAAGAAGCTTAACAACTATTAAATGGTTTTTTGTCTTGTACAAATATAGGTTTTGAACTATAATTATTATATTAGAGGAAAAATGGAGAGGTAAATATGAAAATTGCAATAGTGAAAGCATTCGCTTATGGAAGTGAAGGCGGTAACGGAGCCGGTGTAGTTGTACTTCATGAAGATATTACTGATGAAAAAAAACAGGAAATAGCTGAAAAAGTAGGCCTGTCAGAGACAGCCTTTCTTTTAAAAAAAGATGAAAAAAATTATGATGTTAGTTTTTTTACTCCTGTTTGCGAAGTTGATCTTTGTGGACATGCAACTATTGCTTCATTTTATTACTTAGCTAAAACTGGCTATATTAAAGGCAAAAATGAAACTAAGACTCTTTATCAAAACACTAAAGCAGGTAAATTAAGAATAGACATAACTTTCGAAGATGAGGATGTATATGTCCTTATGCAGCAAAGTACCCCCTATATAGGTAATGCACTAAAAGATAAGGTAATAGGAATAGCTAAATCACTTAATATAGATGAAAGTAGCATAGGACTTGAACATATAGAAATATATCCGACAATCGTTTCAACGGGCTTAAGGGATATTATGGTGCCGGTTAAGTCGAGGGAAATATTAAATTCAATTAATGCAAACTTCAGTATGATCAGGGATATATCAAAAGAAGAGGACGTAGTAGGGTATCATGTTTTTACAATTGATGGAGGAAATATTTATACAAGAAATTTTGCTCCCTTAGTAGGAATTGATGAAGAATGTGCCACAGGTACATCAAATGGTGCTTTGGGAAGTCTTCTTTACAGTAAGGGGTTAATAGAAAATCAAGTCGAAATAATACAAGGTGAATCTATGGGTGAGACAAGCCTTATTTATGTAAAAGTTAGTGATAAAGATAATATTCTGGATATATACGTGGGAGGAAAAGCATATATTGAAAAATATATAGAATATAACGGGGGATAAATATGAAAGTTACAAAAATTATTGATATTTTAAAAGCAGAAGTACTGATGAACTATCCAGATGAAAACTTGGAAGTAGAGTATGGTTGTGCCAGCGATTTAATGAGTGATGTATTGGCTTTTGCAAACAGTGACTCCATGCTTATAACGGGATTGAGCAATCCCCAGGTTATAAGAACGGCAGAAATGATGGATATATCGACAGTAGTTTTTGTAAGGGGAAAAAAGCCGGGAAAAGAAATACTAGAATTAGCAGAGGAGAATTCGCTTACAATACTTGCAACTGATTACTCTATGTTTGAAACCTGCGGACTTTTGTTTTTAAACGGTTTGAAAGGAATTGATGTAAATGAATAATAGACCCTTAAAGAGGTACAGCTATAGAATTATCGCAAATGATTTTATGGTGGCTGGAAAAGGTTCCAGTTCCATTAAAAGTAATTTAAAGTCCTTAGGGATTGATGCTACCATAATAAGACGGATAGCAATTATATCTTATGAAGCAGAAATGAACATTGTAATCCATTCTTTCGGTGGCAAAATACACTGTGATATATATGAAAATAAAATAGTATTAATATCAGAGGATACAGGTCCAGGAATTAAGGATGTAGATTTAGCCATGACGGAAGGTTATTCTACTGCTACGGAAAGTGTGAGAGAATTAGGTTTTGGTGCCGGAATGGGACTTCCTAATATGAAGAAATATTCTGATAATTTTGAAATAACAACTGGTAGTGAGGGAACAAGAATAACTGTAACAGTTTATTTGTAGGAGGGAATTATGAACTTTTCAATAATGCTTGATAGAAGTAAGTGCAGAGGATGCACTAATTGCATGAAGAGATGTCCTACCCAGGCCATTCGACTAATTAATGGCAAAGCATATATAAATGTATCTAAGTGCATTCACTGTGGTGAATGCGTAAAAATATGCCCATATAATGCCTATACTCCGGAATGTATAGAGTGGCATGATGAAATGAATAATCCTGCATATAAATATAAAATAGCAATCCCTTCTACACCCATGTACGGACAATTTCCTAAGGGAACGGATATATGTAAGGTCCAAAATGCAATTTTAAAATTAGGCTTTGACTATGTATATGACGTTAGTTGGGCTGCTGATTTAGTTGCAAAAGCTATCAAGAAAAAGATTGATAGTGATAAAACTACAAGACCTTATATAGCAACAAATTGCCCTGCTGCCGTAAGACTTATAAAAAGTCGCTATCCCTCTTTGATGGATAATCTTATTATGTTAAGAGAACCTATGGAAATTGCGGCAACTTTATCAAGAGAAATGGCAAGGAAAAAATATAATTTAAAAGATGAGGAAATAGGTGTTTTTTATATATCACCCTGTCCAGCGAAACTTCTTGCAGTAACCAATCCCATAGGAGATTATGAGCCTTCTGTGGACTGGGTTATACCTCTTAATACTATTTATGGGGATCTTTACAGAGAGGTAATAAAGGCGGACAATAACACATGCTCCTATCCATCCTTGGAAGGAATAAAATGGGCAGTGGCGGGAGGCCAATCGAAAAATGCAAAATTAACTAACTATTTGGCGGTCCACGGAATGGAAAATATCATTCAAATATTAGATGAAATTGAAAACGGCAGATTAAGTGATGTGGATTATGTGGAAGCATTGGCGTGTGTTCAAGGATGCGTTGGAGGTAGTTTCAATGTGGTGAATCCTTTTATTGCCAGCAACCATATAAACTATATATCTAACAGCAAGCAATATGAAAGTTTTAATCCAGATATAGACAGGTTTGATGAAATGTATAATTCGGGAGTGTTTGATTATATGTTAAGGGATGAAGATAATCCCATGAAACTTAATATTAAGGAGGCGATTGAAAAAGACGAAAAAATAAAAGAAATTTTAAGCAAACTTCCCGGACTTGATTGCGGATCTTGTGGAGCCCCAACATGCTTAGCCCATGCAGAGGATATATATGACAAAAAATCTTTGTTATCCGATTGTGTAGTACTAAGAGCAAAGGAAAAAAATCAGGAGGAATGAGATGAACTGTTTAAAATTTGCAGAATTATTACAGTTAAAGCCATTGTACGAAACAGACAAAAATATTGAAGTTGAAGGAGTGTATATTGGAGACTTACTTAGTGTTGTAATGTCTAAGGCAAAAGAAAACTACGTTTGGATTACCATCCAAACCCACATTAATATTGTTGCTGTTGCGGAATTATTAGAATTAGCCTGCATTATTGTGGTGGAGGGTATGAATGTGGAAAAAGAAACTGTTGAGAAAGCCAAAGAATTAAACATTCCCATATTCTCCACACAGGAAAGCGCTTACAACATAGCCTGCAAACTGTCTTCAATGGGAGTAAAATGAAGTTTTATTATGATTTCCATATTCATTCGGACTTATCACCTTGTGGTAATAAGGATATGACACCTAATAATATTGTTAATATGTCCCTTATAAAGGGACTGAACTTTATTTCCCTTGCAGACCATAATACTGCTAAAAATTTGCCTGCAATAACGGAAGTAGGGGAAAGGGTGGGCGTGAAAATAATACCTGGAATTGAAGTGACGACAAAGGAGGAGGTCCATGTTCTTTGTTATTTCAGAGAATTAAAGGATGCGGTAAAATTCGGGGACTTAATTTATGATTCACTGCCTCCTATTAAAAATATTCCAGATATCTTTGGCCAGCAGAATATTTATAATTCCAAGGATGAAATAATCGGTACCTTGGAAAAATTACTAATTAATGCCTGTCCTTATTCCATTGAGGATATTTTTGATATGGTAAAGGATTACCAGGGAGTTATGGTCCCGGCTCATATAAATAAACTATCAAACAGTATTTTAGCTATACTAGGCTTTATGCCTGAGAATTTAAAAATAGGTTTAGTGGAAGTATATCCAAAACTACCTGTAGATAAAAATATTTTTAAAAACTATAAAGTACTATATAATTCGGATGCCCATCAGCTTACAGATATTTCTGAAAGGGTTAACTTTCTGGATGTTAATAGTATGGATGAAGTATATGACTTTTTATTTGAAGAAAGTTAAAATAAAACTGGGGTGTTCCTTTAAGGACTGCCCTTTTTTGCCTTGGGAGGATTTATGAAGGAAATTTCAATGCATATTTTGGATATTGCCTTGAACAGTATCAAGGCAGAAGCTACATTGCTGGAAATACTAATAGAAGACAGTATCAAAAAAAATCGATTACAAATATCTATAAAAGATAACGGCAAAGGAATGAGTGAAGAGGTAAAAAATAAAGTTACAGACCCGTTTTATACTACCCGACAAACCAGGAAGGTAGGATTGGGTATTCCATTGTTGAAAGCAGCATGCGAAAGAAGTAATGGTTATCTGTCCATAGAATCAAAGTTAGACGAAGGAACAAGAATTTTTTGTTTTTTTGAAAGAGATCATATTGACAGGTCTCCTTTGGGAAATATGGGGGACACTATAATGACTATCATTAATTGCCAAGGAAATTGTGAATTAGTTTACACATACAGGACAGATAGGGGAGAGTTTACGTTGGATACTAGGGAAGTGAAGAATATCCTTCACGGGGTGGATATTAGGGACAGCAAGATACTTTTGTGGATAAATGAATATATAAATGAAAATATGAGGAATCTTTCATAATAGATTTTTGGATAATTCGTTAGTTATCTTGCTTATTTAGATAAATAATGATAAAATAACTCATAAAACTTAAAAAAGGTATTTAAAAGTTTGTGACAATCTGTTATAATCGATATGTTTGAAAATTATACTTTTATATATCTTATAATTATTTTAATCACGAGGTGAGTTATGAGCACAAAATTTACTTTTAAGGGCGGAATTCATCCCCCTCAAAGCAAATCTTTTACAGAAAATGTGCCAATTGAAGAAGCACCAGCCCCAGATATAGTTGTTATACCTTTGTCACAACATATCGGAGCTCCATGTGAACCTTTGGTAAAAGTGGGAGATACTGTAAAGGTTGGTCAAAAAATTGGCGAATCGGAAGCCTTTGTTTCAGTGCCTGTTCATGCAAGTGTATCAGGAACTGTGAAAAAAATTGAACAAAGATATGTTCCAGGCGGAGCTAAGGTTAATTGCGTAATCATAGAGTCCGACGGTAAATTAGAAGTACATGAATCAGTACAGCCAAAAGGCAATTTAGAAGATTTAACCAAGGAGGATATTCTATCTATTATCAAGGAAGCGGGAATGGCAGGAATGGGTGGAGCAACATTCCCCACGCACGTTAAACTAAGTCCTCCTAAAGACAAACCCATAGATATTCTGTTGGTGAACGGAGCAGAATGTGAACCCTATCTTACGGCAGACCACAGAATTATGTTGGAAAAGCCTGACTTAGTTGTACTAGGAACCAAGGCCGTAATGAAAGCTTTAGGTGTAAATAAAGCATATATCTGTATTGAAGACAACAAGCCAGATGCTATAGAAGTATTGAGAAAAGAAACAGAAAATGAAGAAGGTATTGAAGTTGTCCCTATGGTAACTAAGTACCCTCAAGGAGACGAAAAAAGAATAATTCATGCAGTAACTGGCAGAGTTGTACCATCGGGAGGTCTTCCCATGGAAGTTGGTTGTGTAGTGGATAACGTAGGAACTATTGCGACCATAGGTAATGTAATTAAGACCGGTATGCCTTGTATACAAAGAGTTGTTACTGTTACAGGCAGTGCGGTAGAAAACCCCAAAAATCTTTATTTAAGAATAGGAACATTGTTTAAAGATGCCGTTGAAATGTGCGGCGGTTACAAGGAAGAACCAGGCAAGATTATAAACGGTGGGCCTATGATGGGAATTGCTCAGCACACAGATGAGGTACCTGTTATAAAGGGAACTTCAGGAATTTTAGTTTTAAATAAAGAAGAAGCAGAAGTTCCAGAAGAATCGAATTGTATTTTATGCGGTAGATGCGTCGATGCATGCCCTGTTTATCTCATGCCCTTTAAAATTAGCAGATTTTCAAAATTGAACAATTTTGATGGAGCTGATGAATATCATGCCACTGATTGTATCGAATGCGGTTCTTGTTCTTATGTATGTCCTGCAAGGATACCGCTTAAGGAAAGAATCAGTGTTGCTAAAAAAGAAATTTTAACGAGACGCAAAAAGGCTAAATAGGAGGAAAATATAAATGGAAACTAAATTGATTGGTTCCTCATCCCCTCATATTAGAGGCGATGAAACAACACAATCGTTAATGCTTGATGTAATAATTGCATTAGTTCCTGCAATGGCAGCAAGTGTGTTTTATTTTGGATTTAATGCAGTGGTACTTATATTGGCTTCAGTTATTTCAGCAGTAGTAACAGAATATCTGTGCCAGAGATTTATGAACAGACCTATAACTATTACTGATTTAAGTGCGGTGGTTACAGGAATATTATTAGCTTTTAATTTACCTGCGGAAGCACCCTGGTGGCTTGCTGTTATGGGTTCGGCATTTGCAATTGCAATAGTAAAACAAATATTTGGTGGACTTGGTTTTAACTTTTTGAATCCTGCATTGGCAGCAAGAGCTTTCTTAATGGCTTCCTGGTCATCTCATATGACAGGAGGAATGATTGATCCTATAACTGATGCAGTATCTTCAGCAACACCCCTTTCAATACTTAAGGGAACTGCTTCAGGACAATTACCCACATTATGGGATATGTTCATAGGCAGAATTCCGGGTGTAATAGGTGAAACTTCAACAATACTTCTATTAATTGGTGGAATTTATTTAATTTACAGGGGTACCATTAAGTGGATAATTCCCGTATTTTATATCGGTACCGTTGCAGTAATAGCATTAATTACAGATGCAAGTACTCTACCTTACCACATATTAGGCGGCGGTTTGATATTAGGTGCTTTCTTCATGGCTACTGACTATGCAACAAGTCCTATTACAGATAAGGGTAAAGTAATATTTGCCGTGGGAGCAGGTATTCTTACCATGGTTATTAGAAAAGTGGGAGGATATCCTGAAGGAGTATCCTATTCAATATTGTTGATGAATATACTGACTCCTATGATAGATAAATATGTAAGACCTCACGTATTTGGAGTGGCAACAGGAGGTAAGAAAAATGAAAAATAATTTTATTAAACTTGCTGGAGTATTACTTATAATTGGAGCTGTGGCTTCAGGAGTATTAGCATGGCTTAACGATGCTACTAAAGAACGTATAGCCATGAACGAAGCAATGGCCAGTATGGATCCTGCTATATTAGAAGCAGTAATGCCGGGCTCTGTAATGTTTAATGAACATGAAGATACTGATTTAATAGAAAAAATAAAAAGCGAGAATGAAAAGTTTATAAACCTTTTTACAGCTGTTGATGCTTCAGGTAATGAATTAGGAAAAGTAGTTAGAACATGGAGTACTGTAAAAGGCTTTAATGGAGATATGGAATTATACGTTGGCTTTACTCCAGATGGACAAATATCAGGAGCAACTGTAATATCTCACCAGGAAACTGAAGGATTAGGATCCAGAGTTACTTTGCCTGATTTTACTAACCAGTTTATAGGCAGGGATGGGACTGCTGCTGTCTCTTAT
>CZCB01003189.1_pt1 | contig 37516 bp, 34 predicted proteins | sample 591991 | NCBI WGS metagenome assembly CZCB01 (sample SAMEA3556809, study PRJEB10932) | anaerobic digester metagenome
ATCTGGATGAAACACTGGCCCGAGGATATTCCGAAGGAAGTCGTTTTTAGTGAGGGGAAAATTCCAGCCTTTGAGCACCTCCGGATCCATGCCCGGCGTAATCCAGACAAGCCGGCCATAATCTATTACGGAAGAGAAATCAGTTACCGAGAACTTGATGAGTCTTCGGACAGGTTTGCCAATTACCTTCTGGATCTGGGTCTGGTGAAGGGAGACCGGGTAGGCTTATTCCTGGGAAACAGCCCGCAGTATGCAATAGCACACTTCGGGGTTCAAAAGATGGGTGGAATCGTCTGTCCCTGCTCTCCATTATTTAAGGAAATGGAACTTAGATACGAGGTCAACGATGCCGGTATGAAATGCCTGGTTACATTAGACCTGTATATGCCCATTGTGAACAACGTATTGCCGGATACCCCTTCTCTCCTGGGCGTCGTTACCACCAGTTTCCGTGATTACCTGCCTGCAGAACCTACGCTTCCCCTGGTAGACTACATGAACATTCCGAAACAAACAATCCCGGGAACTCAGGACTTCGTCGAAATCATGACCAATTGGCGGGCCGATGCGCCGTCAGTAGAGATCGATCTTGACAACGATATCGCACTGTTTGAATATACCGGCGGCACCACTGGACTTCCTAAAGGAGCCATGCTGAGCCATTATTCTCATATTTTCAAGCCTTCGGCGGTGGCCACTATCTGCGGGTTTCATGAGAACAGCCGTATCCTGACCACCATGCCCTTTTTCAACATTGCCGGGATGCTGTTTCTGATCTCTCCGGTCCTGAGAGGTGCGACCAACATAATGATTACCCAGTTTGATCCCCTGGCGGTCCTGCAGGCCATAGACAAATACAAGGTTACTTTCTGGTACAGTGCGGTACCCATGAATCTTGCAGTAATGGGCCATCCTGATGCATCCAAATATGACCTAAGCAGTCTGGAACTTAACCTGTGTACCTCGTTCGTCGTAGCCCTGAATGAACAGATATCTCAAAAATGGAGGGATTTTACTGGAGGTTGTGAGTTGCTTGAAGGTGCCTACGGTCTGAGTGAAACGCATACCGCCGATACTTTCTGCCCCCGCCATCGGATTAAGTATGGCAGCATGGGGATTCCCGGCTATGAAGCGGAGTTCAAGATCGTGGATTTCGACAACAAGACCAGAGAACTGCCCATTGGCGAAGAAGGAGAGATAGCTCTCCGTAACCCCGGTTGTATGAAGGGTTACTGGAACAAGCCGGAGGCAACCGCTGAAACCCTGATCGACGGCTGGGTCTTCACCGGTGATGTGGGCAGATTTGACGAAGACGGTTATCTCTACTGGCTGGGCAGAAGGAAGGAAATGATCAAGGTATCAGGCTTTTCGGTATTCCCGGAAGAGGTCGAAAGCTTGCTCAACCAGCACCCGGCCGTTCTGGAAAATGCGGTCATACCGGTCCCGGATGCAAAGAAAGGCGAAGTTGTCAAATCATTCATTGTGCTGAAACCGGAATATGCAGGCAAGATTACCCCTGAGGAAATCATCAATTGGGCGCGGGAGAACATGTCCCCTCACAAGGTTCCTGTCTACGTAGAATTCCGGGAAGATTTACCCAAACAAGGAGTTAAGCTCCTGCGTAGGATTCTTCGTGACGAGGAAGAATCCAAAACAAGGTAGTAAAAATGCAATCCTTATGGCATTATAAAAATAATGTATAACGCAATTATTCATTGATATTAGGAAGGTGTAATTTATGACGACCCCAAAGAACCAATTGGATGATAAGATCCGCCCTGAGTTGGCCGAGATGATTCAGCGCCATTCATATGGCTTGGATGAGAACCGCCCCGATGCTGTCGAACGCCGGAGCAAGAAAAATCAACGCACCGCTCGTGCCAACGTAGAGGACCTGTGTGACCCCGGGAGTTTCATTGAATACGGTGCGCTGGCCATTGCGGCTCAACGCCGGAGACGTTCCGAGGAGGACCTTATTGCCAGAACGCCTGCAGACGGCCTGATAGCCGGATTAGGATCGGTTAACGGCTCCCTGTTTGGGGAGGAAAAGTCCCGCTGCCTGGTAATGGCCTACGATTATACGGTTCTGGCCGGTACCCAGGGTTATTTCAACCACAAGAAAATGGACCGCATGCTCAGGCTGGCCCACCAGCAGGAAATCCCCCTCATCCTCTTTGCGGAAGGCGGTGGCGGAAGACCGGGCGATGTGGATGCTGAAGGAGTAACGATTGCGGGCCTGGACCTAACCACCTTTGCCCAATTTGGTGCATACAGCGGGAAAGCTCCAATGGTCGGCATCGTTTCAGGACCCTGTTTCGCCGGTAACGCTGCTCTTCTGGGGTGCTGTGATGTTATTATCGCAGCCAGGAATTCCAACATAGGAATGGGCGGGCCGGTAATGATTGAAGGCGGTGGACTGGGGACATATCGAACTGAGGATGTCGGCCCTATTGATGTCCAGTCCAAAAATGGTGTGGTCGACATCGTAGTGGCTGATGATGAGGAAGCCGTAGCGGTGGCCAAGAAGTATCTCTCCTACTTCCAGGGAGAGGTTGCCGATTGGGAAGCGCCGGACCAGGTGAAGCTCCGCAAGCTGATCCCGGAGAACCGCCGCCGGGTCTATGATATGCGAATTGTGATTAAGACCCTGGCTGACGTTGATTCCTTCCTGGAGTTGAAGCCTGATTACGGTAAGGGAATGATTACCGGCTTTATTCGCATTGAAGGTAAGCCTTTCGGGATTATGGCCAACAACTGCCGCCACTCGGCCGGAGCTATTGAGGCTGAGGATGCTGACAAGGCGGCCCGCCTGATGCAGATATGTGATGCGCATGGGCTGCCCATCATTTCACTGATCGATACCCCCGGATTTATGGTGGGACCGGATATTGAAACCCGGGCTCAGGTACGTCACGTGTGCCGCATGTTTGTAATCGGCTCCCATATTTCAGTACCTTACTTCTCGGTAGTCACCCGCAGGGGATACGGCCTTGGTGCCATGGCCATGGCCAAAGGCGGTTTTCATGAATCCGCCTTCTGCGCGGCCTGGCCTACCGGTGAGTTCGGCGCCATGGGTCTGGAAGGCGCAGTCAAGAAGGGCTTTGAAAAGCAGCTTAACGCCATCGAAGACCCTGCAGAGAGGGAAGCACTTTACAACAAATTGCTCAATCAGATGTATGAAAGAGGAAAGGCGATAAACATGGCGTCATATCTGGAAATTGACGCGGTTATCGACCCGGCGGATACCCGCCGGTGGATCCTGAAGGGTTTGATGTCAGCACCACCGAGGACGAAACCGAGCCAACGCCCCTTCGTTGACCCGGTGTAGACCTTACCCAACCTGTTCCCGTTAAAGCCGGAATAAAAAGCCGGTTCAGCCCACCTCCGGTTGTACTGAACCGGCTTTTTTGTTTGTGACAGCAGGAAGCGTGGCGACGGTCCCCTTGCTCTCTCCGGTTGACTCTTATCTCAGGTATCCCATCTTCTTCGCGCCAAACATCAACTCGTCACGGAAGTCCGGGTGAGCAATAGAGATCAGGTTCTTTACGCGGGTCCTGATACTCTGACCTTTGAGGAGAACTACAGCCAAAGTCCACATTGATCCCGTACTGAAGAATCCGTGACTGTCCATAGGAGAAACCCTTAGAACGGAAACCTGTACCGAGCGCAGGCCCCGGGAAGATATCTTCTCCAGGTCGCTGAACTTGTTCGGGGTATGGGTGTTGCAGTAACCAGCTTGGATTTGTACATCTCCCGCCACTTTTTATACATACAATTCCTCCAACAAGCTATATTCACGGCATCATCGTGTATTCTTTTTTGAAAGTAATATCCTAAATTAAAGTATAACGCGAAATGTGCCGAGTCGAATAGGGAAATATGTTGAATTTTGAGACAACAGCAGCGGATCAACTCGCGCTCAGCAGATCGGCATCCCGGGAAGCATCCGTCAGGACATGGCCGCCACTAACGTTCAGCCGGTTTAATGCAGAGGGGGTCATCATGACGGGGGCTGTTGACCCGATTTGATACCGGGTAGGATGCTAAATCAGGAGGTGACGCAAGTTTTTTTATAAATGCATCTATCTCCACGGTAGTTGTACCCCGGAGTCCGTACAACCAGTAATCCTCCTGTTCAGGATTAAGAACCAGCGGCATCCGGTCATGAATATGTTTAACCGATGCGGTGGGAGCCGTTGTCAGTATGGTATAGGACAATACGAAGTCACCAGCCGGATCCTGCCACTGCTCCCACAGACCTGCCAGAGCAAACGGCTCATTATCCGCTCTGACAATGCGCATGGCTTGCTTCCCGGCGCCGGTTTTCTGCCACTCGTAATAGCCATCCGCCGGAACCAGGCATCGCCGCTGCCGGAAAGCATATTTGAAAGCCGGTTTCTCCGCCACCGTTTCCACCCGGGCATTAATGAGACGGCTGCCGATACTCTTATCTTTGGCCCAAAAAGGTATCAACCCCCACTGCATCATCCGCAGTTCACGACTCCCATCCTGCCCTATCACCACCGGCATGGTCTGCGTCGGCGCCACATTGTAGCGCGGAACCCACCCGGCTTCCATCCTGGCAATACCAAAACGCTTTACCAGTTGTTCCATCCCGATAACCAGGGAATAGCGCCCGCACATGGGATCACCTTCCATCAAGCGTTAACAAAGCTTATCATTACCATGATTATAACACTCTGCCATCGTTCTTCGGGGCTGGCAGTACCATCAGGGTATGGAAGAATACTCCTTGGAAGGGTCTCGTCCCGACACCGTATCATACGGCCAGTCGACAATACCCCCGAGGTCATAAACCCTGGTATATCCCATCTCGATTAACTGTCGCGAGGCGGCTTCACTCCTCCGTCCCGTACGGCAGTACAACAGAATGGTGGCGTCTTTATCGGGCAGCTTTTGAGCTGCCAACTCTGGCAGGTCATAATCAGGGATAAGAACGCTGCCGGGGATCCGTTTCTCGTGAAACTCCTCTTCCGTCCGGACATCCAGCAGGATGACGTTCTGATCCACTTCCATTAAAGCCTGGGCTTCCTGGGGGCTAATCTCCTGATAAGCAGTTTTCTCCTGTTCCCCCTGGCAACCAGTAATCATAACGCCTGCCAACAGTAAAACGGCTATTAAAAGGTTCCTTCCCACAATCAATCCCCCTCGATATGTTGTGAAAAATTCCAGTGCGGCAACCGCAACGCCCTGCAAAATTGAGGGCGGAAAGCAGCCGAGCGAAAGGAGGCCGCGAGCCCGTCTTTGAGCCTGGATCCCGAGTCCATTCTACACCATTGGTCGCCGTTCTTCCTGCCAATCAGTGCTGCTCCGTATTGTTAATAAATCCTAAATATGGCAATATGGCAATAGGATAGTCAGCATTTTACTATACAATCCCGTACCATCGCTGCAGCAAATAAACAAATTCACTCCGGAGGAGGTGAGGCGGTTAACGCCGAAGGGTGAACCTGAAGCCACAAGATTGGGAGGTAAAAAGAATGAGCGGCTATATTCCATCTTATGACGGCCTGGAACTGTTTTTCACCCGAGACCCGGTTGAGGCAAGCCGTGCGGCGATTTTAATCGTTCACGGCATGGCTGAGCATTGTGGGAGATATGATTATGTCAAAGGAAAGCTGAACGCGGCCGGATACAGCGTATACCGGTATGATAACCGGGGACACGGAAAATCGAAAGGTACCCGGGGGCACCTCGACAGTTTTGACCCCCTCATTGACGATGCCAACTTCATGATTGACCTTGTTGCCAAGGAGAATCCGAATCTGCCGGTCTTCATGCTGGGACACAGCATGGGCGGGTTTATCGCCGCCGCCTTTGGTGCCAGGTATCCCGGCAAGGTGAAGGGGATCATCTTATCCGCAGCGGCCACCAACAGTGCCAATCTGAAGCAGATTCTGCCTCCGGCGGTGCCGGACCCCATGGTACCGATTCCCAATGCGCTCTCGAGCCTTATCAGTACCGATCCGGCAGTCGTCAAGGCCTACGAAGAAGACCCCCTGGTTCTTAAAGAAACCACCCTGGGCCTCCTGGACCAGTTCTGCAAAGGTCAGGTCTGGCTGAATGAAAACGAATCCGCCTTCCACTACCCCTGCCTTATACTGCACGGCGGTGGTGACCAGATTGTCCCCGCCGCAGATTCAAAGAGGTTTTACGAAAACATCCCCTCCCAGGACAAGTCACTCAAGATATATGACGGCCTGTACCATGAAATCATGAATGAGCCAATAAAAGACACAGTCATTGCCGATATAATTTCCTGGATTAATGAGCGTCTATAGAATGAACTCGCAAGCCCCCGGGATATTCGGAGCCGGGGGCTTGTGGTTGGCGTTCTGAAATGTATAGGAACTAAGCGAGTGCATGGCTGCCGCCATCCACCGGAATAGTGGCCCCGGTGATGAAATCCGAGGCGGCCGAAGCAAGGAATACTACCGCACCTTTGAGATCCCATTCGGTTCCGAATCTGCCCAGCGGATTTGCGCCTTTGACCACGTCTTCCCCGACATTGGCGAAGTGCTTCTCAGTCATGTGGGTTACAAACGGTCCCGGGGCGATGCCGTTGACATGGATATTGTATCGTGCCCATTTAACAGCCAGGTCCTTGGTTAAGACCATGACTGCACCTTTACTTGCATTGTAGGCAACCGTATCCTGGGCCTCGGGATAGGTCCCGCCATATCCAGTAGTAGAAGATATGTTGATGATCTTGCCGCCGCCCTTTTCCTTCATAACCCGGGCTGCATACATACTGCAGCGGAAGACCCCGGTCAGGTTTACGTCCAATACTTTCTGCCATCTATCCATGGGGTAGTTGAGAGCATCGGCACCCCAGGTAATACCGGCATTATTTACCAGGATGTCTACGGTTCCAAACTCCTTTACTGTTGCATCAATCAGGTTCTGGCAGTCTTCATCGATACTGGTATCACACTTAACCGGGAGGGCCTTTATCCCGGTTTCTGCCGTAATTCGCTCGCACAGGGCAACACAGCGTTCGACCTTGCGAGCAGCGACTACAACATTTGCTCCGGCTTCGGCCAGGCCGATCGACATCTGGGCACCAAGACCAATTGAACCGCCGGTGACGATTGCGACCTTACCTTTGAGGTTGAATAATTCGGTAGTCTTCAATGCGTTTAACCTCCCTAAATTGTAAATGTATTCGTTCAAATCTTAACACATCTGCTCTCTACTTCAAACCAGAAATGCGCCTGAATCAGTATGGGAGCCCCAACCTGGTTGGAACATCCCGGCGTTATTTTTCCTGCGCTCACTATTAATACTCATATCGGGAAAAAAGAGCCAGGCTCTGAAGCCTGGCCCGATCCCTGAATGCTTTTCCCCGATTAAGGCTTCAACAGGCGGCGCAACACCTTGCCGACTCCTGACATGGGGAAGGAATCAGTAAATTCGATGACCGCCGGGACCTTGTAGGAAGACATGTTCTGCTTGGCCCATGCCTGAATCTCCTCTGCGGTCGCGCTCTCCCCGGGTTTCAGGATGATGAAAGCCTTGATGACCTCGCCTTTATGAGGATCCGGCTTGGGGATAACTGCTGCCTGGGCAACTGCCGGGTGTTTGCAGAGCAGGAGTTCAACTTCTTCCGGAAATACCGAGAAACCGGAAACCTTGATCATCTCCTTGCGGCGACCCAAGAATGCCAGGTAGCCGTCTTCATCAAACCGGCCCACGTCACCGGTGAAGACCCAGCCGTCGATAAGGGTCTCAGCGGTTGCTTCCGGCTTGTTCCAGTAACCTACGAAGTTCGCAGGCCCTTTAACCGCAATTTCGCCCTCTTCACCAATGGGTAGTTCCTTGGTGTGATCGTCAAAGTCGAAAATCCGGATGTCGGTTTCGGCATTAGGAATTCCACATACTCCGTACTTAATCTTGTGCAGCGGAACAAAGGTATCAAAGGTGTGGGTTTCACTCAATCCGTAGGCGGCTTCCACCAGGATCCCTCCTTTGGTCACCTCCGCCCACTGTTTGGCAATCTCCTCGGTCAGAGTTATGCCAAAGGACATAGTCTGGGTAAGCCTCAAGCTGGAAAGGTCATACTTGCCGACGTTGGGATGACTCATAATTGCCACATTCATAGGCACAGTAGCAGTAAAATAGTTGATCCTGTATTTTTCAATTGCCATCATTGCTGTTTCGGGATCAAAGCCAACCAGCAGGACCACGGTAGCGCCCGTAAGGATAGGCGCGTCCACGCCAACCAGCATGCCGGCGATGTGAAAGATAGGAGCTATCGCCAGCACGATGCTATCTGAGTCAACAACCCGGGCATTGGCATAAGCGGTAGCACTCTTGAACAGAGCTGCAAACTGGGTCAGCATGGCTCCTTTCGGCAGTCCGGTAGTGCCTCCGGTATACTGCAGCAGAGCCAGATCATCCAGTTCAACCTTCACATCCGGTGAGCGGTTGTCGCCATTGGCCAGGATGTCCATCAGGTCAGTAGTTCCTGGGATTGGCGACTTCTTAATCTTCATAACATCGGTGATCGGCAGGGTCGGTTCTTCCGGCAGGAAATCGTTCAGATTGCTGGTGATAACCCGTTTGACCGCAGTATTGGCCAGCACCTTCTGGGCCACCGGATAAAGGACATCCAGGGCTACCAGGGTTTCCGCCCCTGCGTCATTCAGTTCATACTCCAACTCCATCTCTTTAAACAGGGGAGAACAGGGAGCAATGACGGCCCCAATCTTCCAGGCTGCATAATGAGCTATGTGGTACTGCGGGCAGTTCAGCAGGAAGAGGGCAACCCGGTCACCCTTCTTTACCCCCTGCTGGAGGAGGTAGTTGGCCAGACAGTTACTGGTCTCATCCAGTTCGCGGTAGGTGATAGTGCGGCCATAAAAAATGATGGCAGGCTTGTCCGGGTGTTCCTGGGCACGCATTTTGAGGTACTCGGCCAGTGGAACCTTGCCTAATGGATACTGAGCTTCGGTTGGGACGCCGGGTGGCCAGCTTTTCAGAGAAATTTCCTTAATTGATTGCATGACGGACCCTCCTCTTGAGTTTGTTGGTTACTTACTGTTAAGTATAACAACATTATGCCAAATGATCTATCCTTTCCCCGGATGCATCGTGACTTTATAACACCGCTAATCGCTCTTATGAACCGATGACAACCTCGGGGGATCAGCCTCGATAAAATGCAAAAACCCCTTTGCCTATCCGCTCAGGATGACAAAGGGGTTTACAATTGTCCGAATTTTACCGGCGCAGCATCTCCAGGACCTCCGGTGACGGCTGGTTGGGGATGGTAGCAATGGTACGGCCCTCGTATTCAAATACCACCTGGCTGTCACCGGTGATCTCGCCGATTACCTCCGCCCTGGTGCTTGGAGAGCGGAGCACCTCCAGAACTTCCTGTACATCTCCGGGTGCCACCTGGAACAGCATGCGGGCCTGGGTTTCACAGATGAGTATCTCCTCCGGAGTGATGCCTTCCTCCCTGGTGGGGACCTTGGACAGATCGACCCTGGCGCCCAGGCCGCCAAACCGTGCCGATTCGCATACTGCAGCCCCAATGCCGGCTGCACCCAGGTCGGAGCAGGCTTTAATCTTACCGGTGTGGAACGCTGCTATGCTGGCCTCCATAACCGCTCTCTCTTCAGCGAACCGGGCTACCGCTGGGCGCATCTCCGATACCAGGCCGGCTCTATACAGGGTATCGTTTCCGTCAGTGCCGGTCTCACCCAGGATTATTATCTTATCCCCGGCTGATTTAGCCGGCTTGGTCAGGGGCTTTTCCGTTACCTGTTTACCTACTACGGCGACAACCATCGCCGGGACAATATCGCTAAAAGACGTGGAAAAACCTCCGCCCGCGACAAACACATCCATGGCCTCCGCCATATCCCGGATCCCTTTAAGTATCAGGTTAAGCCGCTCCTGGCTGGTCATCTCCTGGCAGTTGCCGCAGGTGCATTTTCCTTCAAAACCGCATGGGCCTACAATAACCTTCTCTTCCAGGGGACGGGTGCCAATAAAATCCAGAATGAAAATGGGGCGAGCACCCATGGCCACCACATCCCGCATGGCCCCACCGGCTCCGGTGGCTGCGCTGTCATAAGGCCGGGGAACACAGGGGCTGCAGTGGCTTTCCATCTTGGCCGCCACCAGGGTCTCAGTCCCGGGAATCTTCACTACGGCCGCATCATCATTGGCATCCGGACCTATCAGAAGAGCTCCCGGCCAGGTCGCGTCAACCTTCTGGTTCAGCCTTTTGAACTCACTAAAATCAATGGCCTTGTCGATGTTATGATGCAGGTGCACAAACAGCGCATGCATCAGTGCCTTCTCCACCCGATTCAATATCAATTCCTCCTCATAATTTGTTGTCCAAAACCTGTCCGGCAAAACCGAGTATAGCATATGGACCGGGGAACTCAAATTTATTCGGCCTAATTACACTTCGGGAAAGCTTTGCTTTAACGCGCGGAAAGAGCATACATTAGTGTTCTTTTCCAGTAGGCTTAATTATACTCGATCCTGAGCAGAAAATGTAGCAGTTTGGGGTGGACTGCCTATAGCGGTAACGAGCCTTCTTAACTCGCCCCCGGCTTAACCGACAATACCATCAGTTGTCACTGCTTGCGCCGGTCACTTTCGGTCAGGGCCAGCAGGAGGAACAGCCCCACCCCACCCAGGAAGAAAACCATCAAGGAGGCAATGGATACGTAGGTTTCACCAACGGAAAAATGCGTAACCACCGCACTAAACATCCCAAACAGAATTGATCCGATAGACAGGCCGTAGAGTGCAGCGCGAACCTTATTCATCGCGTACTTCCTGGCGGTTTCCCTGGTCAACAGCCCGTAGGTAAACAGCATGCCGCCGGCCACCATAAATATACCGTTGCCCGCAACTGCTACCCCTTCCTCCCTCATGTAGTAGGTCATAGCCATCACGAATATCCCGAACAGAGCCAGGAGCACCCCCACCACAATAAAACCGGCGGATATCCGGTTGTCCATCGAGGAATAAATACTCATGCGGGCCGTATCCTGCCCCAGTTTGCGCATATCGTCCACCAATCCGTTCAGGTCCCCCATCGAAATAACAGCCTCCCTAAAAGCCTGCTCATCGTTCATCCCCCGGGCTCGGTAATCCGCAATCTTTTCCTTCATATTGATTGTCAGCTCTTCCTTCAACTCGAACAACTGCTGACTGGCTCCCACTCCGGAAAACAGGTTATCAAAATAGGCTTTAATCTTTTGATCCAGTTCCTTTTCATCCCTGGACATCCTCAATACCCCCCTTGATCAGTGTTTCCAGAATATTTTTCGCAAAGTCCCAGTCCTTGACGTTTCGTTCATAGTGTTTCCGTCCCTGCCCAGTAATGCGGTAGTACTTTCGTCGTCCCCCCTGGGTTTCATCCCCCCAGTAGGAAACGATGTCACCATCCTTTTCCAGCCTCCGGAAGGCCGTGTACAGGGTAGCCTCCTTCAATTCGTAACGGTTACCGCTCAACTGCAGTATTCTTTTGTATATCTCATACCCGTAACTGTCTCCCTGCCGCAGGATGTTGAGGATAATGGTGTCGGTGTGACCGCGTATGAGATCGGTAGAGATGGTAGCACTCATCATCTTCGCCTCCTTAAGTATAGTTTATGATATAGTATTATGCCCGTCAAGGTACTATGGCTGAAGTTGTTCCGGGTTATGCCCAGCATGACGGCGTGCAGAACGATGCGGCTCGTACCCGATAACGGTTGGGAGGAATAACCTGGCGTTTCGTCGAATGATTTTGACTTAATCATGGCAAAACATAATACCGGAGTTGGCAGCATAACCGATCCCGGCGAAATAAACACTGTGTGTAAAAATAAGTAGTCAAACAGGAGGGAATCAAGGTGTTAAATTTTAATTTTCATGTACCCACCCGGATAATATTCGGGCGCGACCGCATAGGCGAACTGGGTAAGGAGGTGCGCAAATACGGCAACCGGGTGCTCCTGGTATATGGCGGGGGCAGTATAAAGAGGACCGGCCTCTATGACCGGGTTATCGATATCCTGACCGGCAACGGCGTATCATATGTGGAACTCTCCGGCATCCAGCCCAATCCCCGCATTACCAGCGTCCGCGATGGGGTCAAGCTCTGCCGGGACAACCAGGTGGAACTGGTCCTGGCTGTAGGCGGCGGCAGCGTCATCGATTGTGCCAAGATCATCGCTGCCGGTGTTAATTATGAGGGTGATCCCTGGGATTTCTTTATCCACAAAGCCCGCATTACCGGAGCTCTACCAATTGGAACCGTGCTTACCCTAGCGGCTACTGGATCGGAGATGAACGTCAACGCCGTAATCAGCAACGAGGATACCGGACAGAAGCTGGGAATCGGCAGCAGACACCTCTATCCCCGATTTTCGATACTCGATCCCACTTATACTTTCACCGTTCCCGCTTCACAAACGGCTGCCGGTACCGCCGACATCATGAGCCATGTGTTCGAACAGTATTTTAGCCCCACCCCGGGCGGTTTCATCCTGGACCGGATGGCGGAAGCCATGCTCAAAACCTGCATATACTATGGACCCATTGCCGTCGCTGAACCAAATAATTACGAAGCCCGGGCCAACCTGATGTGGACCGGCACCCTAGCCTTGAACGGTTTGCTGAGCAGCGGCCGGGAGACTGATTGGGGAGTACATGAGATTGAACACGTCATCAGTGCCCTTTATGATGTTACCCATGGTGTGGGATTGGCCATTCTCATCCCTCACTGGATGCGGCATGTATTGAGCGAAAGAACTGCGCCCAAGCTGGCGGAGTACGCCCGAAGGGTTTGGGACATTGTAGGTGATGATGATTTCGTGGTGGCTTCGCTCGGAATTGAAAAGACGGCCGCGTTCTTCCGTTCCCTCGGGCTCGCCACCAACCTGCGGGAAGTCGGGGTTAAAGAGAGCCGGCTTGAGGAAATGGCAGACCAACTGACAGCCAACCGGCAGCCGCTGGGGGCCTTCGGACAGCTTAACCGGAGCGATGTGCTGGCGATCCTGCGGGCAGCTTACCGAGGATAACACTTCCCATATCATGATTTGCACAACACTGGTTTACAAGACGGTTCCGGATTAAGAATTCCCAGGATAAGTGATCGGGGACGTACTGGTAAAGAATATGCATAGTGATTACCGTTAGATGGGATGGTGCATAGACCTGGTCAAACAGTATCTTCTTTACCTGTTCCGCTGGCAGCTGTCGACTCCAATCCTGGCTGGTGTCCTTTACTTCATGAAAGGCTTCAGTGTCACCGCCTCCACCATAATCGCCAACATCATCGGCGGACTGATCTTTTTCTGGGTGGATCGGTTCATCTTTACCTCACCACATCTGGCTCCCCAGTGGGAGATCCGGGAAGAGGTGAAATGCGCCGACTGCGGTGATATCGCCAAAGGATTCCGGTTGGTAAGGACCAGGAACTACGATAGGACCAGGGACAAAAACCCTGAATTCAGGTGCGAGAGATGTTCCCAGCGCAAAATCCAGGAATTAAAGATGCGCGGAGTAATGGTGGATTAAGCGGAAATTAGACGTAACCTTAGTCGTGAAAGCGGTACGTCTAATTTCATTCACTGGAACAACTGTCTCCATATTCCATATCTGCCGCCTCTCAGGTAAGATTGCCTATAAGAAGAATAGCAGCAGGTAAATCATTGCAATAATAATGGATACAATCATCAGGGGAAACGCAATCTTCATATAGCCCAGGAAAGATATGGGGTGTCCTTCCCGTTCAGCCATCCCTGACACGATAACGTTGGCTGATGCTCCGATCAGGGTCCCGTTGCCCCCCAGACAGGCTCCCAGAGACAGGGCCCACCATAAAGGCCCGGTATTCATACTGCCGATCTGCCCCATCTCCTGAATCAAAGGTATAAAGGTGGCTACAAACGGTATGTTATCCACAAACGCCGACGCTATAGCGGAGAACCAGAGGACCAGCATAGCGGTCAGGGTCACATCACCCTGGGTAAGGCTAATCCCCTGGCGGGCCATCCCCCCGATAATTCCGGTCTTTTCAAGGCCTCCAACCAGGATGAACAGTCCCACAAAGAAGAACAACGTAGACCACTCTACGCTGTGCAAAGCCTCCTCCGGAGCACTCCGGGAAACCAACATCAGCAATGCAGCACCGGCAATAGCTATCGTGGCTGACTCGAGATGAAGGTATTGGTGTAAAAAGAAGCCCAAAATGACCAGACCGATGACCACCAGCGACTTTTTTAGCAGTTGATGGTCCTTAATAGCTGATTCCGCATCCATAGCAAGTAACCGGGCCTTATTCTCTTCGCTGGTCTCAAGTCTCTTTTTGTAGATCAGCTTCAGAAGGATTAAGGTGACAGTTAAGATTACAGCAACAACCGGACCCAGGTTTACCACAAAATCCATGAATCCGATGCCGGTGGCACTCCCTATCATGATATTGGGCGGATCGCCGATTAAGGTGGCAGTTCCGCCAATATTGGAAGCCAGAATTTCCGCTATAAAAAATGGCACCGGATTTACCTCCAATGCAGAACAGATAGATATGGTAACCGGAACCACCAGCAGAACAGTAGTTACATTGTCCAGGAGAGCTGAAGCCACAGCCGTTATCAATGAGAGGGCAATCATTATCTTCATGGGGTTACCGCCGGTGGAATGAGCCGCCCTGATGGCTACGTATTCAAACACCCCGCTCTTGCTGGTAATACCCACAATGACCATCATCCCAAAAAGCAGGCCAATAGTATTAAAGTCGATAAAACCTACGGCTTCATGCTGAGTCAGCACTCCCAAGAGCACCAGGAGGACTGCCCCGCACAAGGCAAGTACAGTGCGGTGAATCTTCTCTGAAATTATAAATGCATAGACAATTAAGAACAGGATTCCTGCAAACCAAATCTGCCATTCCATAGTTATTAGTCCTCAATTAACGTTTGTGTTGAATGGAACTGTGAAACGCCGTAGAGGATCGCCTGTTACAGAGATCCCAATTTGGTCCGTTACCGCTTCTTAGCTATTCTTACTGGCTTCTTCGTTTCGTTTCTCTATAAAGATAGCAAGTTTGGAGCTCAATTTGGTTGTTGCCAGCAGCAGCAGCATAACGATTGCTACTCCTGATATTCCGGAAATAAAGGTCACCATAGGTAATGACACAGGCCACCCCCCTCCACATGTTTTCTCTTCACTAGCCGGGTAATAGTCTAATCAGAACAGTATGAAATATGCTCCAACTGCAGCCAAGAGAGCGATCATCACCCATGCTAAACTCCTAAACAACTCCTTTTTGACCAGCGCGATAAGTTCTTCCAACAGTTTCACGTCCTTTGCCGCTTATTTTCCCCCACAAAAAATGGGTAGCCTAACTAAATTAGGCTACCCACCCCAGTAAGCCGATTCTCATGGACACGAATACCTTATCCGCAGACTTAGGTATTCTGCCCCCACTCTACTGACTTTCACCAGCAAAGCTTTGACCGTCTATCAAGATATTATTTTTCGTTAGTATACAACAGATATCCACTAAATTCAAACACCGCGAAGCGCTGTTGTACAGTGGTATAATAATAGAAGCTCAGATTCTGCAGGAAATCACCAAGGAGGAACTGGTTATGAATTACGAACAGATTAAGGTTGAAGAAGCAGAACGGATATTAACTATCACCCTTAACCGTCCCGAACGATTGAACGCCTACACCGAGGATATGCGCGAGGAGATTATTGATGCTCTGGATCAAGCTGAAAAAGATGACAATATAAGGGCAATAATTGTTACCGGTGCCGGGCGCGCCTTCTGTGCCGGTTCTGATTTGGGGGGCGGAGAGTCCACTTTCAACTACAATGACAAAGCACCGGACGAGCACCGGGATGGCGGAGGTATACTGGCACTGCGCATCTTTAAGTTGAAAAAGCCAATTATTGCAGCCATTAACGGTCCGGCGGTAGGTATCGGGTTAACCATGACTTTGCCCATGGACATCCGCATTGTTTCAAACACCGCGAAGCTAGGGATAGTCTTTGTCCGCCGGGGTATTGTCATAGATGCCTGCGCATCCTACTTTTTACCCAGGATCGTGGGCATTGGTCAGGCCCTGGAGTGGGGTCTTACCGGGAGGATCTTCTCAGCCGCGGAGGCATACGAGCGCCGTTTGGTGAACCATCTGGTTGCTCCGGAAGAGGTAATCCCCACCGCCCGGTCCATCGCCCTGGATATTGCTCAGAACACCGCGCCGGTGTCGGTGGCTCTCACCCGCCAGTTCATGTGGAGTATGCTGGGAGCCGACCATCCCATGGAAGCGCACCGTTTGGAATCGAAAGGCTTCCACTACCTGGGACCGAAGCCGGATGCTGCTGAAGGTATCAAGGCATTCCTGGAAAAGAGAGCACCCAATTTCACGATGAGTCCCCAGCGGGATATGCCGGATTTTTATCCCTGGGCACCGGAACCGAAATTCAAGGAAGAGTAGTACTGGTTTCCGGCCTCTTCCGTAAATCGCTGGAATGGTGATGTGTTAAGCAGCGGGGTAATGCCCTCATGAAACCGGGATATATTTCTAAATCAGGCCCAGTTTTTTGGCCTCGAATGTCAGCCAGTCGCGGTGATCCGGATGGGCAATGGCGATAAGGTTTTTGACCCGCTGTTTTACACTCTGGGCCTTGATTAAGGCAACCCCGTATTCGGTTACCATTGCCTACCAACCGCACCGCCTCTTCGGGCGAGCACAGCTTTTGCTGGTACTGATCGCGAAAATTCAACCTTGAGTCCTCCTCTCCGGTCTGCAGAATTAATCCCCTTGTGTCGATTCCTCTCGAGCAGGGGTAAAATGCCCGCTGCCGGCGGCTCCACCGCAGCATTCATCTCGATACGTATCATCCGGGTCACTGAAAACCGGGCCGGACCGTCTATCTTCCCCAAAAAGAGAAGATAAACCGGTCCGGTTCTTTTCAAGGCCGGCCCCTTTACGTTTCCAGGCTAACGGCCTTCAAAGGTGGGTTTTCTCTTCTCGAAGAAAGCCGCCACGGCCTCCTTCATGTCACGGGTACCGCAGCAGTATACAGTTTGAGCCTCCGCCACGGCCTCCTTCATGTCACGGGTACCGCAACAGTATACAGTTTGAGCCTGCTCAAACAACAGACCGGCCATGCGGCTGCTTTCCACCGCCAGGTTGATTCCCTTTTTGGCCATCTTCACGGCCACCGGCGGCATGTCGGCAATCCTCTGCGCCAATTTCATGGCCTCTTCCATAAGTTTGTCGTTATCCACCACCTTCTCCACCAGGCCGATGCTCTTGGCTTCCTCCGCATCCACTTCCTCGCAGGCGATTATCATGCGCTTGGCCTGGCCTGCTCCTACCAGTTTGGTGAGACGGGTGGTTCCTCCCATATCCGGCGCCAGCCCAAAGCGGACCTCGGGGATGGCGATGCGGGCATTCCGGGCCGCGATACGGATGTCACAGGCCAGGATCAGCTCGGTACCCGATCCGTAACAGAGGCCCTGCACCGCTGCAATTACGGGAACCGAAAGTTCTTCCCACTTCGAGTAAACCGACTGCGACCAGGCTACCGTTTTCATTACCACCTCTGAATTGAAGGTACCGAGAACATTAAGGTCTATGCCTGCTGAGAAATGGGGGCCGGCAGCATTGATTATTACCGCCCGCAGGTCTTCCATAGCCTCGATCTTCCGTTCCACCTGCTCCATCTCCCGCCAAACATCCGGACCCAGGGTGTTAAACTGGTTCGCACGATTGAGGGTCAAGATGGCTACGGGACCTTCTTTTGCAAGCAATAGATGTTTGTACTCCGCCATGTTATTCCTCCTCTGTTTTTATCCGGGCAATCCCAACATTAATTATTATTATCATTGAGCATTCTTCGTCGATTATCAAATTCCCTTTGAGTTGTAATTCCCGGAGCCGGAACAAAAAGTCGGCAAAGGTTCAAGGGAACCTTCCCCCGTGAAACCTTTGCCGACATGTACAAACCGTTACCGCTGGATTGATCAAACCGAAGCTTAAATCAAGCCCTTATCCTGCAGGAACTTGGTAGCTACCTCAGCCACATCCTTCTTCTGCTCCTTAACCTGGTAATTCAGCTGCTGCATCTCGGCATCGGAGATTTGACCACCCAGGAGGTTCAAAACTTCCTCGAGCTCAGGGTATTTTTCCAGGGTATCCATGCGGACTACCGGAGCACAGTAATATGGAGGGAAGAAATTCTTGTCATCTTCCAGTATTACCATGTCATAGGTGACCAACTCTCCGTCGGTAGCGAAGGCATCAATAACGTCTACCTTGCCTTCTCCTACCGCCTGATACTTAAGGGCAGTCTCCACCGCTCTCTTATCCTTGAACTGGAGATCATAGGCTTTAACAAAACCGTCATAGCCATCATCGCGGTTGAAGAATTCCTGCTCGGCACAGAACACCAGGTCTTTGGCGTAAGGCCTCAGGTCTGAAGTTTTCACCAGATTATACTGTTCTGCAAACTCACGGGTTACTGCTGTCGTATAGGTATTGTTGAACCCAAAGGGCTCGAGCCATTTAATCTGGAACTTCTCATTGTACTCTTTTTGCACCAGGTTATAGACCTCATCAGCATCGTACATCACTTCTTTTTTCAATATCGCCATCAGTCCAGTACCGGTGTAATCTGCATATAAATCCAGATCCCCTTTTTTCAGGGCCTCCCAAGCAACCAGAGTCCCGCCGAGATTAAGTTTGCGATCTACCACGAGATCAGTCTTGTTCTCAATCAACTGGGCCATTATTTCCCCGAGCAGGATATTCTCCGTAAAGTTCTTGGACCCTATGGTAATCTTGTCAGAGGCACCACCACCGCAACCACCTATTACACCAATCAAAAATCCGGCCACCAGGAGCAGGGAAAACAACCTGCCGAATCTGTTTCGCATTTTGTAACCTCCTTTTAGACTTTATCCAACTCCAACCAAAGAGGGTAACAGACTGGACGCCCACACCCTCTCACAACGCGGTAAAAACTGAAGCATCACCGGACTGCACCACCAGGCGTTTAAGCCGGTACAGCCCGCTACAGTCGCCGACCAGGTCGACTCCTTTTGGTTAGCTCTTTGCCGGGGACGATACCCTCATTCCGCGGGGAACGACGGCATTCTCCAGTTTAGCCAGTCCGTAATTGCAAATAATGGCAATAAGTGCAGCCGGAATGGCACCCGAGAGGATCATGGAACTATCCACAATCTGCATGCCCCTCCAAATGGGAGCCCCCAATCCTCCCGCACCGATCAGGACCCCCAGCGTAGCAATCCCGATGGCAGTTACCATAGCCACCCGGACCCCTGCCATTATTACCGGCAGGGCTATAGGTATCTGCACCATACGCAAAAGCTGCCATCTGGTCATGCCCATACCTTTACCAGCCTCGATCAGCCCTTTATCGATACTGATAATTCCGGTATAGGTGTTACGCACGATAGGCAACAGGGAATAAATCATCAAGGTTACGACGAGGGTCTGGTTCCCCAACCCCAGATATATCATCAAGGCCGCCAGAAGAGCCATCGAGGGAATGGTCTGCAGCACGTCGGTCACCGCCATAGTAAAACCGGCAGCAGCTCGGTAACGGGTTATCAAGATGGCCAACGGAATACCGACCAGCAGAGCCAGACCTACCCCAGCAGCAGACAGTACCAGGTGCTCAACCGTCAGCGTAAGGATACCACCCATGTTTTCACCTCCGTTTCTTTCTGTTCAGGCTCTTCTATCCTCTTAGACCTCTGGGGATCGCAAGCCGCTCTACAATTCCCAGAATCCAACCGGCAGTAAGCGCCAGCAAAGCAGCGGGAATCGCACCCATAAGAATGAAGTTGATATCCGCGGTCATAATCCCCGTAAGAATGGGGTCACCCAATCCGCCCCCGCCATGGGGTCACCCAATCCGCCCCCGCCGACGAAAGCCGCCAGTGTAGCCCAGCTTACGATATAGACGGATGCTATGCGGATGCCGGCAATGATAACCGGAAAAGCCAGGGGCAGTTTAACCATAAAAAGAAGCTGTCTGGGACTCATACCCATTCCCATCCCCGCTTCCACCAGAGCCGGGCTAACCCCCTTGATCCCGGTATAGGTGTTGGTAAGGATCGGCAATAGCGAATAGAGAAATAGGACCGTCATCGATGGGACTACCCCAAGCCCCAGCAGGGGCAGAAACAAACCGAGAAATGCCAGGCCGGGCACGGTTTGAATGGTGCCGGTAACCGCCAGAACCTTTTCTGCCAGTTTCTCTTTGTCAGTAAGCCATATCCCCAGGGGAATTGCTACCAGCATCCCCAGTAGCACCGATCCAAACGATAGATAAAGGTGCTGGTAAGTAGCCACAGCGGCAGTATCGAGGTTACTGTAGATAAAACTAATGAATTCACTCACCCTCATCACCCCAGACTGCAGAAGCCAGAGCATCAACCATGCTGTTGCGAGTTACTAATCCCACCAACACATCTTTTTCATCAACTACGGGGAGGTATTTGAGCTTTTCACCTACAATCACGTCAAAGGCCTCCTTGGCTGATGCCTGGCTGCGGATGGTAGCCAAAGGAGGATCCTGGTCCATAATCTCCCCTATGGTCTTGGCCCGCTTACGCTCACGGTCCAGCGTTTCAACCGCAACACTGCCGACCAGTTTTCGCTCCCCATCCACCACCAGAACAGTATCCACCTTCTTGCGCTTCATCAAGGCCAGTCCTTCAGCCAAACCCATTTGCGGGTATACAGTTACCGGATCGGGCAGCATAATCTCAACCACGCTCTGCAGGCTTTCACCATTTAACCGGTTCTTGCCAATAAACGAGGCGACAAAATCGTTGGCCGGTTTGCGCAGGAGCGTCTCGGGCGTCGCCACCTGAACCACCTCTCCCTGGTTCATGACCACCACCCTGTCCGCCAGCTTAAGAGCCTCGTCCATATCATGGGTCACGAAAATGGTAGTCTTGTTAAGCCGCGAATGCAGACTCTTCAACTCGTCCTGGAGTGATTCGCGGGCAATCGGGTCCAGGGCCCCAAAAGGCTCATCCATCAAAATCAGAGGCGGTTCTGCCGCCAGCGCCCGTAAAACCCCAATACGCTGCTGCTGTCCACCGCTCAACTCGTTTGGATACCGCGGAGCATAAATGTCAGGTTCCATCCCCACCATTTCCAGCAGTTCATAAACCCGCCGTTTTCTCTTTTCCGCCGGCCAGCCCAGAAGTCTGGGGACCACATCGATATTCTGTTCGATAGTCATATTGGGGAAAAGACCTATCTGCTGGATTACGTATCCTATCTCACGACGCAGGGCCACCGGGTTCAGATCCATCACATTGCGGTCACGGATAAAAATGCTTCCCGAGGTAGGTTCAATCAGGCGGTTTACCATCTTGAGGGTTGTAGTTTTGCCACAGCCGCTGGGACCGATTAAAACTACCAGTTCTCCTTCCGGGATCTCAAGATCGAGGTTCTTAACGGCTACAAGGTTTCCATAGGCTTTAACGACATTCTTAAATTTAACCACAATAAGACCTCTCTTCCCTGGATCTCCATGGCATGACAGTTCTTAAAATATTTTTGTTTATTCTTGATGGTCAGCAAAGGCGCAAATACACGACCTATCATCCGACTGGGGATGATTTTAGTCTGCACAAAACAGTATTAACAAATGCTATTGGGGCTTTAATAAGAGGTGTAAAAACACCAATGGTGCCTTCGAAGGAGAGAGCGAAAGAAAAATTCTTTCAACAAGTATTTGAACTAAGCCCCATTCCCCCCTAAAGCTGCTTACGAGGTTAGCTGACGGGTTCGGGCTAGGGAGCCCTACCGGAAACCCGGATTCACCCCATTTGATTGGTTCCCCCGCTCCCGGCTTAAGCCGGGACTAAGCAAAAGAATGGCATACCATGGTTCCAATGCAGTTTGTAATTATACGTTTGAATACACTTTACTTTTGAATAAATTCTACGTTTAACAACCAGACTCTGTCAAGTTGAGCCAACCCGCTGTTGCGACCTGAAGATAGTGGATTCGCCGCCTGATACTTGAGAAGGGAACGGGGGGAGTCTCGTTCCCGGTCCCGGGGGGCGATTCGTGCGCCTCGGCTCTGGTCGGCTTCCTCCCCTAACAACCGTTATTTATAAAACAGGAAAAACTTATCCGAGTATCCCGCGGTGATTACTGGTAGAATGTATAAAAAACTCGGAGGTGAGGATTTGTCAGAACATCAATTTGATATCGGGATCATCGGATGTGGACCGGCCGGCCTGTCGGCGGCAGTCAATGCCAAGAACAAGAACCGCGACATTGTGGTTTTAGGCGCAGAAATATGCAGTCCCCCATTGCATAAAGCCCCGTTAATAAGCAACTATCTGGGGTTCCCCTCCATTACCGGTGAGGAACTCCGCCAGTCTTTTCTGGGACATGCTTCCATGCTGGGCATCGAAATCATAAAGAGTAAAGCCGATAACGTATTTCCTGACGACGACGGGTACCTGATCATTTCCCAGGGAAGGATGATCAGGGCTAAGACGGTAATAATCTGTACCGGCATTCCTTACCGAAATACTCTGCAGAACGAAAGCGATTTTCTGGGGAAAGGCCTGGGGTACTGTGCTACCTGTGACGGTCCCCTTTACCGCGGAAAGGATGTCGCCATCGTGGGCTACAGCGAAGAGGCCGAACCGGAGGCCAACTACTTGAGTGAAATATGCAGCCAGGTCTATTACCTTCCCCTCTATAAGAAGGAACCTGCTGTAGCGGCGAAGGTAAAAGTCGTCCGGGAACGTCCCCTGGCCGTGGAGGGCGATGAGGCGGTGAAAAGCCTTAAAACCAACAAGAGCCAACTGCCGGTCGACGGGATATTCATTGTCGGAGCCGAAACCTCTCCGGAACGTCTGGTCCCCGGTCTGGAACTAAACGAGAACTTTATCAAGGTTAACCGCAACATGGAGACCAACCTGCCGGGAATATTCGCCGCCGGAGACTGCACCGGACCCCCGTACCAGCTCTCCAAATCAACGGGTGAAGGCCAGATAGCGGCGCTGAACGCCACCAAAATGGTTCTGAAAATGAAATCATAGGGTGGAAGATTGCCACCCTCTTTCCGATGAATCACGGGGGAATCCCCCGTGATTCGCCGTTCCAGACCCTGATGTATGATGGTGGGTTTGATGTATATACTTTACCAGGGAATATGTTGAGGGGGGAATTCATTATGGACGGCAGGAGGCTCTTTACACTGCTGCTGCTTCTCATCCTCATCCGCAGCAAAAGCCAGCCCCTCCCAAATCCCGACCTTCCTCCCGCACCCATGAAGTTCGGCGATCACCTGCTGACCCTCATCAACCACCAGGTGACGGTTCACACCACCAGTTCCAGTTCATTCCAGGGAATCCTTACGGCAGTGAACCCGGATTTCCTCACCCTGTCCCAACGGGTCAACCCTCCGCAGGCCGCATTCATTCCCCTGCACATGATTGCGGCTGTTACAGTTTCGGTTCCGCAACTTTTTTCGCCGGAATAGCGTGTAACAAATGGAAATGGCACCGAATAGTATAAACCAGAACTGGCCTAAAACGGCGAGTATTCACTTAAAAGGAGGGATATCATGGCCGTCGGTTTGGGATGCGGTATCGGTAGGCGGAATTTCTTCGGGCTCCTCTGCAGCCTGCTAAACTTTCGGGTCAAGGTGTTAACTGAAGGCGACAAGGAATGGATTTGTGGCATACTGACTGATGTAAACTGCGACTTTATAACCATTTCCGGATGCGACATTTGTTACATTCCGATATGTGAAATCGTCGCCATTTGCCGGGACCTCAAAACAATCGATTAGTACCAACCAACTGCTTTCATACAGAAAAAACCGGTTACCCGGTTTTTTCTTAGCCGGTAATTGTTAAAAATGCATACATTAAGACCTGTGATAAGGCCCGGCCATTACCCATGGTTGGCCGTTTTATCACAGGTCTTTTCATGCAGACTACTGCTATTCATAGTTTCAACACCCTCACGCGGGTTAACGGAGGGCAGGGTGTGAAGACTTCTATTCACCTGCTCGCTGTTTTTCAATCCTTTTCAGGGCCTGCTGACTGAAAACGCTGATCAGCTCATTATCATCACGCGCCGTCATTTTTAGGATCTCTGATGCCCACTCACTTCCTATCACTTCCAGGGCTCGAATGGCCAGTATCTTTCTCTGCACCTTAACCGGGTACATCTTATAGGCTGAGTTGCTCTCCATCAAAAAGCCTTGAATAAAACCAGTGCGGATTGGTTTACCGTAAACATGAATGCTGAGGGCCGACTTCCTCCCAAAGACCATCATGCGATGGATTCCTTCATTGAGCGGCAGGACAAAAGTGGTCTGCCCGGGTTGAATAATTCCCTCCGACCGGACTTCGAGTTCGGCGTAATCGCACTGGCTTCCGTCATCCAGCCTCCGGTACTTTGTTTCCCGGATCTGATTTGCCAGACAACCCATTACGCCCCAAGAACCGTGGTCGTGAATATGATACGGGTAGTTCGGTTCCCAGATAAAAACCCGCACCGAGAACATCCGATTTGCATCCCGATAGATACTGATTTCATTTACATCTATGGGCAGGAATTCATCATCGGCCCATCTTTCCGTAACCCTTACCAGGTGATCCAGTATCAAATCGGGATTGGCCAGATACTCCGACAGAATCATCTGTCCTTCTATCACCATTTCTTCCGGGGCTCGTCCGGAATAAGCAAGTTCTCTAAAGGCTTCGCAAAAATCCTTGAAAGACTTTACTTGCAATAAGCTCCCCCCTCCAATTTTTCCGTGACGGTGCTGTTGTGAATCGTACGGCCGCTGGGATGCAGTGTGCAATACGGGTAAGTGTATCCTACAACTCTTTTCAATTATAACACTAATGATTCGCTTGTCTACCAGGATGCGTCTTAATAGCAACAATTGTAAAGACAGTAACTGCACTGGAAGCGTTTTTCGCAGGAAAAAACAAAGCATTGAGCTTACCGATGTCGGGCGGTACACTTTTTAATCTGTTTTTCGGCGCCTAATCAGGGGAAAAATGCAGTCCATGTGCACAAATTGTTGTTTTGGGGTTGTATTTTGTGCCAATAATAGGTAAGATAGAGTTGGAGGGGAGTCGTATGAAAAGAGAACATCTGGTTTTCTTTGTCCTCTTGGTTGCTGCAGCCATGGTAATGGGATCGACCTTCGCTATTGTTTCCGCCTTATCAACCTACAAATCGCAGCAAACAGAAGCCGCTGTCAATGCCCAATCGAAGGTAGAGATTGCTGACCGTGAAGCTGAAAAGAATACCGTTGCATCAAGCGAATCAAGATATATGAGTGGTAACCTTCCGGGAAGAGGAGGCGGTGCCTCGGATAGGCTTACGCCGGTAGAAACCCAGGAAGTAAAACGTATGCTTAAGGAGTTGGGCTACACTAAGACTACCTTTTCCCAATCCCTGAAATCCTTTCAGGAAGAAAACCAGCTTGCCAATACCGGCATCCTGGACAGTATAACCCTTGATTCCATCATCAACCTGCTCTCTCTGAACAAAGCCCGTTCATTTTATTGATCGTATGGCATCAAGGAAAGCACTCCCCTTTCACGTTCTCCTATAATACCTTGATAAGGCCTTTATAAACCTGACCGCGAGCCGTATCAACGGTAACCTGGGTCCCGTCTTTCAGCTTCTCCATGGCTCCTTCGACCCCTACTACCACGGGTACTCCCAGGCTCAGCCCCACAATGGCCGCATGAGAGGTCAAACCGCCCTCCTCAACCAGTACTGCGGCGGCCTTTTGAAACAACGGGACGAAATCAGCATTGGTAGCCCGGGCAACCAGGATATCTCCCTCGTCGAAATATGTATGTTCGTCCGGTTTCTCCACCAGGCGCACCGTTCCCGAAGCCGATCCTTCTCCAATACCGGTTCCGGAAAGCAGGACCTCAGCCACGATATGTACCTTAAGCAGGTTGGTGGTACCCGGCACTCCGGTGGGCACCCCGGCCGTTATGACCACCATCTCACCTTCCCGGATCAGGCCGGACTTTACGCCGGCATTGACCGACTCCTCGATCATATGGTCAGTACCCAGGCTTCTCTTCACCAAGAGGGGAATAACTCCCCATACCAGGTTCAGGCGCCGGGCCACCCTCTCATCCGGAGTCGCCGCAATGATCTTGGAACGCGGCCGATGTTTGGAAACCATCCTGGCTGTGGACCCCGACTGGGTTGCAGTAATAATGGTTGATATGCCCAGGTTCTCGGCGGTGGCACAGGTAGCATAGCTTATGGCATCTGTCACCGTTGCGTTACTCGCCAAACCCCGATTGAGCAGCATCTTGTCGTAGGGTAGGACCTTTTCCGTGCGGCAGGCAATGCGGGCCATGGTCTCCACCGCCTCCAGAGGGTAGCGACCGGCCGCCGTCTCCCCGGAGAGCATGATAGCATCCGCTCCGTCAAAGATGGCATTGGCAACATCCGAGGCCTCAGCCCTGGTGGGGCGTGGGTTGTTTATCATTGATTCCAGCATCTGGGTGGCAATTATCACTACCTTGCCCAGTTCATTACACCGCCGGATTATGGCCTTCTGTACCAGGGGTACCTCTTCAGTGGGGATATCGACCCCCAGGTCCCCCCGAGCTACCATTACCCCGTCAGCCATCTTGATTATGTCATCCAGGCGCTCAACCCCGTCCCGGCTCTCTATCTTGGCAATTATATCTACCACCCCCTGGTGAGTCTCCACCAACTGCCTTACCTGGATTATATCCTCCGGTGAAGTGACAAAGGAGGCGGCAATTATATCAACACCATTCTCCAATCCAAAGCTTATATCCGCCGCGTCCTGGTCATTCATATACGGCATTTTGGTCCGTACTCCCGGGATATTGACGCCCTTGCGCTCCCCCAGCACTCCTCCGAAAACGACCCGGCAGATCACATCACGGTCTTCGACAATCTCCTCCACTATGAGCTGTATAAATCCATCGGAAAGCAGAATACGGTGCCCCGGTTTTACCTCATGGGGAAAGCCTTCAAAACTTACCTGAACCTGATTCTCGTCCCCGACAATCTCCCGGGTGGTGAGGATGAATCTCTGCCCGTTAACCAGTGTTACCCGGCCCTTCTTCAGACTGCCGGTACGTATCTCCGGACCCCGGGTATCAAGCATAAGTGCAATATGGCGTCCGGCGGCCCCGGCTATCTCCCGTACCATAAGAATGCGGGAGAGATGCTCCCTGCGCGTACCATGAGAGAAATTGAGCCGGGCGACATCCATCCCGCGTTCGATTAATCCTCGTATTACCTCTGGGTTATCAGTTGATGGACCGAGGGTACAGACGATCTTGGTCTTGCGCATATTCTCCTCCCCCTTATCTAAATTGAAAGAACTCGGGCCAGCTCATACAGCTCCCGGTTAAGTTCCTTCTTGCCTTCCACCACTGACTGCAGGCTAACGGCGGTCACCCTCCCATCCTGAATAGCGGCCATCTTGCCATAATCGCCGGCGGCGAACAATTCCACGGCTTTGGTGGCCAGCCGCGAAGCCAGGATGCGGTCGGCTGCGGTGGGTGTTCCTCCCCGCTGGGTATGGCCCAATACTGTGACCCTAGTCTCGTGCCGACTCATCTTCTCAATCTGCTTTCCCAATTCGATGGCGCTGCAGCAGCCCTCGGCTACCACAATTATGCTGTGCAGCTTGCCCCGGGCAATGCCGGCGTTGATCCGCTTCACCACATCTTCCAGGTCAAAGGGCAGCTCCGGAACCAGTATAGATTCGGCACCTCCGGCCAACCCGGATGCCAGGGCAATCTGCCCCGATTCGCGTCCCATCACTTCAATTATGAAAATGCGTTCGTGGGAGGTCGCAGTATCGCGGATGCGGTTGATGGCATCCAGCACAGTATTAACAGCCGTGTCAAAACCAATAGCCTCATCGGTTCCCGGTATATCGTTATCAATGCTGGCAGGTATGCCGATTACATTGACACCCAGCTTGGAAAGCTCGTATCCACCACACAGGGTGCCGTTCCCGCCAATAACAAAAAGAGCCTTGATCCCGAAGTAATTCATGGCTTCTTTGGCCCGCATGCGCATATTCACATCTCGAAATTCGCGGGTGCGGGAGGTCCGCAGTATGGTACCTCCACGGTGAATGATATCTCCCACCGAGTTGACGGTCAGGTTAATAAAATCGTGATATATCAGGCCGTAGAACCCGCGCTTAACCCCAAATACTGTTACCCCTTTATAGGCACAGTTCCTGACGATTGCCCTGATGGCTGCATTCATACCGGGCGCATCTCCACCGCTGGTCACAACCGCAACTCTTTTCATTGGTGCTCATCGTCTCCTCCAAATCGGGATGGCTCATTATCAATCTCATCCTCCACCCCCCCGGGGATCATCTCGAGTCGCTACGGCGTCAATCGGCATGGAAGGCTTTTCACCACAGGACCCGCGGCTCATTGCCGCAGACCTCTCCAGCCATCACAGCGGCCGCCGGACCTGTTAAACTCTTCTCTAATCGGCGTTGGTTATCCGGCCGTGACCGGTCAGAACCTCCGCCTTGCCGCGGATCTTGATGGCCGAGGTATGCTCGGTAAACTGGGCCACCATTATCTCGCCCTTGTCAAGTTTCTCGCTGTGGTGAAACTTGGTATCTTTTCCCCGGGTTAAACCCATGATGGTAACCCCGTTTTCCAAAGCCTTTACGACGATATAATCTTCCCCACATTTGCGGACCTCATTCACCGGTAATCCCCCCTGCTCTTATTTAAGACATATAGACATTGCCCGCCCCATACACCTTTTCCAGTTCATCCCTCAACTGGTTACTGGCGGCTATCCAGTATTTCCGATCCAGTTCAATCGTCCGGTTATCACTTAGGTGGACATAAACCGGCACTTCACCCCGGTGTTTGGACAGCAGTGAAATCAAACGGTCGGGCTCCCCGTTACCTTTACTGCTGTTAAGGCGCACGTGCAGTTCCCGGCTCTCCGCGGATAACCTGGTCACGGTCCGGGCAACAATTTTCAATTCCTCTTCCCGGTTAATCAGCTTGCCCGTTACACAGGCCGCCGTCTCCGCCTTCATCCCGGCGGCACACTGGCGGTAGGCCGAGGCAAAAACCAAAACCTCCACCTTTCCGGTAAAGTCCTCCAGGAAAAAGCTGGCCCAGGTCTCACCTTTCCTACTCAGACGCCGGTTAATGCTGTTTATCATGCCTGCCAGCCTGACTGCGGTCCCATCTTCCAGTCGGGGCAGGTCGTCCACCGAGTGGGTGGCATAGAACGGTATTATCTCCCGGTATTGTATTATCTCCCGGTATTCGTCCAAAGGGTTCCCGGAGACATAAAAGCCCAGGACCTCCTTTTCCCGAGCCAGACGCTCGGCTACCGGCCATTCTCCCCGTCTTTTCGGCTGCGGGATCTCGGGCATCTGCTCCTCGGATGAAAAAAGGGTCATCTGGCTGCTCTCCTCAGCAGCTTTTAAGCCGGCCGCCACCTCCAGGGTCTCATCCAGTACTGACAGGGCCTCGCGGCGGGTCAGCCCCAAGCTGTCAAAACACCCGGCACAGATCAGGTTTTCCAAAACCCGCTTGTTCACCTGGCGCAGGTCCACCCGGCGGCAGAAGTCGAACAAATCGGTAAAAGGACGCTCTTTTCGAACCTCAATTATCGAGTGATAGGCCGCTTCCCCCACGTTCTTTATGGCTCCCAGACCGAAGCGGATCCTTCCCTCGGTAATGGTGAAATTCTCCAGGCTCTCATTTATATCCGGGGGCAGGATCTCAATCCCCATGCGCCGGCACTCTTTAATATAAAATACCACCCGGTCCTGATTATCAATCACACTGGACAGGAAGGCGGTCATGTATTCAGCCGGGTAATGAGCCTTAAGATAGGCGGTCTGGTAGGAAATCATGGCATAGGCGGCACTGTGGCTCTTGTTAAATCCATAACCGGCAAAGTGCTCCATCAGGTCAAAAATGTAGGAAGCCTTTTCTCTGCTCAGTCCGCGTTTTATAGCGCCGCTGACAAACTTGTCCCGCTGACTCATTATCTCCTGCGGCTTCTTCTTGCCCATAGCCCGGCGCAAGCCGTCGGCCTCACCCATCGTAAACGCCGCCAGTTCACTGGCCACCTGCATAACCTGCTCCTGGTAAAGGATCACGCCGTAGGTCTCCTCCAAGACCGGTTCCAGCAGGGGATCAACATATGACAGCTCCTGCCGTCCGTGCTTGCGGTTGATAAAATCCTCCACCATCCCGCTTCCCAGCGGTCCGGGGCGGTAAAGGGCAATGACAGCTATTAAATCCTCGAACCGGTTTGGTTGCATCTCTATCAGCAGCCGGCGCAGGCCATCGCTTTCCAACTGGAACACCCCCAGCGTTTCTCCCCGGGACAGGAGCCTGTAAACTTCTGCATCATCCAGGGGCAGCTCGTCCAGGTTCAGCTTTATTCCGCGGGTTTTCTCCAGGATATTCAGAGTCCGCTGGATAACCGTCAGGGTGCGCAGACCCAAAATGTCCATTTTTAACAGGCCTATTTCCTCCACGGTTTCCTTGGCAAACTGGGTAACCACATGGCCGTCGGCCGTCCGCTGCAGCGGCAGCAGGTTCATCAATTCTTCGCTTCCGATAACCACCCCGGCCGCATGAACCGAGGCATGGCGGGGCATGCCCTCCAGGGCCCGCGCGGTATCCACCAGGCGTCGGACCTGGTAATCATTCTGGTAGGCATCGATCAGTTCTGGAGAAATCTCCAGGCTGCGGGCCAGGGTCACTCCCAGTTCATTGGGTATCATCCTCGCCACCCTGTCAACCTCGGCATAGGGATAATCCAAAGCCCTTCCCACATCCCGGATGGCGGCTCGGGCCGCCATGGTCCCAAAGGTTATGATCTGGGCCACTCTATCATGCCCGTAACGCCTGACAATATATTCGATCACCTCATCGCGGCGCTCAAAGCAGAAATCGATATCAATGTCCGGCATTGAAACCCGCTCCGGGTTCAGGAAACGCTCAAAAAGCAGCCCATAGCGCAGGGGATCGATAGTGGTGATGGACAGCAGATAGGATACCAGGCTGCCGGCGGCGGAACCGCGGCCGGGACCTACCGCGATGCCGCGTCCCCGTGCCCAGTTGACCAGGTCCTGCACGATCAGGAAATATCCCGCAAACCCCATGCGGTTGATTACTTCCAGTTCATAGTCCAGCCGCTCAGTTACCCGGTGGTCATAATCAGGATACTTCTGCGGCAGACGCTGGTACACAAGCCTTTTCAGGCAGCTCTCCGGGGTTTCTCCGGAAGGTATCTCAAAACTGGGCAGGTAGAACTCATTGAAGCTGAACTCCAGGTTGCATCTCTCAGCGATCTTCAGGGTATTGGTTATGGCCTCCGGCACCTCACGGAAAAGCTCCTCCATCTCCCGGGCCGACTTAAAGTAGTACTCGGCAGATGAAAAGCGCATGCGGTTCTCATCATTGATGGTCTTGCCGGTCTGAATACAGAGAAGGACATCCTGATAGAAGGCATCGCTCTTCTCCAGGTAGTGGATATCATTGGTGGCTACCAGGGGCAGGTTCATTTTGCGGGCGATACGAACCAGTTCCCGGTTGATGACCTGCTGCTCCGGCATTCCGTGGTCCTGCATCTCCAGGTAAAAATTATCCGCTCCCATAAGTTCCCGGTAATAAGCGGCGGTCGCTTCCGCTTCCGTTATCCGCCCCGACAAGATCAATTCCGGTATTTCTCCGGAAACGCAGCCGGAGAGGGCTATCAGCCCGCTGCGGTATTTCTCCAACAGCTCCCTGTCGATCCGCGGTTTATAATAAAACCCCTCCAGGGAGGCACGACTGCAGAGCTGCAGCAGGTTCCGGTATCCCTCCTCATCCCGGGCCAGCAGAACCAGATGATACTGCGAATCGTCCAGTTTGGGAACCCGATCGAGACGACTCCGCCGGGCCACATAGGCCTCAAAGCCAATGATCGGCTTTAAGTCACATTTCTTTGCTTCCTTATAAAAATCAACTGCCGCGTAGAGGACACCGTGGTCAGTTATGGCCAGAGCCGGCATCCCCTCCTGCACCGCTTTCTGCACCAGACCTTTTACCCGGGCGGCACCGTCCAGGAGGCTGTATTCTGAGTGAGTATGCAGGTGAACAAAAGGACTCATCTCTACTCCTATCTCATGAAAACTGAACATGGGATCCCGCCGGTGATCTCCTTGAGCTCTTCATAAGTTATGGGAAGAACAGAGCTGGAGCTGCCGGCGGCGGCGTAAACCACATCAAACCTTTTCAGACTTTCGTCGAGATAGATGGGAATCGGAGTCTTCAGGTCAAACGGGCAGACCCCTCCCACCGGGTGGCTGGTAACCTCCAGGGTCTCTTCCGGGGTAGCCATGCGCACCCTGCTCCCGGCCAATTCCCTGATAAGCTTGGCATCCAGGCGCACATCACCTGCGGCTACAATCATCAAAAAACCGGTCTTGCTCTTGTAAACCAGGGATTTGGCAATCTGTCCAACTTCAACCCCCAGGGCTCGTGCGGCCAGTTCGCTGGTGCTGGTGTCGTCCTCAAGTTCTATCACCCTCAGAGCAGGGTTATACTGTTCCAGGTAGCTCTGTACTCTTTCTACAGACACTGTCATCTCTCCTTTTATCCTCCCGGCATGGCGTCCTCAGTCTCCGATGCAGCCATGCCTGCTGCGTCCTCTATCCCTTCCATTCTTTCAAAAATCTTAACAGGTCGGGCAGGTAACCCTGCCAGTCCACCTTAATAGGCAGGTTATGTTGGTTGATCATGCGTTCCTTCACCAGGAAAGTCTTCATCCCCGCCTGCGCCGCGGTCAAGTCCTCACCCACATCGTTTCCTACCATCAGGCAGTCCCCGGGGTCCACTCCTATCGCTTCTGCGATCTCCAGATAATACTCGGTATGCGGTTTGGTAAAGTGCATAATCTCATAAGTTGTAACCATATGGTAGTCAAAACTCCCTACCCCTGCCCAGTCCAAACGCTTGCGTATAGCCAAATCGGGAAAGACCGGCTGCGTAGCTATGACCACTTTGCAGCCGCGCGCGAACACCTCTTCCACCACCCGGCGCGTCTCCGGAAAGGGACGGGCCAAGCCCTTAAGCTGGTCAAATCCCTGTTCATAGAACTCATCAAAAAAAGGGCGGTACAAATCCGGATCGTAAGACGTATTCTCGAAGAAATGCCGTTCAAAAACCTCCTGGTTGGTAAACTGCGGGTCCTTATTCTCGATCATGGCCGTGGTTGACTTCCACAGACTCTCCACCAGGTTGTTGGACTTCAGATTTCGCTCGTGAGCCATTTGCACCATCTTGGCAAAATAATGCTGGAGAAAGACGTACATATCGATATCCAGCAGGGTTCCATCCAGGTCAAACAGCACCGCTTTAAACAAACAAAATCCCTCCCGTAGAGCACTGGCTCTCCATTATATTTTCTATTCATCATACCAGGGGTACGCCGTGATGGCGATCCTCCAACCCTGGATTCACCTGCACAGCTAATCATTCACATGCGGCCTATGCTGAAAGGCATTGAGGCCGGTTTTAAGCGGATCCATGCCGGCGACAAAATAAGCCAGACGTATGGCTTCAGCAAGTTCCTGGTCGGTAGCTCCTAATTCTCTGGCCTGGGCTGCCAGGACCTTGACGCCTTCGGCAGCGCCTTTCAGCGTATCCAAGGCCAGTACTATCAACACCTTGGTCTTGGCATCCAGAGCCCCGGGAGCCATGGCCATCTCAATAACCTTCTTCACCTGCTCGAAGAACACCCCGTCGATAGTACCGTACTCGTTCACAAATCCAGGAATATGTGTCATTGTATCACTTCCTTCAAGTTTTTTGTAGGATACCTGACCCCAGGCCGGTTACCGGACGACATGAGACGGCCGCATCCGGATCAGGCCGGCGGCCAACTCTCCCATCCTACTCGGAATCAACGGCCGGGTTTATATGTATTATAGCCGTAATCCTGGATATCCTTTCCACCCGGGGACCGTGCGGTAACGTCAAACCGGATGTATCGCCCCGTTGGCGGGTTCCATGACTCCTTTACCCCCGCCGGAACCGGTATCATTCCCTCGCGAGCCGTCTCCCTTACCGGGGATCGGGCGTGATTTACCTTGACCGGCTGGGCACAATTTCCTCTTATGGCGGCAGTGAAATGGGAGACTATTATAATGGGGAGCCTGTCACCGGTATGGGCATTCAGGTATTGACCTTGATAAGCGGTTGGCAATCATCAACCGGTTCCACCATGAAATCAAAAGAAAGGGGCGGCCTCTTTTAATGTTTAGCAGCAAACAGTTGACGATTGCTTTCTTTCTGAGTCTGCTGTCGATCCTGTTAATCGCAACCCCGGCGAGTTCACAGACGTTTGATGACCGAGAAGCTGTAGTCTGTACTTGCTTTCCGGACCTGCCCACCCTTACCCTGAAGGACCCGCCCGAAACCGGACCGCTGGTGATAGCCCTCCAGGAACAGCTCTGGAGGCTGGGGTTAAACCCCGGTACGGTCGACGGCACTTATGGGCCGGCCACCCGAGATGCAGTCAAAATATTTCAGGTTTTAAGAGGGCTGGAACCGACCGGCCGGGTAACGGGGGAGGTATGGCAGGAGATCTATCGGGCTCTGGGCGACGAAGGCCTCGAAGATGTGGACCCTGAAGCCGAAGTCAGCCTCCTGATTGATCGCGGGACCCGCACCCTTACCGTGCTCATCGGCGGGAGGTTCCATAAACAGTACCGGGTAGCGGTGGGTAAACCGGAAACCCCTACCCCTCTGGGCGACTGGCGTATTGTTCACCGCAGCACCAACTGGGGCTCCGGTTTCGGCACCCGCTGGATGGGTCTCAACGTGCCCTGGGGAATTTACGGGGTGCACGGCACCAACAAGCCGTACTCTATCGGTTCTTATGCTTCGCATGGCTGTATTCGCATGTTCAACAACAGCGTGGAGGAGGTTTATCCCCTGACCAGGGTCGGCACCCCGGTAAAGATCATCGATACCCGCCAACCATCCTTGCCCCAGCTTTCAGGTAAGGAAATGAAAGAAGGCATGTCAGGGCAGGAGGTCGTCTACCTGCAGTGGCACCTTAAAGCCCTGGGCATTCCGATTTCCTGCGACGGCCGTTTTGGTCCCATGACCGCCTGGGCCGTTAAATACCTCCAGGCATTCCGCCACCTCCCGGTCACCGGAGAAGTTGACGAAGCTACCTGTCAGGTACTGAACGAGTTTCGTGAGCATCGCCTTAAGGCAGCAGTTCCCTAGGTCCAACTGAATATCGTTAAGACCGGGTTGTGATCCGATGCCGCAGCGGAAAATACCCGGGATTCTACTGCATCCCAACTGCCGGTATACAATATGTAGTCGATGCGCTTGGTGGGGTTGGCACTGGGAAACGTAAACTGACCCTCGGGAGGAGAGGCATCCCGGAGTACAGCGGTCAGTTTCTGCATTTCCGGCGAATCGGGCCCGCAGTTAAAATCGCCGGTCAGTATAACCCGACGCCCCTCCCCAATAACCGGCAGGACCACATCATTTATGTGGCGCATCCTCTCGCGCCGGCTCAAACCCAGGTGAGTAGTGTAGAAGTTAAGCCGAATTCCGCCCGTTTCAATGACTGCTCGCAGCAACACCCGGGGCTCCCACAGGCTCTTAAGGGGAAAGGACTCCCAGAAGACAATGGGATAGCGGCTCAGAATGGCATTGCCATACTGGGCTGTTCCCCGACTGATAGCCGGTGCGAATATGTATTCCATATCCATAATCCCTGCCAGATAGCGGGCCTGATCCATGTTTCCGCTGCGTCTCCAACCCCTGTCTACCTCCTGCATTCCGATCAGGTCTGCTCCCAGTTCACTCAGGACCTGTCCGACCCGATCCAGGTCAACCCTGTCGTCCAGGCCCAAACCATGCCTGATATTGTAAGTAAGAACCCGCAGATCCGGCATTGTTGCCAACCTCCTCGTTTTTCCGCCCGGTATTCAGGATAACATGCCTGCAGAAGTGTAAAGCTCATATTTATATTCCCAATAACCGATATTCCCGTCTCTCCCGCCAAGACGAAGCCCGGCGAAATCCTCACCATTTTGCTGGTAAATACCAGAATTAAACGAGATATTTTGTGCAGGTATTTATTGGAAATTATAGAATTAAACAGGTAAATTATGGCTGCGGCCAGCAAGGGGGTTTGGGTCATTGCTCTTATCGTTTTTTGGGAAAGAAGGGAATAACAACCTCGACATCTCGGTCTTTATGGAATACCCTCCAGATATCGTATCGGAATTCTTTCAGCAAAGCTTCGTTAATATAAGCCTCAGTGTGTACCAGGAACTGAAAGATCAGTTTGCCGATCCGGATAACCTTAATGAAAACATACCCAAGTGGGTGCTCTTTATCGATAAACTACTGGACATGGAAGATTCCCTTTACAGCCTCGAAGAAAACCGGAATCTGGATTTTGTGGGGCCGGCTTACTATATTAAGACCAATACGCGGTTCTTCTTTTACAAAACATGCTTTGAGCACGAAGGTATAACCGCCCAGGATATTGCCGAGATGGTGGAATTGAACTCCACCCCGGCCATAAATGACCTTATTGCCAAACACTACGCCACCTTGAAGTGCAAGCCTGCATCAAGGAAATCGCGCGAAGAATTGCTGAACGACCTGCAGATATCCATCTCAGCCCTAGAAGAGATTGAACATATCTCCCGGCAGATAATGTTCCAGCGGCGGCTGATTGAAATCAGGGAATCGTTCTTAAACGCACCATACGCGGCCCTCATCGAACCTGACAAACCGGACGATAAGCCTGAGAAACCGGTCCCGAAACACTCGTTCCTGGGCGGTATTCTTAATCCAAGAAGCAGGACTGCCTTCGAAGCGGCCTGCCAGCAATACAACCATGATCTGAAAGTCTATTATATTAGGTACCGCGAGTACGAGAAGGCCTGTGACCGCTACAAGAACGCTCTCAGGGATTGGGAATCCGAAAAAAATTATCTGATTAACCGAAGCATCGAAGATATTAAAAAGGCCAAGCTGAAGATAAAGAAGGGCAACCGGATCATCAAAATCTATAACGAAGTTTTAAGCAGCCTGGACATTCATCCCCAGTACCAGAGTATTGTCCCCCTGGCCCGTTTTTATTACTTCCTGGAGACCGGACGCGCCTTAAGCATACAGGAGTGTATGAATCTATACGAACAGGAGCTCAAGTTGGAGGAACTCAAGGAAAGCCAGGAGCGGCTGGAGCGCAACATCATGGCCACGGTCTATTATCTCCACTCCGAAGCGGCAGCGACTACAGAGTATCCCCCCTACGACAACCCGGAGGAGCTGATTGAGATGATATACAAGCGCTGGCAGGCGGAGAAACGGGTTGAGATTTGAACTGCTATCGGAGCATCGCATCAGGAGCTTATCCTCAGGCAGACAACC
>CZCB01001533.1_pt1 | contig 37323 bp, 29 predicted proteins | sample 591991 | NCBI WGS metagenome assembly CZCB01 (sample SAMEA3556809, study PRJEB10932) | anaerobic digester metagenome
AAGATCCCGCAGTTGATCGAAGAAAGCGGGAGAAAGCAGACTTCTCGTGTTCTGAACGAGGGTGAGTATTTCAATGCGCTCATTGACAAAATAATAGAAGAAATAGAGGAATTTCGCGCAAGCGGAGAAGAAGAAGAAATAGCCGACGTGTATGAAGCATTGGATTGTTTGGTGAAACTAAAGGGATACGAACCCATGCACATTGATTACATCAGACTGATAAAACGTGAGGCCAGAGGGTCTTTTAAGGAACGGATATTGTTGATAGATGTAGAGGAAGCCTAATAATGATCAATTTTGTCGCTCCTTAAAGGGATTGAAGAACAATAAACAAAAGAAATTCCGATACTTGCAAGCTGGAGAGCTGGCGAAGATCTTCAGCTTTTCTATTTACATTCATTGATAATTAATGGTAATATTATCTCCCGATCGATATACCTAGTTTTTTAATTAATCTTTATTTTATATCGGTTTATTATATCAAAACCTACATTTTGACAAGATTCGATGCCTCAGGGTGCTATTCTGAACGCACTGGTAGTGGTGAAAGAATAGGAGGATGAGGGAATGAAATCTGCTAAGCAAGATGAAATGCAAGAGTTTTTTTACTTGTGCCATGATATAAAAACTCCTCTATCCACTATTATGGGCATGGCTTCTATTACATGGGCGGAGTTGGATGACCGGGAAAAAGTGAAGGACCGGCTTGACACAATCGAAACAGCATCGAGCTATCTGCTGTCCATGATAAACGATATATTGGATTATTTTAAAATCGTTAACGGTAAGATGCATATTCGCAAAGAAACATTTAGCCTTGTAAAAAGTGTTGATTTTTTAAAGAAGTTGCTTGTCTCCTCGTTGCAAAAAAAGCATCAAACATTTGAAATAAAGCTTATAAATGTATACCAGGATAGTTTGATCGGCGATTCCTTGCGCATAAAGCAGATACTTACCAATCTGTTGACAAATTCCATCAAGTATACCGGTGAAGGCGGAAAAATAACCTTGGAGTTCATTCAACATTCCAAATCAGATAATTCCTTGATTCTTGAAATGCGAGTCAGTGACACAGGCATCGGCATGAGCGAAGAATTTATGAAAAGAATGTTTGAGCCCTTTGCCCATGCCGGAGATGATAATGAAGTTTCTACGGGATTAGGGCTATGTATAACTAAGCATTTAGTCGATTTGATGAACGGTGAAATACAAGCCGCCAGCAAACCGGATAAAGGAACTACTTTCACTGTACGAATCCCTTTAGATCTGCCTCCGTATCAGCAAGACCTCTCTAATAATTCCGATTCCAATTCTCAAAGTAATAAAACAGTTGCTGAACACTTAAAAGAATACGATTTCAGAGGGAAGTGTGTTCTCATAGCAGAGGATAACAAAGACATGCTTGAGATTACGACGACAATGCTTAAACACTCGGGAATCAGCATACTGGCCGTAGAAAACGGAATAAAAGCCTTGGAGTATTTCCGCAACTCTGCCCCGGGTTCCATTGATATGATCCTTGTGGATGTTTATATGCCTGTTATGAATGGGCTTGAAACGGCTGCGGAAATTCGCAATTCCGATCATCCGGATGCACATCAGGTGGCAATCTTCGCGGTTACAGCAAGTGACAACGAAGAGGATGAAGCCAATGCACTTCGTTGCGGAATCAATGAGTATATCAAAAAACCCATTGATAATTATCATCTGTTCAACCTAATGAACCGCTATTTGACAAAAGAAAACTAATAAGATTTTATAGCACGTATATGCTGCCGGTCTATCGCATAGAAATATACGATAGATTTATTTTGCCTGCAATTATAGGTTATGAATAATATTGAATTGGTGGGTCATGGATACGAAGGATATCATCCGGATCATTCGCAATGCGAAAAAGGTAACGCCTGTGAAAGTATATTTAAAGGAGCGGCAACCTATCGATTTTGAGAATTGCCGCTCATTTGGCTGTGGAGATAGAATAATTTTCGGAGATTGGTCCGATATCGAGCCAGTGCTCAGGCAGCAAGCAGAGAATATCATAGATTATGTAGTGGAATGCGACAGAAGGCATTCGATACTTCCGTTGGCAGATATATGTTCTTTCAATGCAAGAGTGGAACCGGGAGCAATAATACGGAGTCCAGTAACTATTGGAGATCATGCGGTTATCATGATGGGAGCGGTCATCAATATCGGCGCTTCGATAGGCAGAAACACCATGATCGACATGAATGCGGTCTTAGGTGCGAGAGCTATAGTGGGAGAAAATTGTCACATCGGTGCCGGTGCGGTTCTTGCAGGTGTTCTGGAACCCGTGAGTCAGAATCCCGTCATAATCGAAGATGATGTGTTGATTGGGGCTAATGCGGTAATATTAGAAGGCCTGCGCGTCGGAAAAGGCGCAGTTGTCGCTGCAGGAGCGGTAGTAATTTCCGATGTACCTGCGGGGACTATGGTTGCAGGGGTACCAGCTAAAGTTATAAAAAAAGTGGAGGAAATCAGTGCCGTCAAGCGAGAAATATTGCATGTACTGCGTGAGATCGAGTAGGCCATATTTGTTCTGTGGGGCTATCTAACGCAACAAACGTAGAATTTATTGCGGAAAGAATAAATTCATAACTTGTGCTACGAGGAAACAGACGGTAAGTCCACATATGGTGGGTATAAAGAAGGCTGCAGCGGTCCATTTCCAGCTTGCTGTCTCTTTTCTTACGGTTAGGCATGTAGTGCCGCATGGAAAATGAAGCAGGCAGAAAAGAAGTGTGCAGAGAGCCGTGGTGGTGTTCCATCCGTTATCCAACAGCAAGGTTTTCAATTGGAAAATATCGAGTTCAGTTATGCTTCCCGCAGCCAAATAGGTCATAATAATGATTGGGACTACTATTTCATTGGCCGGGAACCCCAGTATGAAGGCCATCAGAATTACTCCGTCGAGACCAAATAGCCTTGCGAAGGGGTCGAGAGCTCCGGTAAGTGTATGTAAGAGTGTTGAATCGCCAGTATTTGTATTGGCAAGAAACCATATTATAATTCCGGCGGGGGCAGCGACGACTACCGCTCTTCCCAATACAAATATAGTTCTGTCCAATAATGAACGAACAATTACTTTGCCGATCTGTGGACGGCGATAGGGTGGTAGTTCTAATACAAAGGAAGAAGGAAATCCTTTTAATATGGTCATAGACAGAATCTGTGAAAGCAGAAGTGTAAAGAAAACGCCCAGCAAAATGATAACCAGGAGAAGGCTTATAGCGAGGACGTCCTTTTCTGGTCCCATGGTATGGCTTACAAAAAACATACTTATTAGAGCGATGAGCGTCGGAAATCTCCCGTTACAGGGCACAAAATTGTTAGTCAGAATGGCTATCAATCGCTCTCTGGGGGAATCGATGATCCGGCAGTTCATTACCGCGCAGGCATTGCAACCGAATCCCATACACATGGTAAGAACCTGTTTTCCGTGAGCCCCCACTCGTCGGAAGCAGCGATCCATGTTAAATGCTACCCTGGGCAAGTAACCCGAATCTTCCAGAAGGGTAAAGAGCGGAAAGAAAATAGCCATGGGCGGCAGCATTACGGAGACGACCCATGCTACAGTCTGATAGATTCCGAAAACCACCAGATCGACAATTTGAGCCGGCGCATTTAAGTCTGTTAACAGTAGAAACAGCCGATCTTGCATTTCAAACAAAAAATAATGTAAAAAATCTGAAATATAGTTTGCACCTCGTAACGTAATCCAAAAAACAAGCGCAAGCAAAAGTAGCATAATAGTATAACCAAATGATTTGGATGTGACGATGTTATCCAATGTCCGGTCGGGGGCGTTGTAATCCCTTCGCTTCAATCGCACGCATGCTCTATAAAGCTCGCTGGCTCGATTCAGGTAGTCCATTATCTTTTCTTCTGAAAGCTCTTTGGTTATAGGAGGTATAGGCGAGGAGCTCATAGGTTTTTTTGTTAACGCCAAAATCTGGTCTTTCAGTTTATCCAGATTCTTCTTGGATCTGGCCACCACGCCGACAACAGGAATGTTCATGCGCCGGGACAGGGAATCCAAATCTATTTCAATGCCCTTTTTATTCGCTTCGTCTAACAAATTGACGCATAAAACAACATTTTTATAGGTTTCTGCCACTTGTAATGCCAAATTTAGATTTCGTTCCATACAGGTAGCATCCACAACTACTACCACTGCGTCCGGGCTTTTATTATTCAAGTACTCGATAGCCACCTCTTCTTCGGGGGAATTTGCCGTGAGAGAATAGATACCCGGCAAATCTATAAGAGAGAAGGCCTGGCCTCTATGTACATATGTTCCAGAGGCCAGAGAAACAGTCTTACCGGGCCAGTTGCCGGTATGCTGAGAAAGTCCTGTAAGGCCGTTAAAGACCGTGCTCTTGCCTACGTTGGGGTTGCCTATCAAAGCGATATTTTTGACCGTCATACTTATACTCCGAACCGCAAATTTTCACATAAGACTTGATACCAATACTTTTTCCGCATCGCAATTGCGCAGGGCGATTACTGCCCCCATGATAAAGTAGGCGATTGGGTCACCGGCAGGACTTTTATGCAACGCTTCTACAAGAGTGCCTTGTATCAGTCCGAGATCCAGCAGTCTACGCCGTTCCGCTCCTTCTGCAGCCAGATTGACGACAATGGCCTTTTTTCCGATAAGTAATTGATCCAACGAATGTACGTCTCCCTCCATGACCTTTTCTCCGTTTCAATGATTTTAATTAAATTTTGCTAGGATATTGTATGAAGAAGCAAATTGGAATGTGAGTCGGCAACGTTGGAAATGATTATTAGAGCAGACAGAGTATTAGGCAAGTGAAACAATTGAAATTTTGATGACACTTCCGACTAAAAAATAGTCAGAAATACCTATAAGGGAAAATCAAAAACAAAAACAAGCACTCTCAAAGTGTTGAAAATGCTTGTTTTCTCTTGGAGGCGACACCCGGATTTGAACCGGGGGTAAAGGTTTTGCAGACCTCTGCCTTACCACTTGGCTATGTCGCCATATGCTTGTTAAAATTCCGTATAGCTATATCTCATCTTCGTTCGTAATCGGTTACGTATATCAGTATACGCGCCCTCACACTCACTTGATTCGCCTACGCTATCCGAAATTTTTCCTGCGCATAGCATTTTGCTGTGCGGGGCCTCGGAACAAAATGTCCGAGGCCTGCCGAAAATTTTGTTGGCTAGGGTAGCAGGATTCGAACCTGCGAATGACGGAGTCAGAGTCCGTTGCCTTACCACTTGGCGATACCCCAACGATAAAATTTAGTGGGGTGGGTAGTGGGATTCGAACCCACGCATACAGGAACCACAATCCTGGGTCTTAACCACTTGACGATACCCACCGTAATAAATGGCGATCCGGATCGGGCTCGAACCGACGACCTCCAGCGTGACAGGCTGGCATTCTAACCAACTGAACTACCGGACCGCATGGTAGCGGCGAGTGGAGTCGAACCACCGACCTTCCGGGTATGAACCGGACGCTCTGACCAACTAAGCTACACCGCCATATTTTGCGACATAGGCATGTCGCAACAAAGATATTACCATCGTAAAGGTTGCGTGTCAAGGGATATTGGATATTTCTAGAGTAATATTATCATAAGATCTAAAACGAATTATATTTCCTGAAACTGATGCTGAAACTGATGGAAAAATGTATTTTTTGTAGCTGCGTGGCAAAGGAAAATAATTGTTAATAATACTTGCAAACCTTGAAATTTTGTGCTAATATGAAACCCAGAGTTTATTGTAATTATTAGCCGTTGCTAAGAGTGGGCATTCCCACTCTTCATTTTTTCGCCTTAAAGCAAAAATGCAAGAGAGGAAATTAGAAGGACGAATGTCAAAGAAAAAAGTGATAGATTTGGTGACAGAGGAGCTGGCACCTTATTTACAAAAAGAAGGATATACATTATATCATACGGAGTTCGTTAAAGAGGGCAGGGACTGGTTTTTAAGAGTTTTCATTGAAAAGGCGCCGGAACATCCGGACGAATGGCCCGGTAACGTCAGTGCCGATGATTGCGAAAAGGTGAGCCATTTCTTAAGCGACAGATTGGATCAGCTTGATCCTATTGAACAGAATTATTACCTGGAGGTTTCGTCGCCCGGAATGGATCGTCCCTTGCTGAAAGACGAAGATTTTATTCGCTATAAAGATCGTCTGGTAGATGTTAAACTCTATGAGAGCATAGACGGCAAGAAGAAGCTCACAGGAAAGTTGATTGGCCGTTCTGACGGCTATCTCCATATAGAAGATAAAAAGGGGAAAGTTCTGGATCTGCCCCGGGAAAAAGTATCGAAAATAAATCTCACCATAGTATTTTAAGGAGGAAAGAGTTCGGCATGAACAAAGAATTGATTCTCGCCATGGATGATCTGGAGAAAGAGAGGGACATATCGAAAGATTTGCTTATTGAAGCCATCGAATCCGCTTTGGTTTCTGCATATAAGAAAAACTATGGCACAGCTCAGAATGTAAGGGTCAGCATAGATCGTGAACGGGGCGATGTTGATGTCTTTATGAGGAAAGACGTGGTTGATGTAGTCACGAATCCTCTCGTAGAGGTGGCTCTTGAAGAGGCGAGAGCCATCGACCCGGAATATGAACTGGGTGATGTTATTGAATATAAGGTTACGCCAAAGGACTTCGGACGGATTGCTGCGCAGACAGCAAAACAAGTCGTGGTGCAGCGCATCCGCGAAGCGGAAAGAGGTATTATTTACGAGGACTATGTGAACCGCCAAAGCGAGATCGTTACCGGCATCATTCATAGGATCAGCAATGAGACTGTCTTCGTCAATCTTGGGAGGACCGAAGGCATTCTTCCCGTGAATGAGCAGGTAAAAGGAGAGCGATACGAAGTTAACAGCCGTATTAAAGTATATATAATGGATGTGAAGAAGACCACCAAGGGTCCCCAAGTCTTTTTATCCAGATCCCATCCGGGATTGGTCAAACGGCTTTTTGAACTGGAAGTTCCGGAAATCCAGGACGGAATAGTAGAGATTAAAAGCATTGCAAGAGAAGCAGGCTCACGAACCAAGATTGCGGTGTATTCGGATGATGAGAATGTGGATCCGGTAGGCGCTTGCGTAGGCACAAGGGGGATCCGTGTTCAGGCGGTTGTAAATGAACTCTTTGACGAAAAGATCGATATCATAAATTGGAGCGACGACCCGGCGGGAATGATCAGCAATGCTCTTGCTCCGGCCAAGGTAGAAAAAGTCATCATCAATGAAGATGAGAAGTCTGCTACGGTAATCGTTCCCGATTATCAGCTTTCGTTGGCCATCGGAAAAGAAGGACAAAATGTCCGATTGGCGGCGAAGCTTACTGGCTGGAAAATCGATATCAAGAGCAGTTCACAGTATTCCGAATCAGCGGATGACTATATCGAAGACGAAGATCTGCCGGTTGACTATAATGATAATATAGAAGAAGTTGAACTCACAGACGGTGAGGAAATGATTCCTTCGGAAGAAGATACTGCAGAAAAGGATGCTGCATCGGAAGAAGTCGTTGAAATTGACGAATAGGAGGGCTTTCAATGAAGGTCAGAAAAGTTCCCATGCGGCGTTGCGTCGGTTGTATGGAATCTAAACCAAAAAAAGAGCTGGTACGTATAGTGTACGACCCGCTAGGCAACTTGGTGTTGGACCCTACCGGAAAAGCAAACGGCAGAGGTGTGTATCTTTGTCCTAATTCGGAGTGCATTGAGAAAGCCAAGAAAAAGCGGACCATAAACCGCGGCCTGAAAAGAGATATCGATCAGCAGCAGCTGGAAAAAGTATTTGAAGAGCTATCTGCTTATGAGAGAAAAGATTCATAGTTACCTGGGATTTGCCAAGAGATCGAGGAATCTGATCTCAGGCTATAATTCCTGTATATACGCTATCAAGCGTAGGAAAATACATCTTCTGATTCTAACTGCTGATCTAAGCGAAAACACGAAGAAAAAATTTCTGGCTGTGGCTGAATCGGGAAATGTTCAACTGCGTATTTACGGCACGATGGAAAAGATGCAGGAAATGACGGGAGAAACAGGCCGGGGCATATACGGCATAACCGACAAGAATTTGGCGGAAGCAATCAAGAGAGAGATAGATAAAATAGATCAGTACGAGCGGAACGGCAAGAAAGAAGAGTGAGGTGTGTTTATGTCAAAGAAAGTGTATGAGATTGCAAGAGAATTAGAAATGGATTCCAAGGAGTTGCTGGAAAAAATCAACGCTATGGGGATAGAGGCAAAGAGCCATAATAGCGTCATATCGGATATTGATGTAAAGGCAATCACCAACATGATCCTGCATAGCAGAACGAAAACCACCGAGACAAAGATAGTAAAAGCACCTCCGAAGAGCACAACAGAACCAAAGAGTAAGGAGGTTAAGGTTGCGGTAAAACCTGCTACGGTGGCTGCGAAAGTATTGCGAGAAAAGGCTGAACAAAAAGCGAAAGCAGAAGCGAGAGCGGCACAAAGAACAATAGACTCGGCCAGAGACGCAATGCAGGCTAAGGCATCTGCCGCAATACAACCACCTACCGGTGTTCCCTTGCCAAAATCCGCATCGGTCCAAGCTCCCGTCGGTGTTCCCTTGCCAAAATCCGCGTCGGTCCAGGCGCCTGTGGGCGTCCCACTGCCAAAGTCGGCTTCCGTGCAAGACATTAAAGAGAAAGAAGATCCTGCAAAGACTGAGACAGAAGCTAAAATAGCTGAACCGGTTAAAGAGGAGAAAGCCGCTCCCAAAAAAGAAACAGTGAAAGAACCAGTACAAGAAGAGGCACCTAAAACAGAAGAAAAGCCTGCTGTTCCTAGAGGAGTGGTAATAAAGAAAAAAGCAGCGGAAATTGAAGCCGAGAAAGCAGCCAAAGAGAAGGCGGCGAAAGAGGCTGAGGAGAAAGCGGCGAAGGAAAAAGCAGCTAAAGAAAAGACAGCGAAAGAGAAGGCAGCAAAAGAAGTTACAGCGAAACCTGCCAAGGAGAAAACTGCAAAACAAACCGCTGGGGCCAAAGCCGAGAAGAAGGTTGCTGCAAAAGCTGAGAAAGCTGATACAGCAAAGGTCGCAGTCCCAAGAGAAGACATCGTTCCACCGAAGAGCGATAAAGTTGCAGAAAGACATACAAGACAGAAAAAAACCTCAATTATAGATGATGAACCCGTAGGGAAAAAAGAGAAAGACAAAAAACCACGTGGGAAAGTGGACAAAGAAAAGGCCGGTAAAAGAGATTTTAAGAAGGCTGATGACTGGCAAACTCTCTCCATGGAAAAACCCACACCAAAAAAATCCAAGAAAAAGGCAGAAAAACAAGTGGAACCAGAAAGTACTATCGATTTAGAAGCTTTAACGCCCGGCACAAAAGTTATAAATGTACCGATTACTGTTAAAGGACTATCAGAACAAATTGATAAATCCGTTTCAGAAATCATAATGGCGTTGATGAAACTTGGCATCATGGCCAATATCAACCAAAATCTTGATGAGGATACGGTAATATTGGTCGGTGCCGAATTAGGCGTAAATATAGTTGTAGATAAGGTGGAAGAGGAGACCGTTGAAGAAGGTATTGAAACCTTTGAAGACAAACCTTCCGATCTGGTGAGCCGTCCCCCGATTATCACAGTTATGGGTCATGTTGACCATGGTAAAACCTCCCTTCTTGATGCTATAAGAAAAACTAACGTTACTTCTACGGAATCGGGAGGAATAACGCAGCATATTGGTGCTTCGGAAGTTACGGTTAACGGGCAAAGGATAGTTTTCCTCGATACCCCCGGCCATGAAGCATTTACAGCGATGCGAGCCAGGGGAGCTCATGTAACGGATATAGCTATATTGGTTGTGGCGGCAGACGACAGTGTAAAACCTCAAACTATTGAGTCTATCAGCCATGCCAAAGCTGCGGGAGTTCCCATAATTGTGGCGATAAATAAGGTCGACAAGCCTGAAGCAGATCCTGACCGTGTTAAGCAAGACCTGGCCGGACTTCCTGCAGATCAGAGAGTGCTGGTGGAAGAATGGGGAGGAGATACCATCTGTGTACCTGTCTCTGCTAAAACAGGCGACGGGATTCACAATTTGCTGGAGATGATTTTGCTTCAGGCAGAGGTTATGGAGTTAAAAGCAAACCCCAATAGATTGGCTATGGGTACCGTTTTGGAGGCCCGTTTGGATAAATCTAAAGGACCGGTGGCCACTCTGTTGGTCCTTAACGGCACTTTGGAAACAGGCATGCCCGTAGTCGCAGGCATCTGCAGCGGAAAAGTCAGGGCGATGACTAATTTTAAAGGCGAAAGAATCAATAAAGCGGGACCTGCCACGGCTGTAGAGATCATTGGTCTTGATGATGTCCCCGAGGCCGGCGACCAGTTTCATGCGGTAAGGGAAGATCGGATCGCCAGAGAAATTGCGGAGAAGAGACGGTTGAAGCTCAGAGAAGAAGTGATGGTTAAAACCTCCAGAACAACGCTGGAACAGCTGTTCAGCCAGATAAAAGAAGGGGAAGTCAAGGAACTTAATTTAATAATTAAGGCGGATGTTCAGGGTTCAGTTGGAGCTTTGATTTCCTCCCTTGAACGTTTGCATACCGAAAATGTAAGAGTGAAGATTATCCACTCCGGAGTAGGCACAGTAACAGAATCCGATGTAATGTTGGCATCTACATCCGATGCGGTAATAATCGGATTCAACGTACGCCCAAGTTCAACCGTTACTGCCATGGCAGAACGTGAAGATGTAGAAATTCGTACTTACCGCGTCATTTATGATGTAATAGATGATGTAGAGGCTGCCATAAAAGGAATGTTGGATCCTGAATATAAAGAAGTCATTCTCGGCAAAGTCGAGATTCGTAATACTTTCAAGGTTCCAGGCGTTGGAATAGTCGGAGGCGCATACGTTCTGGAAGGTAAAATCCAAAGAAATGCAGAAATTCGGCTGATCAGAGACGGCATTGTCATCCACGAAGGAAAGATCTACTCATTGAAGAGATATAAAGATGACGTGAGAGAAGTGAACCAGGGATACGAATGCGGTATCGGTATAGAAAATTATAACGACATCAAAGAAGGAGACATAATTGAAGCCTTCAAGATGGAGGAAATAGCGAGGTAAGAAAAATGGGTAAGGGGTATCGAGCCGGTAGACTCGGAGAAGAGATCAGAAAGGTGGTCAGCGAGCTTTTGCTCAAGGAGATTAAAGATCCCCGCCTTTCTGGTATCGTGAGTATTTCAGCGGTTGAAGTAACTGCAGATTACAGTTATGCGACGCTCTATATTTCTATATTGGACGACACGAATGAGGACGGACCAACGGATAGCAGGAAGCAGGAAGTGCTGGATGCCTTTCAGAGTGCAAAAGGGCTCATCAGAAGAGAAGTCGCCCGCCAAATTAAGCTTAGATCGGTGCCGGACTTATTGTTTCGAATTGACACATCGATGGAATACGGTCGCCGTATAACCAAGGTTTTAAATCAACTTGGTATAGGCGACGATCGGAAGGAAGAAGATGGAGAAAAGGACAAGCAATAAAAGTAGCCTTGCCCAAATCGCAGCTTTACTGAATGACGCCGGTTCCGTGCTGATATTTCCGCACTTGCAAATGGACGGGGATACTCTGGGATCGGCGGTGGCGCTCTGCAGTGCCCTGCGGAAGCAAGGAAAAATTGCATATGTTCTGATTGAAGATGAAATCCCAGGGAATCTGAGGTTTTTAGATAATGGATATTGTACCTCAGATTATTCCGGCATGGAAGCGGACGTGTGTATTGCTTTAGACTGCAGCGATTGGATGAGGCTTGAAAAAAGGCAAGAAGTGTTCAATAATGGAAAACAGACTGTCCTTTTGGACCATCATGCCACATCTCAACCTTCCTTTGCGGAATATTGGTATGTAGATAAAGAAGCTTCATCCACGGGTGAGATTTTGTTTATGCTGTTGAAAGAAATGGGAGTGGTTTTGGATGCGGAAATTGCCGAGGCGATTTATACGGCTATTTTAACCGACACAGGCAGCTTTATATATTCCAACACTTCCGCTTCTACTCATATGACAGTTGCTGAGCTATACAAAACCGGAATGGATCATAACAAAATAGCAGTTGAAGTATACCAGAGAAAAAGATTAGAGAAGGTAAAACTGTTCATTGCGATTTTAAACACTATGGAGATGATATGTGGAGGTAAAGCCAATTTAGCTGTCATGACGCAGCAAATGCTGACGGAGACGGGTGCTTTGCCCGCGGAGACGGATGGACTTGTGGAAGAGCTTCGCAGTATTGACGGAGTTGAGATCTCCGCCTTTTTAAGAGAGGAAGAAGGAAAGGTCCGGGTGACAATGCGCTCAAAAACAAAAGCTGACGTTTCAAAGATCGCATTGAAGTTTGCGGGAGGGGGGCACACGAAAGCTGCCGGCTGTACAATTCCGGGGACCATAGAGGAAGTTAAGCCGTTTATAATAGAAGCAATATGCGAAGAATTGGACAGTATAGAAGGTTGATAGGATGGAATTGAAAAGTAATAACGGATTAATTAACCTTCTCAAACCTGCCGGAATGACTTCCCACGATTGTGTGCATTATCTCAGAAAGTTAACAGGAATCAAGCGTATTGGACATACAGGGACCTTGGATCCCATGGCGGCGGGAGTCTTGCCATTATGTATCGGCAATGCCACTCGCATTGTAGAATATCTGGATTTGGATCACAAAGTATATCGCTGTCAAATGATCCTGGGTATCATCACGGATACATGGGATATCTGGGGCAACGTATTGCATGACAACAGAGAAAAGTTCGAAAACCCGGATCCAGAGACTATAGAAAAAGTTTTTCAGACTTTCACCGGAGAAATCTATCAAACGCCTCCTTCTTATTCTTCTGTTCGCATCGGAGGAAAGCGTCTCTATGAGTATGCGCGGGAAGGAAAGCAAGTAGAGGCAGCAAAACGACCTGCCATCATCCATGAACTGCGTATTGTGGAATATGACAGGGCTGCCGGGAGAATTACTTTTGACATGAGATGTTCAAAAGGAACTTATGTGAGAAGCGTTTGTCATGAAGCGGGCAAACTTCTTGGATTCGGGGGAGCCATGAGTTTTTTACTGCGCACTGCCAGCGGAGAGTTTCGGTTGGCGGAAGCGGTGCCCCTTGAGCGATTAAAACAAGGCTGGCGGAATTATTTACTTCCTGTGGATTACCCGCTGACTCATTTCGGCAAGATAAACATCCCTGAGAATAGGGCAGAATGGTTTAGCAACGGGGGTTTTATTAGAGATGACGAAGCGGAGATAATACGGCAGCCTAAGGCTGGATATGCAACAAAACATATAAGGGCTCGTGAAGGGCTTGATCGCTCCTATTGCGTCTATTCAAAAGAAAGATTTCTGGGAGTTGCTCTTTACGACGATAAAAAAAGAATATATACTGCGGATAAGGTGTTATGCAGATGAGGCTGTTTACAAGTTTAGAAGAAATTGACAAAATAGAGGAGACCGTAGTCGCTTTGGGTAATTTCGATGGCGTTCATAAAGGTCATCAGGAATTAATTCGCAGGACTGTTAACAGTGCTATAGGCACCAATTTAAAGAGCGCTGTATTCACCTTCAGCAATCATCCGAAGAACCTTCTTGCCGGAAAGCAAGTGGTGAAAAATATCCTCTATTGTGACGAAAAAGTGAAAATACTCGGCGATCTTGGCGTAGATTATGTTGTATCGATTCCATTCGATGAAACCATACGAGATATGGAGCCTGAAAGGTTCATAATGGAACTGCTGGTAAAAAAATTGCGCATGAAAGAAGCTTACTGTGGCTTTAACTATCGCTTCGGGCGCAACGGAGAAGGCACACCGGAGACTCTTATGAAGGTGGGCCTTGCTAACGGTTTTGGTATACATGTACTGGAACCGTACATGGTGCGGGGACAAATTGTCAGCAGCACGATTATCAGGAATTTCATATCAAGCGGTCAAGTGGATCAATGCCTGGCTTTTATGGGTCACTATTACAGCTTGCGGGGAAAGGTGATCATGGGAAACAGATTTGGAAGGACTTTGGGTTTCCCCACTTTGAATATTTCCATTGATGAAGATATGGTCTGTCCCGCCGACGGCGTCTATGTGACTTATTGCAACTATGACGGAATCAGATATCCGAGCGTTACCAATGTAGGAGTACGGCCGACGGTGTGCAATACAAGGGCAAGGAATATGGAAACGCATATTTTTAATTTTAATAAAGAAATTTATGGAGAGGAAGTCCGGGTAGAATTTCTTGAAATGCTTCGCCCGGAAATCATGTTCAGGAACGTGGAGGAGTTGGCTGTACAGATCAAGAAGGACTGCTTGACAGCAGCGGCCTATCATGGTATCATAAAGTGTTAATTCAATTTCCTATTGCTGAGTTTTGCGATTCTCCGACGCAGGACACGGCATAGGTGTATAAAAAGAAAAGGAGAAGAATTATGATTGACAAGGAAAAAAAAGCACAGATTATCGAAGAGTTCAAAAGACATGAAGGTGACACGGGTTCACCGGAAGTACAGATCGCTATCCTAACCTATAGGATTAACGATCTGAACGAGCACCTGAAACAACACAAAAAAGATCATCATTCCAGGAGGGGCCTCTTAAAGATGGTAGGACAGAGGCGTAACATGCTGAACTACTTGAAAAATAAGGATGTTGAGAGGTACAGGGCCCTCATTGCCCGTTTAGGGTTGAGAAAATAAGGTAATTCGAAGGCGGAGGATAATCCTCCGCCTTCGATGCATAAACTATTCATAGACAATAATCGGGTACGGGTCTGGCTTGAGAATTTAGCTTACTCATTGCTAAGAGTAGGTTAACTTGTCAAGCCGACCCGATTACAGAAAAAGTGAAATTGGGAGGTATTACACACATGAGATTCACAGACTATAAGACCTACCGCACGGCTTTAGGAGGAAGGCTGCTTCAAGTAGAGATTGGAAAGGTTGCTCAGATGGCCAATGGCGCGGTAACCGTGCGCTATGGCGATACGGTGGTAAATGTAACGGCCACCGCTTCTGCAGAACCGCGGGAGGATATCGATTTTTTCCCGCTTTCATGCGAGTTTGAAGAAAAGATGTATGCAGCGGGAAAGATCCCAGGTGGATTTATTAAAAGAGAAGGAAGACCTTCAGAAAAAGCAGTTCTCAGCGCAAGACTGATGGACAGGCCATTGAGGCCTCTTTTCCCAAAAGGTTACTTTAACGATGTGCAGGTCATCGCTACTGTTTTGTGCGTGGACCCTGATTGCACACCGGACGTGGTTGCAATGATAGGTTCTTCTATTGCTCTATCTATTTCGGACATCCCCTTTGAAGGGCCGATAGGCGCTGTCTCAGTAGGATTGGTAGACGGAGAGTTCGTCATTAATCCCACATTGGATAAGAGGGAGGTCAGCGACCTTAATCTGGTAGTTGCAGGTACCAGGGACGCCATCATGATGGTCGAAGCAGGAGCAAATGAAGTCCCCGAAGAGACTATTTTAGATGCCATATTATTTGGCCACGAAGAGATTAAGCCTCTGATTGACTTTATTGACAATATAGTAAAAGAAGTCGGAAAACCCAAGCAAGAGGTTGTTTTATACCAGGTCCCCAAGGAGATTGAAACTGCCGTAAGAGAATTTGCCACAGTAAAAATGAGAAGTGCCATCCAGACTCCCGACAAACAGGAAAGGGAGGAAAAAATGGATGCAGTGGAGGCAGAGACGCTGGAGCATTTCAGTGAAATCTACCCGGATAATTTAAAGGATATTGAAAATGTCCTGTATGACGTTAAAAAGGAACTTGTAAGAAGTATGATCCTTGATGAGGGCATCCGGCCGGACAACAGAACCCACGACGAAATAAGGCCTATTTGGTGCGAGACTCACTTCCTGCCAAGAACTCACGGATCCGGGCTTTTCACCAGAGGGCAGACGCAGGTTCTTTCTGTTGCGACGCTGGCTCCCGTTGCGGAAGCGCAGACCATTGACGGTATTTCAGAAGAAACTGAAAAGCGCTACATGCACCATTATAACTTCCCGCCTTACAGCGTGGGAGAAGCAAGACCTCTGAGAAGTCCCGGCAGACGTGAAATCGGACACGGCGCTCTGGCTGAAAGAGCTTTGCTTCCGGTGCTTCCTCCGGAGGAAGAATTCCCTTATGCGATACGTGTGGTCTCGGAAGTGCTTTCCTCTAACGGAAGCACGAGCCAGGCATCCGTTTGCGGCAGTACTTTAGCTCTTATGGATGCAGGCGTGCCCATTAAAGCCCCGGTAGCTGGTATTGCCATGGGCCTGATCAAATCGGAAGATAAAGTGGCTATACTCAGCGATATTCAAGGAATTGAAGACTTCCTGGGAGATATGGATTTCAAGGTTGCCGGCACTAAAAAAGGCGTAACGGCAATCCAAATGGATATTAAGATCCACGGTCTTTCCAAGGACATACTGCATGCGGCTCTGGTTCAGGCGCGAGAAGGCAGAATGCATATTCTGGAGAAAATGTTGGAGGAGATCTCAGAACCGAGACCGGACATTTCTCCTTATGCGCCGAGGATAATCTCCATGTCAATTGACCCCGAAAAAATCCGTATCATCATCGGTAAAGGCGGCAGCACCATCAACCGCATTATCTGCGAGACAGGTGTCAAAATCGATATCGATGACGACGGCATTATTGCCATAGCATCACCGGATATGGAGAGCGCTTTGGCTGCTCAGAAGCAGATAGAGCTCCTTTTAAGAGACGTTGAGGTTGGCGGCATCTACGAAGGCAAAGTGACGAGGATCATGGCATTCGGCGCCTTTGTGGAGATTCTTCCGGGGAAAGAAGGGCTTCTCCATATTTCCAAATTAGCGAAGCACAGAGTGAACAGAGTGGAAGACGTTCTGTCAGTAGGGGACGTGATAAGGGTGAAAGTAACGGAAATTGACAGCCAGAATCGCATCAATCTCGCTCGCGTATAAAGATCTTCCATTATGAAGTAAAACATATTAAACAAATGTAATTTCACAAGCGGGGATGGATCCGGTTACGAAAACCCTAAACGGACCTATCCTCGATTGTTTTTTGAATGCAACCCTCGAATCACGCATAGCTATATTTATGGTGATAATTACAAATTCATATGGGTCGGGGGCGGTATTATGCTTCGAAAAATCATCCTTTGCATTGTAATATCAGGAACATTTGCGTTCCTATGTTTTCAGCTATACGCAATGTACGACATGATGTTTCACACGCAAACCGTGTCCGTTGAAGGAGAAGAGGGTATTGTAATACGTCAAGGGAGTACGGAGGATGATCGTATAGCTTTTACCTGCAATGTGGATTGGGGAGAAGATGTTTTACCGGATATGCTGGATATTTTTGAACAGAAGGATCTCAAGATCACCTTTTTTGTAAGCGGAAGATGGGCAGAGAACAACCCTTGGTTGTTGAGAAAAATCTATATACTTGGACATGAGATCCAGAACCACGGTTATGGCCATCGGATGTGCTCACAGATTTCCGAAAAGGAAGTAATTGAAGAGATTAAAAAAACAGAAGATATCATAAAAAATCTTACCGGTGTTGTGACGGATACCTTTGCGCCGCCAGCTGGCGATTATGACAAAAAAACAGTGGAAATCTGCAAGGAAAAGGGATATTTACTGAGCTTATGGTCGGTGGATACCATTGATTGGCGACCTGATTCTACGGCAAAGGTTATTGAAAACAGGGTGTTAAATAAAGATTTAACCGGGGCCATTCTGCTGATGCATCCCAAAAAAGAGACAATTAAAGCACTTCCGAGTATTATTGAAAAGATACAAAATCGCGGCATTGCTATCGTGCCTCTTTCTGAACTGCTGAATTGAGTAAAAATATTATAAATAATACTGAGAATTTTATGATATAATTGCCACGTTGAAAAGAAGAATGAATAATAATTGAAGGAGTAATCACCCTATGATAGTGAACAGGACATTGAGTAACGGAATTTGGATGGTCATGGAAAAGCTTCCTGCCGTACAATCCGTTTCTATAGGAATATGGGTTAAAGCCGGTTCTGTCGATGAGAAACCGGCTAATTCCGGGATTTCCCATCTCATTGAGCACATGATGTTTAAGGGAACGGAGAAGAGAAGCGCAAAAAAAATTGCCGAAGATGTGGATCGCATCGGCGGTCATATGAACGCTTTAACGGGTAAAGAAGCTACCTGTTATTATATCAAGACGCTTCATAATAATATCGACAAAGCCTGCGATATTATCATCGACATGTTTTTAAACTCCCAATTTGATCCGGGAGAACTAGCTAAGGAAAAAGATGTAATCTATGAAGAAATCAAGATGATCGAAGACAATCCGGAAGATCATGCAAATGAGCTTCTGCTTGAGATGGTGTTTCACGGGACATCGCTGGAGCGGCCAATTATCGGCACCCGTGAGTCATTGGAAGGCATTAGCCGGGATATGATCCTGGATTACATTGCCCGGGAATACACTACCGACAGTATTGTGATATCCGTTGCCGGGAACTTTGATGAAGATCACGTTTACCATCTGTTTGATTCCATGCTGCCCCATGAAAAAACTAGTAAAGCTAAAAAAACGAGGCAAATGACATCATATGTTCCTTCTTACCAGGTGCGGGTAAAAGATGTGGAACAGAGCCATATTTGCATGGGGATAAAAGGCGTACCTCACGAGGACAAGCTGTACTATCCCATGGTGCTCCTCAACAGCATTGTGGGAGGAAGTATGAGCTCCCGACTTTTTCAGAAAATAAGGGAACAGAAGGGGTTGGCATATTCGGTTTATTCCGGATGCAGCTCCTACGTAACGGACGGGATTTACAGCATTTACGCGGGGGTGGGTCATTCTAAAGTAGAAGAAGCTATAGAAGCTATCGCGGAAGAGATGCGTTTGATAAAGGCGGAGGGCATAAGTGAAGATGAACTTGCAATAGCTAAAGAACAGATGAAGAGCAGTTACGTTTTTTCTCAAGAGAACGTTAACAACAGAATGTATGTTAATGGCAAACATACATTGTTGCTTTCCCGCCTGCTGACCACTCAGGAGATTTTGGACAGAATCGATAGAGTGGATATGGATGCTCTGAATGAAGCAGCCTCTATCATTGCGGATATGGATCGGTATTCCGTAGTGTTAATCAGCAACAGGGATTACGATATTCAGTCGCAATTCGATGATCTGAAGGGATGATATGATGAAAGTAAGGGTAAAGATCGTGTCTTCCAACGGGACACTTCCCAGATATGAAACTAAAGGGGCAGCGGGAATGGATTTACGAGCCCTGCTAGGCGAACCTATAGTATTGAATCCCGGAGAAAGATGTCTCGTACCAACGGGGATTTACATAGAGTTACCTGAAGGTTACGAGGCGCAGATTCGTGCGAGAAGCGGACTGGCTATAAGGCACGGTATCGGCTTAGTTAACGGGATTGGAACCATTGACAGCGATTATAGAGGCGAGATCAAAGTGGGTCTGATCAATTGGGGAGAAGAATCATTTATAATAAACAACGGAGATCGCATTGCACAGATGGTAGTGACACGGTATGAAACTGTGGAATGGGAACCGGTGGACGAATTGGGAGACAGCCTTCGCGGCGCCGGAGGCTTCGGTCATACGGGTCGTTGATACTGTTTGAATCTTGCACCTCCTGTATCCGTTTCTGCATATATTGATAGAAAACGCAGGAGGCCTTGTATATGCTGACTATGGGATTGATCGAAAGCCTTACCCGGTTGAACCGGCAAAGGCAGCCGGAACCAATAACGCACGCCAAAGGCGCGGGAGCAAGAGGTATTTTTATTCCTTACATGACTATGAAAGAGTATACCAGGGCTTGTTTCCTGCAAAATGCGGAACTGGAGACGCCGGTGCTAGTACGTTTTTCCCGAATGATGGGAAGAGCCGGTTCGGCGGATACTGCAAGGGATGTAAGAGGTTTTTGTGTTAAATTCTTTACCCAGGAGGGTATATATGATCTGGTAGGTTCCAACCTCCCGGTATTTTTTATCAGAGATCCGGAAAAATATCCTCAACTATTGGAAGCGCTCAGCCCGTGCCCAAAAACGAATATCCGGGATCCTGAGCGCCTGTGGAAGTTCGTTTCCGAAAATCCGGAAACCATGCATATGATTACTTGGCTCTATTCCGACCGGGGAACGCTGAAAAGCTATCGCACCATGGAAGGTCACAGTGTGCATACGTATATATGGGAAAACTGTAACGGTGAGAGATTTTGGGTAAGATATCATTGGAGGCCCTTGGAAGGAGTAGAGGATATCAGCCGCCAGGAGGCGGAATTCCTGGCCGGTTATGATCCCGATGCGGCAGCTCGGGATTTGGCGATAACCCTTGAGGACGGACGCAACATCAAATATGAACTCTGCGTCCAATTAATTTCAACTAAGCAAAGCATTGAGAGCGAGCTTTCCTTGCTGGATCCAACGGTCACATGGCCGGAAGCCTCAGTGCCATGGATCAAAGTAGGAGTTATGATTCTTAGAAGCGGAGTGGAGAATTATCGGGAAGAAGTGGAAAACTGTTGTTTTTCTCCCGGAAGGCTCATCCCCGGGATCCATCTATCTTCCGAGCCTTTGCTTCTTGCCATGACTTTCCTTTCCATGGATGACGAAAGATGCAGGTTCGGATCTGTGCAGGGGGGTAATGCTTTGGCATTTTTACAGCAGGAAATTAAAGTAAGCGACTTTGGGATAAAGCCACATGAGAGGAAGGTCTTCGATACCGGTCAGTTGGCATGGCGTCTGCAATCCATGAGCGAACAGGAGAAAAATACTCTCATTGACAATATGGGAGAAGAGTTACTTTTTGTTGACGAGGGAATACAAAAGAGAATTGTCGACTGTCTGAAAGAGGCCAATAAAGCTGTAGGGACTTCCCTTGAAAAGTGGCTAAGGCTGTGATAAAATTGGGAAACAAAGGAGGAACGGAATGATCCTTCGCGAAGAACTTGAACAGCGTGAATTTGAACAACTTGCTGACAGAGCCACCAAATCCGCAGAGTCGAAAGGCCGCATGCAAGATGAAGAAAAATGCGCTTTTCGAACGGAATTTCAGCGGGACAGGGATAGGATCATCCACTCCAAAGCTTTCCGGCGGCTCATGCATAAAACTCAAGTATTTCTCGCTCCGGAAGGAGACCATTTTCGGACGCGTCTTACCCATACCCTTGAAGTTGCGCAAATAGCAAGAACAATTGCAAGATCACTCCGTCTGAATGAAGATCTGACGGAAGCTATTGCAATGGGTCATGATCTTGGACATACCCCTTTTGGCCATAACGGTGAAGATTATTTAAACGAGCGGCATGCTAAAGGTTTTAAGCATAATATCCAGGGATTAAGAGTAGTGGATGTACTGGAAACCCGCGACGGTAAATCGGGCATGAATCTTACAGCCGAAGTAAGAGACGGTATTTTGAACCATACGGGAGAGGGAGTTCCGTTTACGCCGGAAGGAAAAGTCGTCCGGTTCAGCGACCGAATCGCATATATTAACCACGACATTGACGATGCGCTGCGAAGTGGTGTCATTCGCGAATCAGATTTGCCCAAAGATTGTATTAAGGTTCTGGGAGAGGATCATCGGAGCCGGATTAATAATCTGGTCAGCGACTTGGTTATGAATAGCGACAAAGCCGATGATGTCGTCATGAGTGAAGAGAAGCTTTTCTACATGAACAAGCTGCGTGATTTTATGTTTGAAAACGTATATCACAGTAAGAAAGTAAAGAAGGACGAAGAGCTCGATAAAATAAAGCATATGATCTTTTCCCTTTATGCCTATTATGAAGCGAATCCGGACAAGTTGCCGGATGAATGGAAGAGAAGAATCCCCGAATATGGAGTGCAGGAAGTGGTAAAAGACCATATTGCAGGAATGACTGATCGCTACGCAGTTAATATATTTAAGGAAATTTTCGTTCCACAGTCTTGGAAATAGCATTTATTTTTTAATAAAAAAAAGGAATCTCAGAACTATTGTCGTATATAGTGGTGATGGCACCGATTGCGACGTTTTATGCCGTATGAATCGGGCTTGAATAGAACAGGATAATAGAGAATGGGGTTAAGCGATAACGTTATAGATGAAATCAAAAGCAGGTGCAACATTGTCGATGTGATTGGCCGAGTAGTATCGTTAAAAAAAACCGGCAGCAATCACAAAGGCCTTTGTCCTTTTCACAATGAAAAGACACCTTCTTTTGTTGTTTCCGAGGATAAACAGATTTTCACATGTTTCGGTTGCGGTGTTACGGGTGATGTAATAGAGTTCACCCAGCGTTACAACAACTTGGATTTTCGCGGAGCCATTGAAAAGCTTGCCGGCGAATACGGCATCGACTTGGGTAGCAACGTCTTTCCGGGAGAAAGCCAAAAAACGCAGCTCTACGAGATCAACCGTGAGGCGGCGACATATTTCTACAGATGCTTTACGGAGAGGGCAAACCGGGGAGCGGCCTATATGCAATCCAGGGGTCTGGAACCTGGTGTGCTTCGAAAATTCGGTATCGGATACGCAGACGATGGATGGCAAAGCCTTTATGACTTTCTTAAGTCAAAAGGATATGAGGATAAAGAGCTCCTCAACCTGGGACTTGTTGCCAAGTCAAAAGACAGGATTTACGATAAGTTCCGCGATCGGGTCATGTTCCCCATCATAAATACCAGGGGAAAAGTGGTGGGCTTTGGTGGACGAGCTATCGGTGACGGAATGCCAAAGTATTTAAATTCACAGGAATCATTGATATTTCAAAAGAAAAATAACCTGTTTGGATTAAATTTGACCAGGCAGGATATAAATAGAGAAGATTGTGCAATACTTGTAGAAGGATATATGGATGTAATCACCCTGTACCAGCATGGAGTGCGAAACGTATCCGCCTCCTTAGGGACGGCTCTGACGGAAAATCAAGCGGCCATGCTTAAGCGATATACAAAGAATATTGTATTGGCTTATGATGGCGATGAAGCCGGGCAGTCAGCCGCTCTGAGAGGAATGGATATACTGTATGCTGCGGGGGGTAATGTGAAGGTGCTGCAACTTCCGGACGGAAAGGATCCGGATGAGTTCATAAGAAAAAACGGGCGTGAGGCCTTTTTGGAACGGATTGAACAAGCGTTGCCATTTATGGATTTCAAGCTGCAACATATAAAAAAGCAGGTGGATTTAAATACGACGGAGGGCAGCGTTACGTTCCTGAAGGAGGCAGCCCGGGCATTAAGACTCCTGAGTCCGGTGGAAGCAGAAACCTATATCAAAAAGGTTGCATCCGAAACGGGCATTTCAGAAGGTGCATTTCGACTTGAGGTCTTCGGAAGCGGATATGGAACCGTGCCCAAACGACAGGCGACGAAAAGCGAACAGCGCAAGGGTCATGGAGACGGGGGCACCATGCTGGAGCGTAATCTAATCGGGTTGATGCTGCTGAAAAGTTCATACGTACCGTTAATCGAGCCATATAAAAATGCTTTTGAGACGGCAGCATGCAGCAGGATCTTTGAAACGATTCGCTCCATATATAAGCCGGATGAAGAGATCGACCTGCGTAAACTGGCAGACAGTTTGGATGAGGAAACCAATGCCATCCTGACTAATATTTCAGAGACGGTTCACTTCGCAGACAGAGACGTTCAAGTCTTTGAGGAGTGCATTGCCCACATTCGAGCAACCGAATTGATGAGGAGGGAAGAGGAGTTAATAAAAATTCTTTCCATACTGGACGATGAAAAAGATCGAGACATGATATTGAAACTAAGTAAAGAATTGATGGATATACAAAAGGAAAGGTGCAAGGGGACGCGTAATGAGTTATGACATGGAACAACCTGATGACAAAAGGTTTGAATTTGTAAACGAGTTGATGGAGATTGCTAAAAATAAGGGTTCCATCACATATCAGGAAATCTCCAGACTTTTGGAGAACGTGGAACTTGATAAAAATCAGATGGACGACCTCTACGATGCTCTCATGTCCATGGGCATCGAAATCGTTTCAGAGACTGATCCCGAGGATTTCGAAATTATAGCAATGGAACAGGAGGAAGATTCGGAGGATCTGGAAGCCTCGATTCCCAAAGGGGTCGCAGTAGACGATCCGGTCCGGATGTATCTTAAAGAGATCGGAAAAGTCGCCCTGCTGACGGCCGAAGAAGAGATCGAGCTGGCGAAAAGGATGGAGGCGGGGGACGAGGAAGCGAAACGAAGACTCTGTGAGGCCAATCTCAGACTGGTAGTCAGCATTGCAAAACGATATGTTGGCCGAGGGATGTTGTTCCTGGATCTGATTCAGGAGGGCAACCTGGGACTGATCAAAGCGGTAGATAAGTTTGACTGGAGAAAAGGATATAAATTCAGTACATATGCTACCTGGTGGATCAGACAGGCGATCACCCGGTCCATAGCGGACCAGGCGAGAACCATAAGGATACCGGTGCATATGGTAGAAACTATCAACAAGCTTATACGAGTCTCAAGACAGCTTCTCCAGGAGTATGGGAGAGAGCCCACACCTGAAGAAATAGCCGAAGAAATGGACATTTCCGTGGAAAAGGTTCGGGAAATATTGAAGATTGCCCAGGAACCTGTCTCCCTGGAGACTCCGATCGGAGAGGAAGAGGACAGCCATCTCGGCGATTTCATTCCGGATGACGATGTGCCGGCACCGGCGGATGCCGCGGCATTTTCAATGTTGAAGGAACAGCTTGTAGAAGTACTGGACACGCTTACAGAGAGAGAACAAAAAGTGCTGAGGTTGCGTTTCGGTCTCGACGACGGCCGGGCCAGGACCTTGGAAGAGGTCGGCAAACGTTTTGACGTTACTCGCGAAAGAATACGCCAGATAGAGGCAAAGGCTTTGCGTAAACTCCGCCACCCCAGCAGAAGCAAAAAACTTAAAGATTACCTGGAGTAGCGGCGGAGAGTTTCCGGAATACCATAAAGGTAAGAGAAAAATTAATATTTAGTAATTAACAATATCAATAGTTGGAGACCGTAATCCGGTCTCTAAGTTTTTTGCATAATATTAAGCAAAATACCATTTGAAGTAAATGTTCTTTTTCTGATAAAATATATTTCGTGGGAAATAAAAACCTTTTATCGATAGCCAGGTAGATATCAAACATCGGAGGTTTCATTGAAGCATATTTTATCCGATATATAGATCGTATTAAATTCGGGAAAAGGAAGGCAAATCTGTTGTTGGAAAAGATAAAAGAATTGACGAGTTCCAAAAAGGTCATCTATATACTGATGACACTTTTGGTTTTTTTATGGGGACTCGAATTTATTGCGGCTAAAGCCGCATTGGATGCAATCAAACCATTATCTCTGGTGTGTTTTAAATATTCGACGGGACTGATTTTTTTGATTATTACCAAGACCATTGCAGACAGACGTCTCCCGTTAAAACCCAGAGATATTCCACTTCTTCTGATTTGTGCCTTGTTCGGAGAAGTGCTGTACTTTGCCGGTGAATATGGGGCCATGGCATATTTGCCTGTTTCTGTAATTACGATTTTGCTTGCCTTTGTTCCCTGCCTGTCCGTCTTAATTGAACTGATACTCTACAAAAATAAACCTTCCGGATTGGTGGTGGCGGGTGTTCTCGTCTCGGTTATCGGCGTTTCCATGGTAATCGGTGCGGATTTTCAAGAATTCTTTCAGGGAAAATATCTGGGTTATATTTTGGCGTTTTCTGCAGTTATCAGTTGGAATGTATACAATTATTTAACAAAGGGCTTATCGAAGAAGTATAAACCTCTGGATCTTACCATACTGCAGCAGATATGTGCCATATTGCTGGTTTTGCCCTATACAGTTTTCAATTTGCCCGATATAAATGTTATTGATTCACAGGTCGTCATGGGGGTCTTATACCTTGGCGTTGTAAGCTCTTTCATAGGTTTTCTCATATATGTCAAGGCAATCGTCGTTATCGGACCTACGCCCTGCGCTTTGTATTCCAACTTTCTCCCGGTGACAACGACTTTCTTTGGGTGGGTAATATTGCATGAATATGTTTCTTTCATGCAAATTCTCGGCGGCGTGGTTGTAATTGCTTCCGGCGCAGTTGTAATCTGGCAAAAAGGAAAAGAGGACGGAGAGCATGACGTACAGACAAATTTAAGTGTGAAAAACGACGGGGAAGGAAATTGAGCAAAAAACCGAGTTTTGTGTGAATAATACAGGAATTTTGCACAAGATCTCAATCTCTTAGCGTTTCCAAGAATTGATATGGGATCTTTGCCTCGGATAAAGCGGCAGGGGCTCACACTCTGTGAAAGATTTAGGGGCGGAATCTGCTAGTATGATTTTTCTAGTTGCCAAGCATGATTTTGCTTATTGGATCTAAATTTGATATAATTAATCAGGTTAATGACAGAAGAAATACAGATGGGACTTTCATCAAAATAACAAGAAGATAATAGGAACGTGTAAATATGCTGCGACTTTCAGAAAGGCTTGCCGCAATAGCTGATTATGTGCGTGAAGGGGAGACGATAGCCGATATAGGCACAGACCATGGTCTGCTGCCTATTTTTCTGCTTCAACAGAAGCGAAGCCCAAAAGTCATCCTCAGCGATATTCGCGAGGGGCCTTTACGAAAAGCTGAAGAAAACCTGGTAATCTATGCGCCAGGCATAGAAGCGGATTTACGACTGGGGAGCGGATTGGAAACATTGAAAAACAGCGAAGTTGACGTAGTAATCATTGCCGGCATGGGAGGGCATATGATCTGCGATATCATGGCTGCCAACCCTGAGAAAACAAGAAGCTTCCCCAAATTTATCCTGCAGCCCCGTACCGCTCAGGATAAACTTCGCATGTGGTTATATGAGAATGGGTATGCGATAACCCATGAACTTCTCGTGCGAGAAAGAAACAAAATCTGTGAAATCATCGTTGTAGATACAACTTTGCGCCGGGAGCGAATACAAAATGAAAACCAGTTGAAGACAAAGCTTTTCGATTTGGAATTTGAGATCAGTCCGTTGCTCTTTTCTAATGGAGATCCCTTGCTTAAAGAATGGATCGAGTATAAAATAAAAACCGAGGAAGAAATCATTGAATCTATTCGTACCAAGGGATCGAAAGCCAGTCTTAGCAAACTTAATAACCATGAACAGAGGCTGAAAAAATTAAAGGAACTGCACAAACGGTGTCTATTCAGTTAGCGCGTATATAGTAGTATAGGAGGTAAGAGATGGCGATCAGGATCGATGAACTGATTGATCAGTTGAGGGTCATTGCTCCCCGCGAGTTGGAAGAGGATTGGGATAACGGCGGCTTTCAGATCAATATGGGAAAAGAGAAGATAGAGCGTGTTTTGGTTTGTCTGGAGATAACCAACGCGGTCATTGCTGAAGCGGTAAAACGCAGGGCGGATTTTCTGGTAACCCACCACCCCCTCCTAATGGAGAAGATCGATGTGGTTGATGCGGGGACATTGACAGGAAATTATATCATTCAGTTGGTTCGTCACGGGATAAGCGTATATACGGCTCACACGTCATTTGATTCTGTCTTTGGAGGAAACAACGATTATTTGGCTGATCTCCTGGATCTAAAAAAAGTTAGAAGATTGAAGCTGTGGACTCCTTTGGGAGATAAGGAAATCATAGGTCGAATGGGAAGCTTTGAAAAACCAATGTCTCTCAAGGCAGCAGCGGACTTGGTGGAGTCGGTACTCAATTTGACAAAACCTCCAAAAATTGTCGGAAATCCAGATGCAACTATCGCCGAAGTAGCCATCTCTACCGGATCAGCGGGAGATTCCATTGATGCGGCAATACGCAATTGTTGTGACTTGCTCATAACCGGAGACGTGAGACACCACCAGGCACAAAAAGCAAGAGAAATGGGGCTGAATATAATCGATGCAGGACACTATGGAACAGAATACATTTTTGTAAAAAATTTTGCGGAGAAATTAAGAAAATCCGTTCAGAATCAAGTGGAAATACTGGAATCTAATGTCATTGTTGACCCATTTGATTTTATGTTATAATTAATATCGTGAGTAAGACGGACGGTCGCGTGAGCAGGAAATATCCTGTTCATGAGGAAAGTCCGGGCTCCATAGGGCAGGGTGCCAGATAACGTCTGGCGAAGGTGACTTCAGGGAAAGTGCAACAGAAACACACCGCCGATCGGCGCTATCGCCGAGGTAAGGGTGAAATGGTGAGGTAAGAGCTCACCGGCGGTATGGTAACATACCGGCCGTGCAAACCCCACCCGGAGCAAGACCAAGATAGGGAGGAAACTGCCGAAAGGCAAGTTCCTGAAAGGCGGCGGCCCGTCGCTTCCCGAGAGGTAGGTCGCTTGAGCCTGTTGGTGACAGCAGGCCTAGATAGATGATCGTCTGATACAGAACCCGGCTTACAGTCTTACTCACATTAAGCTATGGGGTCATGGAGACCCCATAGATGTTTTTTGAATAGAAGAAAGGAAATTTGATAGATGAAGCTTATAACCTGGAATGTTAACGGACTTAGGGCTTGCATGGGAAAAGGATTTTTGGATTTTGTGAGAAATGAAGCACCTGATATTATGTGCGTCCAGGAAACGAAAATGCAAGAAGGTCAAGCAGATGTTCCCCTGGAAGGTTACATACAGTTTTGGAACAGCGCAGAGAAAAAGGGCTACTCGGGAACAGCCACCTTCACCCTTAAAGAACCCTTGTCCGTTCAAAATGACATCGACTCTCCGGGTCACGACAGGGAAGGAAGAACCATCACCCTTGAATACGATAATTTCTACATAATCAATGTTTATACTCCCAATGCCCAGGAGGGGCTTGCGCGGATCGATTACAGGATGGAATGGGAGGATGCTTTTCGCAGTTATGTGAACAAACTGGACGAGAAGAAACCGGTTATAATATGTGGAGACCTTAACGTAGCGCACCAGGAAATCGACTTGAAAAATCCGAAATCAAATCGTGGAAATGCGGGGTTTTCCGATGAGGAGAGAGCAAAATTTTCTGAGCTTCTTGAAGCAGGTTTTACCGATACTTTCCGTCACCTCTATCCTGACCTGGAAGGAGCTTATACGTGGTGGACGTATCGTTTCAATGCCCGAGCCAACAATGCAGGGTGGCGAATCGATTACTTTTTAGTTTCCGACCGTATTAAAAATAAAGTTAAAGACGTAATAATACGCAATGATGTTTACGGCAGCGACCATTGTCCGGTTGTCATGTACATTGAACTGTAATAAATAATGGAACTTTTTCTCTCTATTCCCGTCTTACTTTTTGCCAACTGGTTCTGTTGATGTTCTGAGATAAAGAACTGTGAAAGGGGAGAAAGAGATGAAAAAGCGTATATGTCTCGCGCTGATTTTATGCCTCATTGTCTCAATGGCCATTCCGGTCTATGCAGGCGATGGTTACGGAAAAGAGCTGGAACAGGCAATTCTTACCGTAAAAACCATCGTTGAAATACCCGAAGAATACAAGGAGTTTTCATATTATACGTACGAGAATGAGACCGAGTGGGGCGCAGGTACTGTTTGGAACCTCAATTGGACAGGTGAGGAAGCCAAGGCGACGATACATGCTTCAGTGGACTGGAAGGGCAACCTGCTCTATTTCGAGCATTATCAGGTAACGGATGACTCAGGCCTGGCCAAGGTAACCAGGGAACAGGCAGCCGTCATATCAAAAGAATTTTTGCAAAAAGCCGTACCGGATCTCGCGCCAAATATGAAAGAAGTCAATCTGCAGTCCAATCTTCAGAACAACTATCGACATGTTTTCCAATACCGGTATCATGTCAACGACATACCCGTATCATTCATAAACGTTTCAGTACACGTGAATAAATATACCGGCAGCGTGGAGTTGTATGGCGGACTTGACGCGGGATTTGATCTGCCGGATTTTCCTGCAGCAGAAGGAATAATCACCCTGGATGAAGCGAAAGGCGCATTCCTGGAAGATATAGGAATCGAATTGATTTATAAATCTTATTATGACTACAAAAGCAAATTATTGCACGTTTTTCCGGCATACAGAATTGCGAACAGCACCAAAGCAATCGATGCACATACCGGTGAGGTGGTAGACCTTTACTATGGGTACAGCAGATTAGTCGCCGTGACGGGTGATGCCATGGACGCAGGCGGTATGGGAAGTTCGGAATCAGAGAACTTAAGCAGAGAAGAATTGGAAGCCATCGAAAAACTCGGTAAGCTTCTTACCAAGGAAGACGCTATTTCAAAGCTCGCTGAACAAATACCCTTGCGTATGAGAAATACAGACATGGGCCGTGCCTCCTTGAGGAAAGATACCATTGACCAGGAAAAATACATTTGGGAAATCTATTTCGATAATATGTACGGATCCGTTGACGCCCAAACAGGCGAACTTTTGAGCTATGGGTATTATGGCGACGATGCAGGTGGAAAACTTAACCTTACGAAAGATGCGGCCAGAAAGATCGCTGAAAACTTTCTTCAAAAGGTTGTCCCTCAAAAGTTTTCGGAGAGCAAATACATTCCCGATTATAACGAAGATATAATTATCTTCAGGGAAGAAGAGAAGCCTGAGGCGTACACGTTCCGCTACAACCGGGTTGTCGACGGAGTGGTGTTTATTGATAACGGACTCAATGTGGCCGTAAACAGGACTACGGGCAATATCACTAGTTATAGCTGCAATTGGTTTGACAGCGCAACTTTCCCGTCTGTGAAAGGTGTACTTACGGACTCAGAGATGATGGAAGAGATGATGAAGGAATACGCTTTTGATGTTGCTTATGAAAAAACAGGCAAAGACAGGCAATCTGACTTGGTATACGTCTTCGATCAGGCAGTAAGAGCGGCACTTTTTGAACCGTTTACCGGAAATAGGATTATGTCAAACGGAAAACCTTATGAAAGCGAAGTGAGGCCGGAATATCAGGATATCAAGGATCATTGGAGTGAAAAGATTGTACTGGAATTGATGGAAAACGGCTATTATTTGAAATCAGAACTTTTCAATTCCGACAATACCATTACACAAATTGATTTCTTCCGCTATTTGTTTACGCCAGAAATAAGATATTATGATGATGCAGATCTCTATGAAATGCTTGAAATGAGAGGTATTATCGAAGAAGGGGAAAAAGCACCAGAATCGCTGCTTAAGAGACAGGATGCGGCAAAATTCCTGATCCGATACCTGGGTCTGGGACTTGCCGGAGAGCGATCTGAAATATATACCAACAAGTACAGAGATAAAATTGATGACAATTATAAAGGGTATGCCATGCTTTGCTATGGACTGGGCATTATGCGCGGAGATGACAAGGGACGGTTTAATGGTACAAAGCCCATGACAAGGGCAGAAACAGCGGTGGCAATTTATAATACGCTCAAAGTGGAATAAAGAGCATAAGAAAACAAATTACATGGCATATATTAAGGTTTGTATGACGAAGGGACCTCTGCGAGGTCCTTTCAATATTTCATTGCAAATATATTGCTTTTTATTACAAAATCCCATTAAGCCTTTTCTTTTTAAAAGCATACATACGTGGCCTCGATTACGGATCGATTTCTAGTTGCACATATATATATGTAGAAATTTGTTTACAGGAGGGAATTTGTCATGCTATAATTAGTTGCAACAGACTGGGAGGCTGACAAAATAATGAAATTAGGGATCGATATTGGATCGACTACTATAAAATTGATTCTCCTCAGCACGGAGAATCATATTTTGTATAAAAAATATGAGAGGCATATGTCCAACGTTTTCGATAAATTTTCGGAAATGATTGGAGATCTGGTTTCGTTATATCCCGATATCCGATGCACCGTTGCCATAACCGGTTCGGGAGGCATGGCTATTTCTAATTTATTGGGAATCGATTTTGAGCAGGAGGTTATTGCCTGCAGCACCGCCGTGGAACGGTATATACCCGAGACCGATGTGGCTATTGAGCTTGGCGGCGAAGACGCTAAAATTACTTTTTTCGGCCCCTCTGTCGAGCAGCGAATGAACGGCACCTGTGCAGGGGGCACGGGAGCCTTTATCGATCAGATGGCGGTACTTCTTTCTACTGATGCAGAAGGGCTCAATGAGAGCGCCAAAAACCACAAATTAATCTATCCCATTGCAGCTCGCTGCGGTGTCTTTGCGAAAACAGATATACAGCCCCTTATCAATGAGGGGGCGGACATTTCGGATCTGGCCGCATCCATTTTCCAGGCTGTAGTCAATCAGACTATCAGCGGTCTGGCTTGCGGTCGTACCATCAAGGGGAATGTCGCTTTCCTCGGAGGACCCTTGGCCTTTCTTTCAGAATTGCGTAAACGCTTTATCGAAACTTTAGAATTGACCCCGGAACAGGTGATCTTCCCCGAGGACCCGGAATATTTCGTGGCCTTGGGAGCCGCATTACTATCAGAGAAAAAAGAATCCATTAAACTGGAAGAAATTTTATATCGTTTAAAGGATGCTGACGAGACTCAATTGAACGTTAGCAAGCTTTTGCCTCCATTATTTAATAACGAGGCTGAATATGAGGAATTTTTAACGAGACATAGGAAAAATTCCGTTAAACGTAAAGCATTGTCGGAAGCAAAAGGCTGCCTCTTTCTGGGTATAGATGCAGGGTCCACAACGACGAAAGCTGCTCTCATCGACGAAGAAAAATATTTGCTGTATTCTTTCTATAAAAGCAACGAGGGAAGACCGCTGGATGTTGTGTTGGAAATGCTCCGGGAGCTATACGACCTGATGCCCGAGGATGCATATATAGGAAAAGCTACTGTGACGGGATATGGAGAGGGCTTGATCAAAGCTGCGTTTCAAGTAGACTTGGGCGAGATTGAAACCATTGCCCATTATAAAGCTGCGGCGGAATTCCTGCCGGGCGTGGATTTTATTCTGGATATCGGCGGCCAGGATATGAAGTGCATGAGGATTAAAGACAATGCGATCTATAATATCATGCTCAACGAAGCCTGCTCTTCCGGTTGCGGGTCATTTCTTGAAACCTACGCAAAATCGGTGAACATGGATGTGGCCGATTTTGCCAAGGAAGCCTTGTTCGCAGAAAATCCTGTTGATCTTGGAACAAGATGTACGGTTTTTATGAATTCCAAGGTAAAGCAAGCACAGAAAGAAGGGGCGACCATCGGGGATATTTCTGCGGGTTTGTCCTATTCCATAATAAGGAATGCCTTGTATAAAGTCATTAAACTCAGAAATCCCGATGAGGCGGGAGAAAGAGTAGTCGTTCAGGGAGGCACATTCTTAAATGATGCTGTGCTGAGGAGCATAGAAAAAATTGTAGACAAAGAAGTTGTCCGTCCGGATATTGCGGGCATTATGGGTGCCTACGGAGCAGCTCTGGTCGCTCTTGAGAATTATAAGGAGGGAGAGCACTCGACTATTCTTTCATCTGATCGTTTGGGAGATTTCAGCGTAGATAATTCCCATAGAAGATGCAAGGGATGCGAGAACAATTGCCTGCTCACAATCAATATATTTAATGACGGCAACCGGTTCATAACTGGCAACCGTTGCGAGAAGGGTGAAGGAAAATCGACTTCGGAAAACAAACTGCCCAATCTCTTTGAATATAAACTGAACAGGCTTTTCCAATACATACCTCTGGAGAAAGACCATGCTCCTCGGGGAGAAATCGGAATCCCCAGAGTATTGAATATGTATGAAAACTATCCCTTCTGGTTTACTTTTTTCACGGAACTGGGATTTCGCGTAGTGCTTTCTCCCGTTTCTTCCAGAAGGCTTTATGAATTGGGCATGGAGACCATCGCTTCGGACACCATATGCTACCCTGCCAAGCTGGTGCACGGTCATATTAAATGGCTGGCAAAACAAGGCGTTAAGAAAATCTTTTATCCATGCATCAATCATGAGGTAGTTGAGGACGATGGAGCGCCAAACCATTACAACTGCCCCATTGTAGCCACATATCCGGAGGCAATTGTCGGAAATATGAAGGATGTGCTTCAGGAATACGGAGCTCAGCTACTGCATCCTTTCCTGCCTTACGATAATGATTTGCGATTGATAAAACGGCTCCATGAACTCTTTTCTGATCTTAGGATCAGCAAAAGAGAAATAAGAGCTGCAGTAAAAAAAGCGAGAGAAGAAGACATGGCTTTTAAAAGGGATATTCGTCGTCAAGGCGAAGATGCCCTTAAGCTGATCAAGAAGGAGAACCTGCAAGGAATCATCCTGGCCGGCAGGCCGTATCACTTGGATCCGGAAATAAACCACGGCATCGACAAGATGATCAATTCTTACGGAATGGTAGTGCTTACTGAAGATTCCGTTTGCCATCTTGCCGATTTATTGAGACCTATACGGGTCTTGGACCAATGGATGTATCATTCCAGACTTTATAAGGCGGCGGAAGTTGCGGGGGATCATGAAGAGCTTGAGCTGGTACAGCTGAACTCCTTTGGATGCGGCTTGGATGCGGTTACGACGGAACAAGTAGAAGAACTGTTGCAGAATCGTAACAAACTATATACAGTTCTGAAAATCGATGAGGTTTACAACCTTGGAGCAGCAAGGATCAGAATACGGTCCCTCCGGGCGGCCATGACAGAACGGGCAAAAAATAACATTAAACCAAAACCCTTTGGGAAACCGTTTAAAAGAAAACTGTTTACAGAAGAGATGAAGGAAGACTATACTCTGCTGATTCCGCAGATGTCGCCGATTCACTTTCAATTTGTAGAGGCTGCCATGCATGAGGAAGGGTATCGTGCGGTCCTATTGCCTTCCGTTGATGAAGAAGCCGTAGAGGAAGGGCTTCGTTATATAAATAACGATGCATGTTATCCCACCATCGTGTCATTGGGACAGATCATTCATGAACTGAAATCCGGCAAGTACGACTTGGACCGAACTGCAGTAGTATTTTCACAAACCGGAGGGCAGTGTCGTGCCAGCAATTATATTTCTCTATTGAGAAAAGCGCTGGTTGATCTTGGTATGGAGCAAGTGCCTGTAATCTCGTTTAGCTTGGTAGGTTTGGAAAGCAACCCCGGGTTTGTTATAACGCGGAGGCTTATCAAGAGGGGGTTAATCGCCCTGCTTTACGGCGATGTGCTTATGCGCATCCTATATGCAACGAGACCCTATGAGGCACAGAAAGGTTCTGCCAATGCCTTGGCTGAAAAATGGTCAAAGATTGCCCTTGAGAATGTCAGAGACGGAAACCTTAAAATCATGCGAAAGAATATAAGGCAGATGATAAAGGAATTCGATGAACTACCTCTCCGGGACATTCGGAAACCGAAAGTAGGAGTAGTAGGAGAAATCCTTGTCAAATATCATCCTATGGCGAACAACGATATCGTCAGGATAATAGAAGATGAGGGCGGAGAGGCGGTAGTTCTGGATTTAATGGATTTCTTTCTCTACGGCATGCACAGCAAAGAGTATAATCTCCGTTATCTGTCCGGAAGTTTTGCTACTATGCTGAAGAACAAGATGGCTCTTAATTTTATTGAATGGTTCCGCTCTGACGCACGTAAAGCTTTAAACGAAAGCAAACGCTTTCATGGCCCTGCTCATATCAAGGAAACTGCGGAGAAAGCAACGAAAATCGCTTCTCTTGGCAATCAATGCGGTGAAGGATGGCTTCTCACCGGAGAGATGGTGGAGCTGATTGACAACGGTGTAACAAACATCGTCTGTTTACAACCTTTTGCGTGCCTGCCCAATCATGTGACGGGTAAAGGCATGATCAAGGCGTTGAGAAATTATAACCCCAAAGCGAATATTGCTGCCATCGACTATGATCCCGGCGCCAGCGACGTCAATCAACTGAACCGGATCAAGTTGATGATGGCTACTGCCTTCAAGCACATGGAAGAGGAGGACCCGCCGCCTGCCGCGTAATGCGCAATATTGACTGATTAGAGGAGTAAGAACTCGTCTGTCTCCTCTATCATGATTTTTGATTCGGAAATGTAATTTATTTTGATGCGCATTGCACAGGAGGTTTAATAAAATGGGAAGACATGGAACTATAGCGGGCAGAAAAGCCGCTCAGGATGCAAAACGAGGGAAGCTATTCACAAAGTACGCGAGAGCTATTACCGTCGCTGCCAAAGCCGGCGGAGACCCTGAATATAATGTTGCACTAAAGCATGCTATCGAAAAAGCAAAAGCTATCAACATGCCCAGTGAGAACATTAACCGGGCCATTAAAAAAGGAACCGGCGAATTGGCGGGAGAATCATACGAAGCCGGTGTTTTCGAAGGATATGGTCCCGGCGGAGTTGCTCTTATAGTAGAGGTGCTGACGGACAACAAAAATCGAACCACGTCAACAATTAAGCATGCATTTGATAAAAACGGAGGAAATCTCGGCGTTCCCGGATGTGTGTCTTATATGTTCGATAGAAAAGGGATCATCATCATTGAAAAAACCGATGCCATTGACGAGGATGTCTTGATGGAAACAGCTCTGGAGGCGGGCGCCGAGGATATCGTTTCACATGAAGACAGCTTTGAAGTACAAACACTACCTGAAAACTTCAATGCGGTATCCGACGCATTAAAGCAAGGCGGCTATGATTTTGTCGATGCGGATGTTGAGTTGGTCGCTTCCATGGAAGCAACTCCGGGTGAGAATGAGCTAAAAGATCTCAAAAAATTGATCGATATGTTGGAAGAAAATGATGACGTGCAAAACGTTTACCACAACTGTGCAGTACCTTTGTATGATGAATAGTCTTCATACAATGAACAAGCAATAAACAAGTTTTGCTAAGTTTAAATTTCTTCTAAAACTTGATTCCCGTATGCCTGAATGTTATAATCATCTTGAAAGATGACGCACAAAAGCGAGCAAATGCTAATGGCGATTTATGAAAACATTGTCAGCATAGGGACAAGGAAAGAAAACATACTAATAAATAAGATCCTGAAGTGTTCGTTTAGGTTTTATAATCAAACCTACATTTAGTTCACGGGATTTCGGGTTTCCGTCGCCTATGTCAAGCCTCCTCGAGAGGAAGACAGAAGCAGGAATAGAAAACCCACCTATCTGAGGATAGGTTGTGAATTAAAAAACCTGACGACACATTCGGGATTTTTTATTTTTTCTGTTTGGCAGATCTAAATTAGTAAGTAGATATTTCATTTCAGGTCTATCCTTTCAGGTCTATAAAGTGAATTGTCTTGCATGCAAATACCCTTTTGCCTATAATGTGGATATGAAACGTATTTCCATTATCACAGGACATTACGGC
>CZCB01004935.1_pt1 | contig 37289 bp, 39 predicted proteins | sample 591991 | NCBI WGS metagenome assembly CZCB01 (sample SAMEA3556809, study PRJEB10932) | anaerobic digester metagenome
GAAGAAATTAAGAAGCCGGAAAATGTTTACAGTCTTCTAAATGTTGATACTTTAGAATTGGAATTAGGATATGGTCTTATTCCTTTGGTTGATAATAGCCAGGGAGGAGACCTTTTAGATAGAGTGGTCCTGATTAGAAAACAGATTGCTTTAGAATTGGGACTGGTTGTACCTCCCATTCGAATTAGAGATAATATGCAGCTTGCACCTAATAAGTATGTAATCAAACTTAAGGGTGTACCTTTAGTGGAAGGGGAGCTAATGTTAGATTACTTTTTAGCTATGAACCCAGGTGATGCTCCTATAATTGAGGGGATAGAAACCAGGGAACCGGCTTTTGGTTTGCCTGCTCTGTGGATTTCAGAAGAAAAGAGAGATGAAGCGGAAATAAGTGGGTATACGGTAGTTGATCCTCCTACGGTGTTGGTTACTCATTTAACGGAATTTATTAAAGATCATGCCGGTGAGATTATGACCAGACAAGATTTGCAGGCACTTATAGACCATGTGAAGAAAGATTATCCGGCTGTGGTTGAAGAACTCATACCCCAAGTTTTAACTTTAAGTGAAATCCATAAAGTAGTAGTTAACTTATTAAAGGAAAGAGTCCCTATCAGAGATATGAATACTATTTTGGAAACACTGTGTGATTATGCTTCTGTAACCAAGGATATTGATCTTTTAACTGAATATGTTAGGCAAGGCTTAAGCCGTCAAATAGCCAATATATATACTGATGATACCAATAAAATTTCCGTAATTACCATTAGCCCAACTGTTGAACAGGTGATTAGAGACAGTATTCGGGAAACTGAGCAAGGCAATTACCTGGCTCTGGAACCAACACAAGCTCAAAAAATAATAAAAGCTGTAAGCGATAATTTGGAACAGGTGTCTGTAATGGGCTTAGAGGTTGTTATTCTTACTCCTCCGGTAGTACGTCTGTATTTACGTAGGCTACTTGAACGGAGTTTTCCCCGCATTCCGGTTCTTTCATATAATGAAATTCCTTCTAATGTGGAAATCGAAGCCGTAGGGATGGTGAATATTTAAATGCGTGTAAAAAGGTTTGTAGCTAAAAATATTCAGGATGCAATGGTAAAGGTAAAAATGGAAATGGGCAAAGACGCAATTATCCTCAATACGCGCAAATTTAAAGAAGGTGGCTTTTTAGGTTTTTTTGCTAAAGAATTTGTGGAAGTTACTGCTGCCGTAGATGAAAACTATCGTTTAACGGAAAATAGAGTTTTACCTAAACCGGAAGAGAAAAACCAGGTTTTACCGGAAAGAGAAGGGGTAAATTACGAAATTAAAGAAGAAATAAATAAGGATAGGGATGTAGAGCTAAATAATGAATTGACAGAAATGAAAAGCCAGATCAAGGAAATAATTGATAAAATTGAATATGCTAGTCTAAATATTGGTTTAAGTCGAGCAGAAAAAAAATTTTTTCAGATTTTAGTTGAAAATGATGTAGAAGAAAAACTGGCTAGCCGCATAGTAAAGCGCACTATGGAAAGAATCCCTTCGGAAAAACAAGAAGATAAAGATTATATCCGTCAAGAGTTTATAGAGACTATCGGTAATATTTTAAAAAAACCCAAACCTATAGTTTTACCACAAAAAAGAAAACAAATGGTTTTTGCTTTGGTAGGTCCTACCGGTGTAGGTAAAACTACTACCATTGCTAAACTAGCTGCAAATTTTGCCCTTAATGACCAGAAAAAAATTGCTTTAATCACTTCTGATACTTATCGAATTGCCGCGGTAGAACAGCTGAAAACAGTAGGAGAAATTATGGGAATACCAGTAGAAGTAGTCTTTACACCTCAGAGTATGAAAAACAGTATCTTAAATCACAAAGACAAAGATTTGATTTTTATCGATACCGCAGGAAGAAGTCATAAAAATGTAGTACAAATGACCGAATTAAAAGGTTTTTTAGAGGCTGCCCAACCTGATGAAACATTTTTAGTATTAAGTGCTACTACCAGATATAAGGATATGTTGGAGATCATTAATAATTTCGAAAAAGTGAATTTTAGCAGGCTCTTATTTACTAAACTTGATGAAACTTCAACTTATGGTGCTATTTTAAGTACTGTGTATAAAACGAAAAAAAATCTATCTTATTGTACTACCGGTCAAAATGTTCCTGATGATATAGAAGTAGCCGACTGCCGAAAATTAGCAGAGCTTATCCTAGGGGATGGTGCCCAATGAGTACTCAATTAGATCGTTTACGAGCATTAGTGAAAAATTTAAAGTCAGAAGTAGAAAGTGACTTGCAAGGCATAAAAAAAAGAACCCAGGTAATTTCTATTACTTCTGGTAAAGGCGGAGTCGGTAAAACAAACTTTACCATAAATTTTGGTTTAGCTTTAGTGGAAATGGGCAAGAAAGTTATCATTTTAGATGCAGATTTTGGCCTGGCTAATATTGATGTAGTTTTAGGCATTACGCCATCCTATAATTTATATCATGTGCTGAATGAAGAAAAAGAACTGGCTGAGATTATAATCGAAGGGCCTGAAGGAATTAAGATAATTCCCGGTGGTTCCGGTGTTTTTGAATTAGCTGAACTAAAGGAATGGCAATTGGAAAGGTTTTTACTTAAGCTGACTTCCCTGGAAGGGGAATATGACTATCTACTAATTGATACAGGAGCAGGGCTTTCCAGAAGTGTTCTTAATTTTAGTTTGGCTGCTGATGAAGTTTTGGTGATTACTACACCGGAACCAACTGCTTTAACAGATGCCTATGGACTGATTAAAACTTTAGTTATGCAAAAATATCAAGGTAAATTGAAACTAATCGTTAATAGAGCCTTATCCCCTGAAGAAGGAAGGCTTACAGCAAATAAATTGAAATTAGTGGTAGATAAGTTTTTAAAAGACTGTAACTTGGAAAGCATGGGATGGATTCTTGATGACAAAGTGGTTTCTCAAGCAGTGAAAAAACAAGAACCTTTTCTTTTAAGTTTTCCTTATTCTAAAGCCAGCACAAATATTTACTCTATGGCTGCTGAGTTTACTAAGCAAAATTTTCGGTTACCTCAAGCAGTTGGCTTAAAGAATTATTTTCATAAAATATTAACGGCATTTAGAAGTTAAGCTAGGTGAGACTATGTTAGAGAAATTAAAAATAAATCAAATTATTGACATTGAAGTTGAAGAAGGTAATGAACATGCAGGAAGTTACCGAACCCGGATTGAGGACATAAATGAAGACGGTATAGTTATTGCGATGCCAATAGTCCAGGGCAATTTAGTTCCCTTAAGGCCGGATACTCCAGTAATTATTTGGTATTGGGATAGTATTGCTACCTTTGCTTTTTATTGTCAGGTGAAGGCAAGGATTTTTGAACCACTACCCATGGTATTTTTAAGTCGTCCTTTTAGCATAAAAAAAATTCAAAGGAGAGAGCATGTACGAGTACCTACTTCTTTAAAAATAGAATATTCCTTCGTTAATAAAAGCAACTTGGACGGTGTTTACCATAGCACTTTCCTTCGTGATCTAAGCGGTGGTGGTGCCCAATTTATTACAAATAAATCTTTGTCTAAAGGTACTGAATTAAAAGTTAAAATATATTTACCTTCAGAGGTCATTGAATGTCAAGCTAAGGTAAGGTGGTCGAAAGAGGAAATTATAGACAATCAAAGCAGGTTTTTTGTTGGTGTACAATTTATTAATATTTCCGAACGTGATCGTGAGGAAATAATAAAATATGTATTTTTTAGGCAACGGGAATTAATCAAAAAAGGGGTATTGTAGATGTTGAAGAAAAAGGTTTTAGTGGTTGATGACTCAGCTTTTATGCGGAAAGTGATTTCAGATATGATTAATAAAGATGAAAGTTTAGAAGTCATCGGAACAGCACGTAATGGGGAAGATGCCCTTAGAAAAATCCAACAGCTAAAACCTGATGTAATTACTTTAGATGTAGAAATGCCTGTAATGAATGGTCTGGAAGCTTTGCATAGGATTATGACCATTCAACCTACTCCGGTTATTATGTTAAGTACCTTTACAAAAAAAGGCGCAGATATAACCATTGAGGCTTTGGCTAACGGTGCTGTTGATTTTGTTCCTAAGCCGGGAGGTCCAATCTCATTAAATATTGAAGAAGTGGAAAAAGAACTCATTCAGAAAATAAAAATTGCCAGCCAAGTTAAGGTAAATTTCACCGGCACGAGTAAAGAATTTTATAAACCTTTAGAAACGGTGGAACCTGGTCAAAAGACTGGTTCTCCTATGGAATGCAATTTAAAGTTCCCCCTGGTATTAATAGGAACTTCAACAGGAGGGCCTAAGGCCTTAGATATAGTGTTACAATCCTTACCGGAGAACCTTCCGGCAGGGGTGTTAATAGTCCAGCATATGCCCCCCGGATTTACTAGATCATTAGCAGAAAGACTAGATAGATCCAGTCCTTTAAAAGTTAAAGAAGCAGAGAATGGAGAAAAGGTTTTACCTGGACATGCCTATGTCGCACCCGGAGATTACCATTTGGAAGTAGAATTAAAAAACTGTGAACCATTTGTTAAATTACACCAAGGACCTACAGTTAACGGACATCGCCCTGCAGTAGATACCTTATTCAACTCTGTTGCTGAAAAAGGAATAAAAAAAGTTATTGCTGTAATTATGACCGGTATGGGTTATGACGGTCGGGAAGGGTTAGTAAATTTAAAGAAAAACGGTTGTTATGCTATCGCCGAAGCTCAAGAAACATGTGTTGTTTTCGGTATGCCTAAATCTGCTATTGATACAGGTTGTGTCGACAAGGTTGTTCCTTTGCCGGAAATAGCTTCGGGAATCATAAATTATTTAGTTAATTTTAGGTGAAACTTGGAGGTGGAAAGATTGGATACTAATGAATACTTAGGCTTATTTCTGGAGGAGTCCCGGGAAAATTTACAAGTCTTAAATGAAGGTTTGCTTTCTTTGGAACAGGATCCTGAAAACGAAATGGCCCTTAATGAGATATTCCGGGCTGCTCACACCTTAAAGGGAATGGCGGCAACGATGGGTTTTGAGCAAATAACTGAACTTACCCATAAGATGGAAAATGTTTTAGGGAAACTGCGGGATAAAGAACTGGAGTTTTCCCGTTTTATAAGCGATTTGCTTTTTAAATGTGTTGATGCTTTAGAAAATATGGTTGAAGGGATAAGTACAGGTAACCAGAATGAATTTGTCATAGATGATTTAGTCGCCAGTCTGAAAAATTTAGAAGAAGGACAAGGACAAGCCGTAGAAGAAACTTCCCAATATACAGTAAAGGATGAATTGAATGAATATGAAAACAATTTAATTTTAAAAGGACAGGAACAAAATTATCATACATATAAAGTAGTCGTAGAGGTTTCTCCCCAGTGCGTTATGAAAGCGGTCAGAGCCTTTATGGTTTTTAAAAACTTAGAAGAATTAGGAGAAATAATTAAATCGGTACCGGCAGTCCAGGATCTGGAAGATGAAAAATTTGATAGAGAATTTACCCTGTATTTATTAACCAAAGAAAATGAAAATAAAATTAGAAATGCTGTGGATAAGATTAGTGAGATTAGCTTAAAACAGTTGGCTGAGGTTAAAATCCAGAAGGAAGCTAATCTTCCTAAAGAAAAGAAAAAAACTGTTAACCAAGTAGACAGTTGGGATAAAACCAAGATTAAAACTATGCAGACCGTTCGGGTAGATATTACGAAATTGGATAATCTGATGAACTTAGTTGGTGAACTGGTTATTAATAAAACCCGTTTAGAACAGATAATGAAAACAGGTCAAGTCACTTCTTTAGGAGAAACTGTTGAGCAGATCGAACGAATCACCTCTGATTTACAGAATGTGGTAATGAAAGTCCGCATGGTACCTATTGAACAAGTTTTTAATCGTTTTCCCCGTATGGTAAGAGATTTTTCTAAAGAATTGGAGAAAGAGGTGGAGTTGGTTTTAGAAGGGCAAGAAACGGAGCTGGACAGGACTGTAATTGATGAAATAAGTGACCCTTTAGTACATTTAATTCGAAATTCTTTAGACCATGGGTTGGAAAAACCTGAAGAACGACTGGCCCAGAGTAAAAGCAGAGTAGGAACTTTAAAGCTTATTGCCCGTCAGGAAGGAAATTCTGTGTTAATCATTGTTGAAGATGACGGCCAGGGAATTAATATAGAAAAAGTTAAGACAAAAGCGGTAGAAAATGGAATGGTTACAATTAAAGAGTTAGAGCAAATGTCAGAAAAAGAAATCTTGGATTTTATTTTCGCTCCCGGATTTAGCACTGCTCAACAAGTTACGGATATTTCCGGTCGGGGAGTAGGATTGGATGTAGTGAGAGCTAAAATTAACTCCTTAAACGGGAACGTTTTTTTGGAAAGTCAGCCGGGCATTGGAACAAAATTTACAATAAAACTGCCTTTAACTTTGGCAATTATTCAGGCTTTATTAGTTAAAGTTGAAGAAGAAGTATATGCTATTCCTCTGGCTAATATTGACGAAACAACTCTGATTGAGGAAGATGTTATTAAAAATGTCCAGGGACAAGAAGTAATGGTGTTAAGGGGTAAGGTATTGCCATTAATTCGTTTAAGCAAAGTCTTAGAGGTTCCCTGTACCGGAAAATGCGGCGAAGAACTTTATGTAGTAGTAGTTCGTAAAGGGGAAGAACAGATAGGTTTAGTTGTTGATGAATTAATAGGACAACAGGAAATAGTGATATCTTCCTTAGGGAAATTGTTTTCCAATTTACCAGGTATTGCCGGTGCAGCAATTTTAGGTGACGGTAAGGTTTCTCTCATTTTAGATATAGGGACGTTATTTTAGTTCTGTTAAATAGAGGAGGTATAGAGGATGGAGCAAATTCAAGTTGTTGCTTTTAAATTAGGGAATGAAGAGTATGCCATCGACGTAATGGCCGTTCAGGAAATAATACGGCCAACTGCTATTACCCGGGTACCACGAACTAAAGACTTTTATAGTGGAGTTATTAACTTACGGGGTAATGTGGTTCCAATAGTTAATCTTGCTAAGAGATTTAATCTTGAAGAAGTGGAGTTAACAGAAAAAAGCAGAATTATTATTCTAAATGTTAATGATATCAGGGTAGGAATAACGGTGGAAAGTGTTACCGAAGTAATTAATATCAATAAGGATGATATTGAAACCCCCAATCTGACAAATGTTATCGATGAAAAATTTATTGCCGGAGTTGCCAAATATCAGGAAAGGTTATTGATACTTTTAAATATTGAAGAAGTTCTTGAACTAACAGAAGTAGCACAGGATACCGAAGAAATTAAGGGGTGAATTTATGGATTTCACCAAACTTAATGATCTGCAAAAAGATGCCTTGAAAGAAATAGGTAATATAGGAGCAGGCAATGCAGCAACAGCCTTATCGACTATGCTTAATAAAAAAATAAATATGAGTGTTCCCAATGTTTTTATATTACCTTTTGCACAGGTTGTGGAAATCATGGGGGGAGCGGAAAATTTAGTGGCCGGCGGCTATTTACAAGTAACCAGTAAGGCTCCTTTAAGCATACTTTTTGTTTTGCCCGAGGACAGCATTAGAATTTTTTTAAACATCTTATTAGGAAAATCTTTGGAAGAGGGACAATTTGAATTAGATGAAATGTCTATTTCTGCCTTAAAGGAAGTAACCAATATTTTAGCCGGTTCTTATTTAACGGCTCTCAATAGTTTTACAAAATTAGAATTTACTCCTACCGTACCTGCTTTAGCCTTGGATATGGCAGGGGCTATTCTGGGAAATGTTTTGCAGCTATACGGGGAAGTAAGCGATTATGCTTTGGTTATTGAAAGTGTGTTTTCGGAAGAAGAAAAGGAAGTAAAAGGACATTTTTTCCTCTTGCCGGAACCTGGGTCTTTAGAAATTTTATTAGGCAAATTAGGAGTTGGCAATAATGGATGAAATAAAAGTGGGTATGGCCGATTTAGCTACAGCTAAACCACCACAAGTTCTGGTGACCACCGGTTTAGGTTCCTGTGTGGGCGTCTGCCTTTTAGATCCCTTAGTTAAAGTAGGTGGTTTAGCCCACATAATGTTGCCGGACAGTACCCAGGCCCGTGATGTACAAAATAAAGCAAAGTACGCTGATACAGCTATTAAAATACTAATTGATGAAATGGTTAATTTAGGAGCAATAAAAAGACGTATGGTAGCTAAAATAGCCGGGGGCGCACAGATGTTTAATTTTAGCGGCAATAACAGTATTATGAAAATTGGGGAGCGAAATGTAGAAGCTGTAATAACAAATCTTAATATTTGGGGCATTCCAATTTTAGCCCAAGATACAGGTGGAAATTATGGACGAACAATTTATTTTTATCCTGAGAACGGTCAGCTGTATATTCGAACAATAAAGTATGGGGAGAAGATTGTGTGAGGAATAAGTCAATGGAAGATAAAAATGACTTGTGGTCAAGATACCGGAAGGAGCCCAGCAAAGAAATCAAAGAAAAAATTGTGATGAATTATGCTCCCTTAATAAAAGCATCTGCTTATCGTTTGTACCAGGGACTACCGGGTAATGTAGAACTGGATGATTTGCTGGCCTATGGTTCTTTGGGACTACTTGATGCTATTGACAGGTATAACCCGGAACTCAGTGATAAGTTTGAACCTTATGCTATGCTCAGAATCAGGGGAGCAATGATTGACGGTTTACGTAAAATGGATTGGGCTAACCAATCTTCTCGAAGAAAAGCTAAGGAAATTGAAAAAGCTTACACTTTCTTGGAACAGAAGCTAGGCCGAAGTGCTACCGATCAAGAGGTGGCAGATTATCTTGGTCTGACTGTAAAAGAATTTGAACAACTATTACAAGAAGTAGGATCTTTGTCCGTAATTTCTTTAGAACAGCCTTTGGAGAAAGATGAACATGATTTATTTACTTTAGGAGATCTGTTAGTTGACAAATCCAGTCCTGATCCTCTTGATAACCTGGAAAACCTGGAAATTAAAGATTATTTAAGTAAAGCCATCGCAGAGCTAAATGAGAAAGAACGGCTTGTTATAACATTATACTATTATGAAGAGTTAAGCATTAAGGAAATCAGTAAAATACTGGAGCTATCAGAAGGAAGAATTTCTCAGATACATAAAAAAGCCGTTCTTAAATTGAAAGGAAAATTACAAAGGTTTCTGAACTTGTGAATCAAAGGAGGAAGTTCTTAATGACTGCCACTTCTCAAAAAGAGAAAGAAAAAAAAAGATTTGTCATTAGGGTCAGTAGAGATCATCTATCTGCATTTTTGACTATTTTTCCCTATGATGAGGAAAAAGAAAATCCGGTAACTTTGGCTCAGATAAAAAATGAGTTGCTTAAAGCCGGTATAGTTTATGGTATTGATGAAGTAAAAATTTTACTGGCTCTCAATGAAAAAAAAGGAGTTACTGATCAGTTAATAGCGGAAGGCAAAAAACCTGTACCTGGCCAAAATGCTCAGTTAAAATATTATTTTAATCCTCATGGTGTTGAAATAAAACCCAAAGAGTTGGAAAACGGGCGCGTTGATTTTTATAACATTAGTTTGATTCAAAATGTAAAAAAAGGTCAGCTCTTGGTAGAAAAAATACCTGCCACCCGTGGTATTCCGGGAGTAAATGTATTTGGCAAAGAAATACCTGGTCTTCCGGGAAAGGATATCCCCCTACCTATAGGAAAAAATGTCAATGTAAGTGAGGATATGCTTAAAGGGTATGCTGCTTGTGAAGGTCATGTTGTTTTCACTGGCGGTAAAGTATCGGTTCTGGATGTTTTAGAGATAAAAGGAGATGTTAATTTTTCTACCGGTAATATAGAATATAGCGGTAATGTGATTATTAAAGGACATGTTCGAGAAGGTTTCAAAGTAACCAGCAAAGGTGATGTAGAAATATTCGGCACGGTAGAAGGGGGACATGTTTTTGCAGATGGAAATATAATAGTAAAAAAAGGTATTCGCGGTAACAAAAAGAGTAAGATCGAAGCAAAGAAAAATGTTTACAGCAATTTTATTGAAAATGCTTATGTTAAAGCCGGTGAGGACATAATCGTCAACTCTGGGATTATGCACAGTGAAGTAAATGCCGGGTTAAATGTCCAAGTAGGTGGCAAAAGAGGAGTGGTAGTAGGTGGTGTTTGTCGGGCAGGTAAGTCTCTTGTTTGCAAAAATCTAGGTTCTAATTTAGCAACCATAACTATTGTGGAAGTTGGCGTTAATCCGGATTTGTGGCTGGCTTATAATCAGGTTAGCCGAGATATTGAAAATATTAAGCAAAATTTAGATAAAGCTGATAAAGCTCTAAAAATCTTAAAACAACTGGAAGAAAAACTTAATAAACTTCCTCCTGATAAAGAAAAATTAAGACAGAAATTGCTTGATACCCGTAAGCAATTACAGAGAGACAATACCCGGTTAGAACTGGAAAAATTTGATTTAGAGCAAAAAATAAAAAAAATAGGTGATGGGATTATTAAAGTTTCAGAAACCATTAATTGTGGAGTACAAATTTCCATGGGCAAAGCCAAAAAACATTTTACCAGTGAAATGAAAAGAGTAGTATTGAAATTAGATGGAATGGACATAAGTATTGAGCCTTTAGTCAGTTGAAAAGGAGGGTTACTCATGTCCCTTAATTCTATTGATTTCCAGGTTGTTTTTCAAAAGAGCGGTGAAGTCAGTAGGATTCAAACCTTACAGCAGGATCAGGGGAATATACAAAACCAACAAATAGTGTCAGGAGTTAAACAGGAGTTTAACCGACAGGAGAAAGCAGTTAAAAATTTGGACTATATAGAGAAAAAGAATATTGGCCGTGAAGGCAGTAAAAAGGGACGACAAAAAAATGCTTCAAATAAGGAAAGGGAGCAGGCAAAAAAAGAAGAAAGTGGTTCAGAGGAAAAAATATTAAAACATTTGGGCAACCATTTAGACTTGCATATATAAGGTGGTAATATGTTGTATTTTTTTTTAGGAGTCATAATGACATTAATTTTAGTTGCAGTAATTTTAAGATTTGTTTTTAAAGGTTACTACCGATTTTTAATAGAAGCCAGGAAAATTTATCAAGATTTAACACAATTATATGAAAAATGTCAAGAGATTTCTGAGAGTATGGTTCGGGATTTAGAGGACCAGATAACCCAGGGTAAAAATATTTTAATGAGTTTAGAAGAAAAAATTGCTTGTGCTTCAAAGGATTTTACTAAAAATACTTCATATTACCCGACTTTGCCTACAAAAGAGAAGGAAATTTTAAAATTAGCCGGTCAGGGCTTAAGTATAAAAGAAATTGCCCGACGTTTAGGTGTGGAACAGGATCGGGTAACATTTGTTTTACAATTATATAAAGATTTTCTTGCTTAATAGATTTTACTGTGCTAAAATTAGTTTCGGTGTTAAATACACACGCCTTGGGACTTGGCTTAGGGTGCCAATTCAGGTCTAAGCCAGGGTTGAAAAAGGCGGAGGAAAAACCAAAAAGGAAGGAGGTGCCGAAGAAATGGCTATTATCTCCATGAAACAACTCTTAGAAGCCGGTGTACATTTTGGTCACCAGACTAGACGGTGGAATCCCAAAATGGCTCCCTATATTTTTGCAGAACGGAATGGAATCTATATAATCGATCTGCAAAAAACAGTGAAAAAAGTAGTAGAGGCTTATGAGTTTATTAGACAAGTTGTTTTAGAAGGAAAACCGATTCTTTTTGTGGGGACTAAAAAACAGGCCCAGGAAACCGTGAAAGAAGAAGCCATCAGAGCAGGAGAATATTATGTTAATGAAAGATGGCTGGGCGGTATGTTAACTAATTATCAAACAATTAAGAAACGTATCGACCGTCTGTTTGAAATAGAAAAAATGGAAGAAGACGGAACTCTATCCGTTTTACCCAAAAAAGAAGTCATGAAGCTGATGGCTGAAAAAGAGCGTTTAGAAAGATTTTTAGGTGGCATTAAACATATGCCTGAATTACCTGGTGCTCTTTTTGTTATTGACCCTAGAAAAGAAAAGATAGCTGTGGCCGAAGCCAGACGTTTAGGTATTCCCGTTGTGGCTATTGTAGATACTAACTGTGATCCTGATGAAGTAGATTATGTAATTCCTGGTAATGATGATGCAATCAGGGCAGTTAAATTATTAACTTCTGTAATGGCTGATGCTATATTAGAAGCTAAACAAGGAGATACTACTCAGAATCTTGAAGTAAGTGAAGAGGAGTAAAAGAGTTAAGGGGGGTAGCCGGTCATGGGGGAAGAATAGACCCCCTATAGAGGTGCCCTCCTTTTGCTGATTATAGGTTTTAGTACATAATATTTGGTTATCCTATATAGAAAAATATAGTAAAATAAAAAGGTTAAAGGAGGTATTATCGATGACTGTTACTGCTGCAATGGTAAAAGAACTTAGAGAAATGACCGGGGCAGGAATGATGGATTGTAAAAAGGCTTTACAGGAAACCAACGGTAATATGGAAAAAGCTATAGAATATTTAAGAGAAAAGGGTTTGGCGGCTGCTGCTAAAAAAGCTCACCGTGTAGCTGCTGAAGGTATGGTCACTTCCTATATACATATGGGCGGTAAAATCGGTGTTTTAGTAGAAGTTAACTGTGAAACGGATTTTGTGGCTAAAACAGATAGATTTAAAGAGTTAGCTAAAGATATAGCTATGCAAATTGCTGCCAGCAGACCGGAATACATTAAAAAGGAAGACGTTCCCGAAGATGTCCTTAATAAGGAAAGAGAAATTCTAAGGGCTCAGGCTTTAAACGAAGGAAAACCGGAAAAAATTGTAGATAAAATGGTGGAAGGCCGTATTGAAAAGTTTTATAAAGAAGTATGTTTATTAGAACAACCTTTTATTAAAGACAATGATAAAACGGTAGGGCAGTTAATTTCTGAAGCCATTGCTGAAATCGGTGAAAATATTCAGGTTCGTAGATTCGTTCGTTATGAGTTAGGAGAGGGAATAGAAAAGAAAAAAGAAGATTTTGCCGCTGAAGTAATGGCAGAACTTAATAAGTAATTTAGATTAAGAGAACACGGTGTGTTCTCTTTCTTAAAATTATCGGGGAAATTTTTACTATTATAAAGGAATTACAGGCATAATGTAGAAGTTTATAGACTGGGGGTAATAGTTATGGATCAGCCAAAATATAAACGAGTAGTTGTTAAACTAAGTGGCGAAGCATTAGCAGGAGATTTAGGTTATGGTATAAATCAAGAGGTATTAGCATCAATTTCCGAACAAATTGCCGAAATTGTGGCAATGGGTGTAGAAGTAGCTATAGTTGTAGGTGGTGGTAATATCTGGCGCGGTGTGGCAGGAAGTGCTCAAGGGATGGATAGAGCTACGGCCGATTATATGGGTATGTTAGCTACAGTTATTAATTCTTTGGCTTTGCAGGATGCCTTGGAAAAACACCAGGTAGATACGCGCGTACAAACTGCCATTGAAATGCGTCAGGTGGCGGAACCATATATTAGGAGACGGGCAATTCGCCATTTGGAAAAAGGACGAGTAGTAATCTTTGCCGCCGGTACCGGTAATCCCTATTTTTCAACTGATACTACAGCAGCATTAAGGGCGGCGGAAATCGAAGCTGAAGTTATTTTAATGGCAAAGAATGTTGACGGTGTATATGACGCTGATCCAGTTCTTAATCCTCAAGCTAAGAAATTTGATGATCTGGGTTATATTGATGTACTGAATAAAAGGTTAGGTGTCATGGATTCCACTGCTACATCTCTGTGTATGGATAATAATATTCCGATTATAGTCTTTGGCCTGAATCAGGCCGGAAATATTAAAAAAGTCATTTTAGGTGAAAATATCGGAACATATGTGGGGAGGGAGAAAAAATGATTAAGGAAATATTAACAGATGCGGAAGGAAGAATGAAAAAAACCATTGATGTTTTGAAAAAGGATTTTGCTGGTATGCGAGCCGGCCGAGCCAACCCAGCAATTCTGGAAAAGGTACAAGTAGATTATTACGGCACACCTACACCTGTTAACCAATTGGCCAATATCACTGCACCGGAAGCCAGACTGTTGGTGATTCAACCTTGGGATAAGACTGCTATCTCGGCCATTGAAAAGGCAATATTAAAATCCGATTTAGGCTTAAATCCTTCCAGTGACGGTACCGTTATTAGAATCAGCATTCCTCAATTAACTCAGGAACGTCGTAAAGAACTGGTTAAGTCTGTGAAAAAGAAGGCGGAAGAAGCACGGGTTAGTATTAGAAATATTCGGAGAGATGCAAATGATGAGATTAAGTCCCTAGAAAAACAAAAAGAAATATCCGAAGATGAGGCGAAAAAAGCTCAAGATGATGTACAAAAAATTACCGATAAATATATTGCCGAAGTAGATAAAATTACCGATAATAAAGAAAAAGAAATAATGGAAGTATAAAGGAAAAATGGAAATTGAAAAATTGTTAGGTTTAACTTGGGATGAAGCTAAAAATATTTTACAGAAACTAGATTACGAAGTTGCGGAAATCAGTTATTTAAATGAGCCTCCCGGAATACTCCGGGTTGTTCGTATTCGCCAAGTGAGTTCTAATAAAGTAAATATTTTACTATCCTATAATAAAAGATAATCAGGCCCTAATAATTAATCCCCCTTGTCTATTAGGGGGTTTTCTTTCGGAGGTACATATGGTTTTTTTTAAGCAAAATAGAAAAATTCAAGTAGAGGATATTCTGGCCAAACCTTTGCCACAGCATATAGCCATCATTATGGATGGTAACGGTCGCTGGGCCCAAAAAAAAGGGCTGCCTCGGGCAGCAGGTCACCGGGCAGGTGTAGAGGCTTTAAAAAGAATTGTAGAATTTTGTGGTGAGATTAATATTCCTTATTTAACGGTATACGCTTTTTCTACGGAAAATTGGAAAAGGCCTCAAGAGGAAATCGATACTTTAATGAATCTGATGGTTGAATATATCCAAAAAGAAATAAATATCTTAGTAAAAAAAGGCGTGCGGGTAAATCCTATTGGCAATTTAGAAGAGTTGCCTTCTTTTACTTATGAGTATATCCTAAAGGCGGCAACAAGTACTAAAAATAACGATAAATTAATTTTAAATGTGGCCTTAAACTATGGTGGACGAAGAGAAATTACCCGTGCTGTACAGAATATTGCCCGGCTTGTGCAATCAGGAGAAATCAGCTTAAAGCAAATCAATGAACAATTAATTGCAGAACATCTTTATACTAAAGGCCAGCCGGATCCTGATTTAATGATTCGCCCTTCCGGTGAAATGCGGTTAAGTAATTTCTTGCTCTGGCAGGTTGCTTATACGGAGCTTTGGGTGACAGATATCATGTGGCCAGATTTTAAACCGGAACATCTTGTGGAAGCTATTTACGAGTATCAGCGAAGAAACAGAAGATACGGTGGTTTAAATAATTGATAAGTGTGGTGGATATATGCTTTCTTTACGGATTATAAGCGCATTACTGGGGATACCTCTTTTAATCTGGCTTATTTATCAGGGAGGAATTTGGTTAACTATCGCTCTTTTTTTATTAGTGGTTATAGGGACCGGGGAATTGGCCGAAATGTTGAAAAAAAAGGATAATCAACCACTGATCTTGCCGGTTTTAGCAGGAGAGTTTGTTTTTATTTTTGGTGCCTGGTTAAAATGGGAAAACTGGTTCTCCTTGGGGTTGGGTTTGTGTTTTCTCTTGTTGATAATTTATCTATTTAGTAAATTTCCTAACATTAGTGTGACTCAATTAAGTTTAAGTTTTTTTATTTTAATTTATGTAGGTTGGACTCTGACTCACCTCATATTGCTACGAAATTTACCCAGGGGTGATTTGCTATTATTCTTTTTATTTACAGTTATTTGGAGTACTGATACCGGTGCTTATTTTTCCGGACGTTTTTTGGGAAAAAAGAAACTGGCTGAAAAAATCAGTCCCAATAAAACCCGGGAAGGAGCAGTGGGAGGTTTACTTTTAAGTATTTTAACGGTTCTTATTTTTAATTATTATTTTACTTTGTTTAATGTACCTACTATTGTTTTCCTGTGTTTAATAATTTCTGTTATAGGGCAAATAGGTGATTTGCTGGAAAGCTCTTTTAAGCGTATACTTGGTGTTAAGGATTCCGGAAATATCATTCCCGGTCATGGGGGGATGCTAGATAGGTTTGACAGTACCATTACTACAGCACCGGTGCTATTTTATCTAATCTTGTTTTTAGATAAAATGGGGTGAGTTTGTTATGGATGACGAAGTAAAAAAAATGCTGAAATGGTTTATACCTGTTTTTACTATTGTACTGGGTTTAATCGGTCTTTTTTTGTTATTTTATTATATTTTTCCTTATCTAAAAATAAAGGGCTTTCTGATTTTAGGTGCATTAAGCCCTTTTATTTTGGCTTTAATTGTGGCTATTCTTATTGATCCTTTAGTTAATTTTTTGGAGATAAAAGCAAAATTACCCAGGGGAATAGCTGTTATTTTATCTTTGGTGTTGGTATTATGTTTTATTTCTGTTTTTTTAATCCTTATTAGTTCACGTTTATTTGTAGAGTTAACCCACCTATCCAAATCTCTTCCAGGTTTATACAGTCATTTAGTTGACGAAGGCTGGGAAATATTTGCAGAAATAAGAAGTTACATTTCCCGTAATCCTCTACCGGTGGAATTTCAACAATCAGTTGAAGAAAATCTTTTAAATATTTTAGATACTTTACGCCAGGCATTAAGAAAGGCCACGGAAATATTAATTAACTTTGTTGCTACTTTACCCTTGGTTTTTACTATTATTATTGTTACGGCAGTGGCCACCTTCTTTATAAGTAAAGATAAAGAGATGATTACCAATTATTTAATCAATGCAATACCTGCCCGGGCCGTTTTACCTTTAAATAAAGTTTTTATTTCCATGAGTGAAGCTTTAATAGGCTTTCTCCGGGCTCAAACCATTTTAGTGACAATGACAGGTGTTCAGACAATTATTGGTTTGTATATAATAGGTGTTGATTATGCTTTTACTATAGGGATTCTAACGGCAATAGCCGATATCTTACCTATTTTAGGTCCTGGTATTATTTTTATTCCTTGGGCTGTGGTTAATTTATTAATCGGTAACATAAAATTTGGTTTAGCCATATTGATTCTTTATGGTATAGTAATTACTATTAGACAAATTTTAGAACCTAAAATATTTTCGGTAAATATCGGTCTTCATCCTCTGGCTACTTTAATGGCTATTTTTATCGGTTTAAGATTAATGGGAGTTTGGGGGATTTTTGTGGGACCTTTAATACTAATAGTGTATCAGGCATTTAAAAAAGCCAAAGCTTAAATTAAGGATAAAAGGGGAAATCAGGTTTGCGAAAAATTGCTTTATTAGGAAGTACCGGTTCTATAGGAACCCAAACACTGCAAGTTATTGAGGAGTTTAAAGAAGATTTCGAAGTGGTTATTTTATCTGCTCACGCTAATAGCCAGCTTCTTTTACAGCAAGTATCAAAATACAACCCACAAATTGTTATCTTAACTGAAGAAAAAAGTTATAATATAGTAAAGAATGCTCTTTCTGGAAAACAAATCAAGGTTCTTTATGGACCGGAAGGAATTTTAGCCGCTTTAGAGGAGATACAGGTTGATTTGGTGGTCGGGGCCATTTCCGGAGCTGCAGGCATTAAGCCTACTTTAAAAGCACTGGAGTTAGGTATTGACGTGGCTTTGGCCAATAAGGAAACTATTGTGGCGGCAGGTGCTTTAGTTCGCCAAATCCAAGAAAAAACCGGTGCCCGGATATTACCGGTGGACAGTGAACACTCGGCTATCATGCAGTGCTTAGAACAGGAAAAACAAGCCGTAGCCAAAATTATTTTAACCGCTTCCGGTGGTCCTTTTAGAAACTACAGTAAAGAGGAATTAAAAAAGGTTACACCTCAAAAAGCCTTAAAACATCCTAACTGGGATATGGGCAAAAAAATAACTATAGATTCAGCTACTTTAATGAATAAGGGACTGGAGGTTATCGAAGCCCACTGGTTATTTAATGTAGATTATGAAAATATTCAGGTGGTTATCCATCCTCAGAGTATAATCCATTCGCTGGTAGAGTACGGTGATGGATCAATTTTGGCGCAATTAGGTTTGCCTGATATGCGCATACCTATTCAGTATGCGTTAACATATCCTAAAAGGAGAAGTAATTCTTTTCCCAAGTTAGATTTGACCAAGATAAATAGTCTGGAATTCTTTCCTCCGGATACCGAAAAGTTCCCCAGTTTAAAATTGGCTTATGAGGCGGGGAAAATTGGCTATACAATGCCCTGTGTCTTAAACGCCAGTAATGAAGTGGCCGTAGAGTTATTTTTGCAAGAAAAGATTTCTTTTATCGAGATACCAATGCTAGTAGAGTGGGTTTTAAGTAAACACGTACCCGTAAAAAATTTTGACCTGGAAACGCTGATGGAAGTTGATTTATGGGCACGGAGAGAAAGCAGAGCGTATAAATTGGCGAGGTGATTACCTTGAAAACAGCTATTGCAGCAATTTTAGTCTTTGGTGTATTAATCTTTATTCATGAATTCGGTCATTTTCTAGTGGCCAAACTTGTCGGAGTAAGGGTTGAAGAATTTAGTATTGGCATGGGTCCCTCAGCTTTTTCCAAGAAAAAAGGCGATACTTTGTATTCAATTAGGATATTACCTTTTGGTGGGTATGTAAAAATGACCGGGGAAGCAGGATTGGAAGAGGACAGTGATATACCGCCTGATGACCCTAGGCGTTTTAATAATAAGACAGTGGCACAGCGAATGGGAGTAATTGTAGCCGGTCCTTTGATGAATCTTTTTTTAGCCGTTGTTATCTTTGCTATTGTCTTTACTTTTATTGGGGTGCCTTTTGTTGATACTACAATTTCAGAGGTAGTAGAAAACAGTCCGGCTGACCAAGCCGGTTTAAAAGCAGGGGACACTATTGTGGCCATTGACGGTGAAAAAGTTTCCGAATGGAGCGAAATGGTTTTCATTATTCAAAATAGAGTCGGGGAAGAATTGGAATTAACCGTAAACCGCAATGGCGAAGAAAAAATATTTATGATTACCCCGAAAATGGATCCTGAGACTCAAGTTGGTATTATCGGTGTTATTCAAAATACACCCCAATGGCGGAAAATGAATCCTGTGCAAGCACTGGTTACCGGTTTTACCCAGACTGTAGAAATAATAGTATTAACCTTAGTGGGGATAGCTCAGTTAATAACCGGTCAGTTAGATTCAGGAGGGGTTGCCGGCCCTGTGGGTATTATTCAATTGATTGGAGAGAGTGCACGGGTAGGATTAGTTTATTTATTAAATTTGACCGCCATTATTTCCATAAATTTAGGGCTGTTAAATTTGTTCCCTATTCCTGCCTTGGATGGAAGCAAACTGATTTTTCTAGGAATTGAAGCCCTAAGAGGAAAACCGATTGATGCCAAAAAAGAAAATTTCGTCCACTTAATCGGTTTTGCTTTATTAATGCTGTTGATGATTTTTATTACTTATAACGACATTTTAAGGTTATTTGAATGATTGAGTTTTGTGGTCAGCATTGTGCTTAACGGTGGAATTTTTTGGCCAGAATTATGCTATAAGGTTAATAATTTGGCCAGAATTGTGCTTTAAACTTAAGATATTTAGCTGGAAATAAATTAAACCACGGATTTACATGGATAAACACTAATAATTCGCCTGACGGCGAAGGTTAAGGTTTAGGTTAAGTTTCAGTCAATTATTGGGTCTTAAATCTGGATTACTTTACCTTCTTAACCTTAACCTTAACCTCAACCTTAATCATACGGCCAAAGGTCGTAATACCAGCCACTAATAACTAGCCACTACTAAAGAAGGTGTTTCTTTTGTTTCAAAGGCGGAAAACTGTTAATTTTATGCTAGGAAAAGTGGGTATTGGTTCCGATTACCCTGTTAGCATTCAGTCCATGACTAATACTGATACCCGGGATGTAGAAAAAACTTTACAGCAGATTAACGAATTAAAAGAGCTAGGCTGCGAAATTGTGCGGGTAGCGGTTTTGGACAAAGAAGCGGCTGATTGTTTAAAAGATATTTGTGCTCAAAGCCCCCTGCCGGTGGTGGCAGATATTCATTTTGATTATCGTTTGGCTTTAAAAGCTTTAGAAAATGGGATTAGTGGTTTGCGGATTAATCCCGGTAATATCGGTAGCGAAACCAGGGTTCAAGAGGTAGTTAAAGCTGCCATCTACTATGATGTCCCTATCCGTATAGGGGTTAATTCTGGTTCCGTGGAAAAGGATTTACTGGAAAAGTACCGGGGAGTAACGGTGGAGGCTTTGGTGGAAAGTGCTTTAAGACATGTGCATATTTTAGAGAAATTAAATTTTACCAAAATTAAAATTTCCTTAAAAGCCTCTTATGTTCCTTTAATGATTGAAGCTTATCGTAAAATAGCCCAAAAGGTTGATTATCCTCTCCATTTAGGGGTCACTGAAGCCGGTAATGAAAGAAACGGTGTGGTTAAATCGGCTATAGGTATCGGAACTCTTTTAGCTGAAGGAATTGGGGATACAATTCGTGTATCTTTAACAGGTGATCCTTTAAAGGAAATTCCTGTGGCTAAACAGATACTAAGGTCTCTGGGACTGCGTCAGGAGGGAGTAGAGCTTGTATCCTGTCCTACCTGTGGTAGATGTCAGATTAATCTGGAGCAACTTGTTAATCAGGTGGACAAGTTAACGGCTAAGGTAAAAGAACCGTTAAAATTAGCGATTATGGGGTGTGTAGTTAACGGTCCCGGGGAAGCTAAGGAAGCTGATTTGGGTATTGCCGGTGGTAAAGGTGAAGGTTTAATTTTTAAAAAGGGAAAGATTATTGCTAAAGTTCCGGAAGAAAAATTATTAACCGTTTTCCAAGAAGAAATTGAAAAGTTAAGGAGAAGTGATAAAGATGAGAATGACTGAAGCCTTAGTACCAACATTAAGATCTGTTCCTGCGGAAGCGGAAATAATAAGTCATCAGCTACTTTTACGGGCAGGCTTTATTCGAAAAAATGCTGCCGGTATTTATTCATATCTGCCTTTTGCTAAGCGTGTATTGGATAAGATTGAAAAAATTATTAGGGAGGAAATGAATAAAGCCGGAGGACAGGAAGTACTGTTGCCGATTATCCAGCCGGCGGAATTATGGCTGGAAACCGGGCGCTGGCATGTGTATGGCCAGGAGATGTTTCGGGTTAAAGATCGGCACAACCGGGATTTTTGTTTAGGTCCAACCCATGAAGAAATTATCACGGATTTGGTTCGTGGTGAAGTGAGTTCTTACCGGCAGTTACCTTTATTGTTGTATCAGATTCAAAATAAATACCGGGATGAAAAGAGGCCACGTTTCGGTTTAATGCGGGGCCGGGAATTTATTATGAAGGATTTGTATTCCTTTGATAGAGATGAAGAAGGCATGGAAGTAAGCTATCGGAAAATGTATCAGGCCTATACCAATATCTTTTCCCGGTGCGGTTTAACTTTTCGAGCGGTGGAAGCAGATTCAGGTGCTATCGGTGGTAATGAATCTCATGAGTTTATGGTTTTGGCTGAGAATGGTGAAGCGACTATTGTATATTGTGGGGACTGTGATTATGCGGCTAATGTTGAAATTGCACCTTGTGAACCTGCCGGTGATGAGGGAGTAGTTGAGACAGAAAGAAAGGAACGTGAAAAAGTTTATACTCCAGATTGTAGGACTATTAATGAAGTAGCGGATTATTTAAAAGTTTCTCCTCAAAAATGTATTAAAACCTTAGTTTACCAGGCTGATGACCAATTGATTATGGTGCTTATCAGAGGGGATCGAGCTATCAATGAAGTTAAGGTTCAAAAAGTCCATCCTTGCAATACTTTGGAATTAGCTTCGGAAGAAAAAATTAAAGAACTTACTGGAGCGGGAGCAGGCTTTGTTGGACCGGTGGGGATAAAGGGTATTCCTATTTATGCCGATTTAGAAATAGAGAAACTGGTTAACGGTGTTTGTGGGGCAAACCAGGAACAGTATCATTTTCTAAATGTTAATCCCCAGGTTGATTTTCAGGTAACCGGTTTTTATGACTTACGGTTTGCAGAAGCAGGTGAACCCTGCCCTAAATGCGGTCAACCTTTGCAACAAGCCCGGGGTATTGAAGTAGGTCAAGTGTTTAAATTAGGCACTAAATACAGTGCGGCTCTCAATGCTAAATACCTTGATGAAAAAGGTCAAGAACGTTTAATATATATGGGATGTTACGGTATCGGAGTTTCGCGGACTATGGCCAGTGCTGTGGAACAAAATAATGATGAACATGGAATCATTTGGCCTAAAGCCATTGCTCCTTATCATGTGGTTATCATACCTATTTCGGCAAAAGATGAAGGGCATATGGCTAAAGCTGAAGAATTATACAATAAACTTACGGAATTAGGAATAGAAGTTGTTTTAGATGACCGTAATGAACGGCCGGGAGTTAAGTTTAAAGATGCGGATTTAATTGGTTTTCCTATTCGAATTACTATTGGGAGAAAAACCGTAGAAGAGGATTTGGTAGAATATAAGTTAAGAACAGAGAAAGAACATGAAGAAATTCCCTTTAATGAAGTGCCCGAAAAAATTAAGGAGTTTCTTGAGAGGTAGTTTTTGGAGGTTATTATGGGTATCAGTGTAGTAATACCTGCATATAATGAAGAAAAATATATTGATAAAGTTCTCGAGGTTGTGGTGCAAGTTCCTGTTTTACAAGAAATTATTGTGGTTAACGACGGTTCCACGGACCATACCGCCGAAGTTGTAAAGAGGTATCCTGTAAAACTAATAAACCTACCTGAAAATATGGGTAAAGGTGGCGCAATGCTCAAAGGTGCCCAAGAGGCTCAAGGCGAATACATTCTTTTCTTAGATGCAGATTTGGTAGGTTTAAAGACGGAACATATTGATACACTCTTATCTTCCGGTTATCAGGAACTGGATATGGTGGTAGGTATCTTCGATAGCGGTCGCATACGCACAGATTTGGCTCAAGTGGTGGCTCCCTTTCTTTCCGGGCAGAGGATAGTTAAAAAAGAACATTTGTTTAAAATAAATAATTTACATGTAAGTAGGTTTGGTGTGGAAATTGCTTTAACTAAATATGCCGCCCAGAATAACCTAAAAGTTAAAGAAGTAGTATTAGAAAACTTGACCCATGTGATGAAAGAAGAAAAATTAGGCCTGGTTAAAGGTTTAGCTGCCCGGATGAAAATGTACTGGGAAATTGCCAAAAACGCTACACATGGTTAATAATTTAGAGGTGAAAGATATGGCCTGGGAAATAGAAACTATTTTAAGATTAGTTATTGCCGCTGTTTTAGGGGGAATTATCGGTTTAGAACGAGAAGCCCTTAACAAAGCAGCAGGTTTTCGGACCCATACTTTGGTTTCTGTAGGGTCTTGTCTCATTATGGTTGTTTCTATTTCCATGCACAATGAGTATGGGGCCGTTACAAATGCTGACCCGGGACGTATTGCGGCTCAAGTAGTCAGCGGTATTGGTTTTTTAGGGGCAGGAACTATTTTGCGTTCAGGACCTACTGTACGGGGGTTAACTACCGCCGCCACTCTCTGGGTAGTTGCAGGTATTGGTTTGGCTGTTGGTTCAGGTGCTTATTTAGCCGCTGTTAGTACAACTTTTATAGTTTTCTTTGCTTTAACTTTTCTGGCAAAATTGGAAGACAGGATTACAGCTAGGAAAAAATTGCAAAATATAGTTGTGACCATGGCGGACCAACCGGGTCAAATCGGTTTAGTATGTAGTGTTTTAGGAAACCTAAATATAAACATAAAAAATATTGAATTGGCAAAGGAAAAAACCGATGAAGCAAATGTTCAAGTACAGTTATGTGTAAAACTACCTACCGGTTTAGCCTGGGAAAAAGTAATTGCCGCATTAGAAAACTTAGAAGGAGTATCTGACGTTAAGTTTACATAGTGGAGGAGCAAATATGTCCCAATGCCTTTTATCTGAAAGAATATTAAACGCAAACACCCAAATACCTCAACATATTCAGGATTTTTTAAGGAGAATAAATATTTGTAAAGTAGAAGTTTCCCAGGTACAAAATACTTGGGAAATCTATTTTTCTTGCAATAAACTTCCTGAACATTTATTACTGAGGGAATGCAGTAAATATCTTAATTCTTTATTTCCCCAGGTAGAAAAACTAATTTTAAGACCTATGCTTACAACTGAAGGGGATTTAAAAGAAATATTTCAGGAAAATCAATCCAGGATCTATGAATATCTTACCTATTATTTTCCTAGTGCAAAAGGTTGGCTGGTTAACAGTGAATGGGAATTAAACAAAAATCATTTGCAGATAAACATGAATTCGCCCTTAGGGGTTAAATATTTACTGAAAAAAGGATGTCACCGCTTTTTAGAAAAATTTCTAGAAGAGGTTTTTGGGGAAAAGCTAGCGGTTAGTTTTAAATATAACCCTAGTCTAAAGCAGGCAGAAATTAAACCTTTATCCACCGTTGTACCTATAGAACCTCCCAAACCTTTAGCTAATGCGAAAGGCGCTGAGAGAAAAGAAAAAGAATCGAAAGTTTTATGGGGCAAAGTTATAAAAGGACAAGCTCGACCTATCAGTGAAATCGTAGAAGAAGAGCCTAATGTAATTATTCTTGGTAAAATGTTAGCTTTTGAAGTAAAAGAATTAAAAACAGGTAGAGCTATTTTAAGTTTTGATTTAACTGATTTTGAAGATTCCATTACTTGTAAGCTAATTCGGGATTTGAAAGAAATTGAAAAACTAATAGAGAATCTACCTAAAGAATCATTTTTAAAAGTAAGAGGAGCAGTTCAATTAGATAAATTCAGCCAGGAGCTGACCTTACTGGTTTCTGATATTAATCAAGAGGAAGCTAAAGGAAGAGAAGACACAGCCTTAGAGAAAAGGGTAGAGCTTCATTTACATACCAAGATGAGCAGTATGGACGGAGTTACTTCTGCTAATGACTTGGTGAAATTGGCAGCCCAATGGGGTCATGAAGCTATTGCCATTACTGATCACGGAGTAGTTCAGGCTTTTCCCGAGGCTTACGAAGCCGGTGAAAAATACGGTGTAAAAATAATTTACGGAATGGAAGCTTACATATTTGATGATTCTCTAAAAACAAATACCAGAGTACCTACTTACCATTGTTTATTATTAGTAAAAAACCTGGAAGGTCTAAAAAATCTGTACAAATTGGTTACTGAGTCGCATCTTAATTACTTTAGTAGAGTACCCAGAATACCCAAAAGTTTATTGGCACGGATGCGTCAGGGTTTATTAGTGGGTACAGCCTGTGAAGCGGGTGAACTAATCCGGACTTATTTAAATAATAGGGATAAAAAGGTTTTGCAGGAAATAGCTGCCTTTTATGATTTCATTGAAATTCAACCTCGGGGAAACAACCAGTTTTTACTTAGAAACGGGATACTCTCCAGTGAAGAAGAATTAATTCAGTTGAATAAGGACTTGTATCAGCTGGGGAAAGAACTTGATAAGCCGGTAGTAGCCACAGGAGATGTGCATTTTGCAAATCCGGAAGATGAAGTCTTTCGCCGAATTTTGATGGCCGGTAAAGGATTTGATGATGCTGACCATCAGGCTCCCTTATACTTTAAAACAACTGAGGAAATGTTAAAGGAGTTTAGTTATCTTGGCAGCCAGGGGGCTAAAGAGGTTGTTGTGGATAACCCGCTGGAAATTTGCCGGCAGATTGAAAAGATTAAACCTATACCGGACGAGTTCTATCCGCCGGTAATCCCGGGAGCTGAAGAAGAAATAATAAATTTAACTTATGAGACAGCTCATAAATTATATGGACCTGAACTTCCTTCTTTGGTAGAAAAAAGGATAAAAAAAGAATTAGATTCAATCATTAATAACGGCTTTGCCGTACTTTATTTAATAGCCCATAAGGTGGTAAAAAAATCCAATGAAGATGGGTATTTAGTAGGTTCCCGTGGTTCGGTAGGTTCTTCTCTTGTAGCTACTTTAACGGGAATTACGGAAGTTAATCCTTTAAAGCCTCATTACCGTTGTCCTCACTGTTACTATACTGAGTTTATCACAGACGGTTCTTTTGGCTCCGGTGCTGATTTGCCGGATAAAAATTGCCCCCAGTGTAAGCAACCTTTAATTAAAGACGGTCATGATATTCCTTTTGAGGTGTTTTTAGGTTTCAAAGGTGATAAAGTTCCTGATATTGATTTAAACTTTTCCGGTGATTACCAACCCCGAGCCCACAAATTTATAGAAGAATTATTCGGTAGGGATAATGTGTTTCGGGCAGGTACCATTTCCACTATTGCCAGCAGGACTGCTTACGGTTTTGTCAAGAATTATTTCGATGACCGTAAACAATATAAAAGATCTGTTGAAATTAACCGTTTAGTAGAAGGATGTAGCGGTGTAAAGAAAACTACGGGGCAACACCCAGGAGGATTAATGGTGGTTCCCAAAGGTATAGATGTACATGACTTTACACCTTTACAAAGACCGGCAGATGATGTTAATTCAGAGATTATAACAACTCATTTTGATTATCATTCTATTAGTAGCAGGTTGGTTAAACTGGATATCCTAGGTCATGATGATCCTACAGTCATTAAAATGTTAGAGGACTTAACAGGGGTAAATGCCAAATCTATTCCTTTAGATGATCCTCAAACGATGAGCTTGTTTTCTTCAACAAAAGCTTTAAATGTAGATCCTGAGGAATTAGGGTCAAGGGTGGGGACTTTTGGTATTCCTGAATTCGGTACTAAGTTCGTGCGGCAAATGTTAGAGGATACCAAGCCGAAAACCTTTTCCGAACTTGTGCGGATAAGCGGTTTTTCCCACGGCACCGATGTTTGGCTTAATAATGCTCAGGATTTGATTAAAAACGGAATAGCAAAATTATCGGAAGCCATCTCCGCCCGGGACGATATAATGATTTTTTTAATGAATAAGGGTGTAGAGCCAAGTATAGCTTTTAAAATCATGGAAAATGTACGCAAAGGTAAAGGTGTTTCTCCTGAACATGAAGCCATTATGCTGGAACATAATGTACCAACTTGGTATATAGAGTCCTGTAAGAAAATAAAGTACATGTTTCCGAAAGCTCATGCTGTAGCTTATGTGATGATGGCTTTCCGCATAGCGTACTTTAAAGTTAATTACCCTCTTGCTTTTTATGCTACTTCTTTTACAGTGAGGGCTGATGAGTTTGATGCCCAGCTTATTTGTGCAGGTCCGGCAAAGGTAAAAGACATGATTAAAACACTACAAGAAAAAGGGAATAATCTAACGGCTAAAGAATCCAGGTTGTTAACTATTTTGGAATTAGCCTGGGAAATGTATTTAAGGGGCTTCACTTTCCAAAAAGTAAATTTAAAGAAATCCCAGGCTCAGAAATTTATTATTGAAGGTAATTCTTTAATCCCTCCTTTTGCCAGTTTACAAGGGGTAGGAAGTGCTGCCGCCTGGAATATAGAAAACGCACGGAAAGAATACTTTTTCACATCTGTTGATGATTTAAGGAAAAGAGGTAAGCTCACTAAAACCGTCATTGAAGCACTGGACGAACACGGTTGTTTGGCAGAACTCCCGGAAAGTGACCAATTGTCCCTTTTTAACTGATATTGCTAATTATATATTGTTATGTTATACTAAAAATGTAAATCGAGACATCTTTAGGCTAAGAGTGGGTAATCGCCCACTCTTTCTGTTATAAATTAGTGACTTGTGACTAGTGATTAGTGACTAGTATTACGACCTTCGGTCGATAAACGACCTCCGGTCGTAAGGTTGAGGTTAAAGTTAAGAAGGTGAAATAACCCAGATTTAAGACCCAATAATTAACCCAGACTTAACCTAAACCTTAACCTTCGCCGTTAGGCGAATTATTAGTGTTTATCTGTGTTCATCCGTGGTTTTAATAATACTAGCCACCAGCCACTGACAACTAGCCACTAATACACGTATAACATAATATCTTACTGATAAAAATAAAAATTACGATATTATGGAGGGAGTGAAGGGTTATGGCTAAAATTGAAGAAACGGTTACTGAGATAGCGGAACCCATTGTAGAAGAAAACGGCTTAGAGTTAGTTGATGTAGAGTTTGTTAAAGAAGGATCAGAATGGTTTTTGCGGATTTTTATCGATAAGGAGGAAGGGGTTACATTAGACGATTGTGAAAAAGTCAGTCGCGTGCTAAGTGATAAATTAGATGAGGTGGATCCTATTACTCAGGCTTATCATTTAGAAGTGTCTTCTCCAGGTATTGAGCGACCTTTAAAAAAGACGAGAGATTTTGAAAGGTTTCTCCAGCATCCTATCCAAGTTAAGACTTTTGTTCCGGTAGAAGGAAGAAAAAAATTCAAAGGTACCTTAGAAGATGTTACCTTAGAAACAATAACAGTTAATATAGGCGGTAACTCATTGATCATTCCCAGAGATAAAATTAGCAAGGCAAATTTGCTTTGGGAAGGTTGACTATAAGAACAGGAGGTTTTTTTTGTGAACTTGGAGTTGATTGAAGCCTTAAAAGAGTTGGAAAAAGATAAAGGAATAGAAGCAGAAGTAATTCTGGAAGCGGTTGAAGCAGCTTTAAAATCTGCTTACAAAAAAAATTTTGGTTCTGAAAATGTGCGAATACATATTGATAGAATAACGGGTGAAATAAAAGTTTTCGCTCAAAAGGAAGTGGTGGAAAAAGTAGAGGATGAAACTGTTAGTATTTCATTAGAAGATGCCAGGAGGATAAATCCAAAGTATGAGATTAATGATATTGTAGAGGTGGAAGTAACTCCTAAGAACTTTGGACGGATTGCCGCTCAAACGGCAAAACAGGTGGTTGTGCAAAGATTAAGAGAAGCGGAAAGAAGTTTAATTTATGAAGAGTTTTCTAATCGGGAAAGCGATATTGTCACCGGAACAGTACAAAGGATCGAAGGAAAAAATGTTTTTATTGATTTAGGAAAAACAGAGGCAATTTTAGCTCCTTCCGAACAAATACCTGGGGAAGTTTTCAGTATTCACGAAAGGATAAAGACATATATTGTGGAAGTACGCAAAACCACAAAAGGCCCACAGATTTTAGTTTCCAGAACTCATCCCGGCCTTTTAAAGAGATTATTTGAATTAGAGGTTCCGGAAATTCACGATGGTATAGTGGAAATAAAATCCGTTGCCAGGGAAGCCGGTTCCCGTTCTAAAATTGCCGTTCATTCACATGACGAAAATGTTGATCCGGTAGGTGCTTGTGTAGGACCTAAGGGTATGCGGGTACAAACTATAGTAACAGAGTTACGGGGAGAAAAAATTGATATTGTGAAATGGAGTAAAGATATGGCCGTGTATATTGCCAATTCTTTAAGTCCGGCTAAAGTATTGGATGTTCAGATTGATGAGGAGGAAAAAAAGGCAAGAGTAATTGTACCTGATTACCAATTGTCTCTGGCTATTGGTAAGGAAGGACAGAATGCACGTTTGGCCGCTAAACTTACCGGTTGGAAAATTGATATCAAAAGTGAAACTCAGGCTCAGGAAACCGGTATTCAGTATGAGGCTAGAACTTACGAAGTGGAGGGATGATTTTTGGCAAAAAAGATTCCTCAGCGTATGTGTGTAGGTTGTCAGCAAATGTTTAATAAAAGAGAGTTACTGCGAATCGTAAGAACTCCGGAAGGTGAAATAATTATTGACCCAACAGGGAAAAAGTCGGGTCGTGGTGCTTATCTCTGTTCTAACCCTGATTGTCTGAAAACAGCGGTTAAAAGCAAAAGGCTGGAAAAAACTTTGAAAAGTAAAGTTCCGGAGGAGGTTTATGAAAATATAAAGGAGTATCTTCATGGGTAAGCAGGATTTTTTGACTTTGTTAGGCTTTGCTCAAAAGTCAGGCAAAGTGGTTTCCGGCGATGCTCAGGTAAAAGCAGTAATGAAAAAGGGGCAGGTGCAACTATTAATTTTAGCAGAAGATTTGTCGGAAAAACGTAAAAAATATTGGTCTTATTTTGCAAAGGAGGAAGGGATCCCTAGTCTCATTTTAGGGAAAAAACAAGAGTTGGGACTAGCCATAGGCCTTTCGCCTAGATCCGTAGTAGGGATAACCGACGCAATGATGGTTAAAGCTCTGTTGAAAAAGTTGTAAGGAATTTTGGGGGTGGTTAGATGGCAAAAGTAAGGATCCATGAGTTAGCCAAAGATATGGGTATAAGCAGTAGGGAATTACTGGATAAATTAGTTGCCCTGGGTCTCCCGGTGAAAAATCATATGAGTACAATCCCTTCTCAGGAGGTAGAACGGATAAAAAATATGGTAAACAAATTCGAACAAAAAGACGAAAAAGAAAAAGTAAAAGAAATTAAAACAGAAGAAAAAGAATTAAATAAACCAAAAACATCCAAAAAAACAAAACCTAAATTCCAGCACCATGGCGAAGAAAATAAGGAAAACGGGCTGGAAAAAGATTATGATGAGTATGCTTATATAGAAGATAAAGATGAAGGCAAATTAAAAAAATTCCCCAAAAGTGCTAAAAAGATTTCTGATAAAAGCCCTAAAACATTCAACCAGAAAGGTAAAGGTAAAAAATCCGGAAGAAAAGATAAAGGGGAAAACGTAAAAGAAATCAGTGAAGTAAAACGTCATGTAGTTATTGACGGTTCCATTAGTGTACAGGATTTGGCTCACCAGTTGGGTAAAAAAGCGACGGAAGTTATTAAAAAATTGATGATGATGGGGATGATGGTCACTATTAATCAGGAACTGGATCCGGATACGGCTGTTATTGTGGCGGAAGAGTTCGGGGCTACCACAGAAATTAAAACCAGTAAAGAGGAGGAATTGTTTGCAGAAGTAGAAGATAGACCCGAAGATTTGAAACCCAGACCACCGGTTGTAACTATTATGGGTCACGTAGACCATGGAAAAACTTCTCTACTGGATAAAATTCGGGAAACAAATGTTACCGCAACGGAAGCGGGGGGAATTACTCAACATATCGGAGCATACCAGGTGGAAATTGCAGGGCAGAAGATTACCTTTTTAGATACACCCGGTCACGAAGCCTTTACGGCTATGCGCGCCAGAGGAGCACAAGTAACGGATATTGCCATTTTAGTAGTGGCTGCTGATGACGGAGTTATGCCTCAAACCATTGAAGCAATTCATCACGCTCAAGCAGCAAAGGTGCCTATAATTGTTGCCATTAATAAAATTGATAAACCTACTGCCAATCCGGAACGGATTAAACAAGAGCTTACGGAATACGGTTTGGTTCCCGAAGAATGGGGTGGCGAAACCATCATGGTTCCTGTTTCTGCCCAAACCGGTGAAAATATAGATTTATTATTAGAAATGATTTTGTTAGTAGCTGAAATGGCAGAATTAAAAGCCAATCCTAACCGTAAAGCTCGGGGAACGGTTATTGAGGCTAAATTGGATAAAGGCCGCGGACCTGTTGCAACTCTCTTAATACAGAACGGGACTTTACAGGTAAGTGATTTTCTGATTGTCGGTACGACTCAGGGTCGGATTAGAGCCATGTTCGATTATCGGGGCAGAAAATTAAAAAGTGCAGGTCCTTCCACACCGGTAGAAATCTTAGGTTTAGCTGATGTACCTGAAGCCGGTGATGACTTCATTTCTGTTGAAGATGAAAAATTGGCTAAACAAGTTGCCGAAAAAAGACAGCAGGAAAAACATGAAGAGGAAATCAAAAAACGTTCTAAGGTTTCTTTAGATGAGTTATTTTCCCAAATCCAGCAGGGTGAAGTTAAAGAGCTTAATATTATTCTCAAAGCCGATGTTCAAGGTTCCATTGAAGCATTAAGACAGTCTTTGGAAAAGCTCAGCACCGATGAGGTTCGGGTAAATATTATTCATACTGCAGTAGGCGGGATTAAAGAAACAGACGTTATGTTAGCGGCAGCTTCTAATGCGATAATTATCGGGTTTAATGTGCGTCCGGATATAAATGCTAAGAAAGCTGCAGAAAAAGAAAATGTAGATATCCGTACATATCGGATAATTTATGATGCTATCGATGATGTGAAAAAGGCTTTAAGTGGTTTGTTGGCACCGGAAATAAAAGAAGTGGAATTAGGACATGCTGAAGTGAGAGCTATCTTCAAAGTACCGAAAGTGGGTACTATTGCCGGTTCTTATGTAACGGAAGGAAAAATAACCCGTTCCGCCAAAATACGCATTGTTCGCGACGGTGTTGTTATCCATGATGGGGAAATAGCATCTTTGAAACGATTCAAGGATGATGTTAGAGAGGTAACTGCCGGTTATGAATGTGGCATAGGAATTGAGAAATTTAATGATATTAAAGAAGGAGATATTTTAGAGGCCTATACTTTTGAAGAAGTAAAAAGGGAATTATAAGTAGCCGACCTTTAAAGTGACCGGTGATTTGAAGGGTTCATGATTAATAGCCTATAGTGTTCAAAGATATACCCGTGGTTGTTAAGTTATACGGGTTTGGATATTGTTGAATGAAGCCGGAAAAAGATTAGACATGAGTCCTGAGGTGATATTATGGGTAAAGTTCGAACTAATCGTATTGCTGAGGAAATAAAACGAGAATTATCACAAATTATCAGGTCAGAACTTAAAGACCCTAGAGTTAGCGGCATTGTCAGTATTACCGGTGTAGAAGTATCCGGTGATTTAAAATACGCAAAGGTTTTTGTAAGCCATTACGGGGAAAAAGAACAACAAAAAGAAGTTATCCAAGGTTTGGAAAAGGCAACAGGGTTTTTAAGAAGTGAGCTGGGAAAAAGAATAAGGCTAAGGATTGTTCCGGAATTGATTTTTAAACTAGATGAATCTTTGGAATATGGAAATAAAATTTCGGAACTCCTATCTCAGATAAAAGAGCAGGAGAGTAAAAATGAATGATTTACAAAGGATTATGGAAGTTATTCTCCAAACCAAGGAAGTGGCAATCTTTTCTCATTATCATCCTGACGGTGATACTTTAGGTTCACAGATAGCTCTGGCACTAGGCTTGGAGCAAAAGGGTATTAATACTAAAATGATTAATAAAGACCCTTTTCCTTCAACTTTTAAATTTCTAGCTGATTGGCAGCGGATTAAACCATTAGAACAATTCTTTGAATTACCCGATACACTTATATTTCTAGATTGTGCAACCTTAGAAAGGTCTGGTTATGCTGATTCTTCTTTGTATCGTGGAAAGTTGACTATCAATATAGATCACCATATCAGCAATGATAATTTTGCCAATCTAAATTGGGTGGATAGTACCGCTGCCGCAACCAGTGAATTAATTTACGATTTACTGGGTTTATTACAGGTGAAAATAGATTCTGAAATTGCAACTGCTCTTTATACAGGTATAAGTACAGATACAGGTTCTTTTTTATACGAAAATACTACTCCTACCACTCATCGGGTTGCTGCAGATTTAATAAATCGGGGTGCAGATGTTAATGCACTGCGGAAAAATTATTATGAAAGCGTAAGCACAGGAAAGCTGCAGTTATTAAAATTTGCTCTGAATAATCTTTGTTTTACCTGTAACAATCAGGTTGTTTGGATAATAATAGACGAAAAAACCTTTCAGGAAGCTGAGGCAACTGATGCTGATGCGGAAGGTTTAATCAATTATTTAAAAAATATTGCCGGTATAGAAGTGGCTATGGTTTTTCGAATTTACCCTGATCAGAGAACAAAAGTTAGTTTTCGTTCTAAAAATTGGTTTGATGTAAATAAAATAGCTTCTTTATTCGGGGGCGGTGGTCATCCACGGGCTGCCGGGTGCCTTTTAAACAGCAATTTAGGGGAGAGTGTGTCCAAAGTAATTAAAGTAGTAGAAGAAAGTTTCCTCACTAAAACTTAAGTATTTCCGAAGGAGGATAACATTTTTGGATGGAGTAATTAATGTCTTAAAACCCCCAGGCCTGACTTCCCATGATGTGGTTTCCCGGCTACGAAAAATATTAAAAACCAAAAAGATAGGTCATACTGGTACCTTAGACCCAGATGCAGTAGGTGTTTTACCTATTTGCGTGGGTAAAGCTACCAGGTTAGTTGAGTATTTAACCGGTACGAAAAAAACTTATCGAGCTTTATTATGTTTCGGAGCTGAAACAGACACCCAGGATGCTTCCGGCCAGGTTGTTAAAAGGACGGAGTTGCCTAATTTGAGTGGTGAAGAATTCGCCCAAGTACTAAGAAGTTTTTTAGGTAAAAATTTTCAGATCCCACCCATGTTTTCGGCAATTAAAAAAAACGGAAAACCTTTATATCTCTTAGCGCGACAAGGAGTAGAGGTGGCAAGGAAACCACGGGAAATAGAAATACATAACATTGAACTATTGGCTTATGATTCCAGCCAAGCATTAATAGAGGTAACCTGTAGTAAAGGTACATATATTCGCACACTCTGTCAGGATATTGGTCGCAAGGTTGAGTCCGGTGCTTATTTAGGTTTTCTCATAAGAACTCAATCAGGTAATTTTCACATAAATGATTCCTTTTGCCTTGAGGAAATAAAATCATTAAAGACTGAAACATTTTTAATTTCTCCTGCCCAAGCTATAGATTTTCCTGAACTTTATTTTACGAAAGACCTACTTTTTGCTATAGGTAATGGTAATAAGGTGCCTTCACCCTTTCAGGAAAAAACAGAAACAGATGAAAAATACAAGGTTCTGGATGAACAGGGGAATCTTTTAGCAATAGGAAAAATTGAAAAGGGTTATTTTCAGCCGGAAAAAGTGTTTAGGTGAATGCTAAGATGAAAATATTTAGAAACTTACAGGAAATTACTGTTGCCAATAAACCTTTAACAGTTGTTTTAGGAAATTTTGACGGTGTCCATTTGGGACATCAAAATTTAATTAAAATGGCTCAGAGTATTTCTAAAGGCATGGATGGGACAACTCTCATTTTTACTTTTCATCCCCATCCCCAAATGGTTTTTAATAAAGACATTAAATTAATCAATTCCTTTGATTTAAAGATTAGACTGATTGAACAGTTAGGTGTAGATTATTTATTGATTGTACCTTTTGTGGAAGAGTTTTATAAATTAAGTCCGGAGGAATTCGTTGAGCAAATTCTTTATAAAAAGTTAAATGTTAGCCATGTGGTAGCTGGTTTTAATTATACCTTTGGTTATAAGGGTATGGGAAAAACTAAAGATTTGATAGATATCGGGGCTAAATTTGGAATAAAAACCACTATTATGGACCCCTTTTACGTTGACGGTCAACTTGTTAGCAGCAGTAAAATTAGGGAGTATTTAGAATCCGGAAAAATTGTTGAAGCCAGTAAATTATTAGGTTACTTTCCCAGAATTTTGGGGAGTGTCATCTCCGGGAATAAAATCGGTAGAATAATGGGAATTCCCACTGCTAATTTAAAATGGGATGCTGATGTGCTGATTCCTAAATCCGGTGTATACGCCGTTCAAGTGGAAGTTTTAGGCCAAATAAAACCAGGGGTATTGAATATCGGAACAAGGCCTACTGTCAGTAATAATAAAAACGTTACCATGGAAGTAAATATTTTGGACTTTAACCAGGACATTTATGGTGAAAAACTGGAAGTTATTTTTCATCAAAAATTGCGGGATGAAAAAAAATTTAATAATATCCTGGATTTAAAAAAACAAATTGAAATGGATACCTTAAGAACAATTCAATATTTTAGCAACATTAAAATTTAACCGGAGAATGTGTGCTTTTTATCATTTACCTCCCTCTTATCAGATATATATTTAGTAAAAAAAGATAAGGGGGATTTTTAATGTTTTATTATGTTGATGAAACTCACTATTTAAACAGAGATATAGCGGAAAAAGTTTCAAATATAATTTGCAACCCGGAATTTGTGCAGCTCAGGTCAGAATTAGAGGCACTTTATATTAAACTTGATTTTGATAAACCGAAACAACAGGCCCTTAAGGATGCTCTCTATACCTTTTTTGCCCAAGAGGAATGTTTTAGACCAAGTTATGGGTTAAGGTAAGAAGAGTAATGAGAGTAATCATAACAGAACATGCGAAAAAGAGATTAAAAGATTGCCGCCAGTCTCAAATAACAATTTCCGACATTGTCCTGGCTGCGAAACAAATTCCAGGGAATATTCCTACGGCCACAAGATTCCGGGGATTTATCAGTAAATCAGGGAGAGTTTTTGATTTGGTGGCCAAAGACATAGAAAATGGTAGATTAGTGATTACTATTATCGGAAAATGACTTGCAAGTCTGGTTTCTTTTATATATAATAATTAAGGTTAAACCTGGGCTAGGATGAACGTTCCTCCGACGTTTTTCTTGGCTTATGGGGTTAATAATAATTAAGGAGGTGAAAAATCATGGCTTTAAGTCCTGAAAAAAAGCAAGAAATCATTAGAAAATACCAGGTCCATGAGAATGATACCGGTTCTCCTGAGGTGCAAATTGCTATTTTGACAAGCAGAATTAATTACTTAACTGAACACCTCAAAGAACACAAAAAAGATCATCATTCACGCCGTGGTTTATTAAAAATGGTTGGACAAAGAAGAGGTCTTTTGAATTATTTGATGAAAACCGATATTGAAAGGTATCGCAAGATAATTACCGATTTAGGTATTCGTCGTTAGGCTTATTATTAGAAGAGCGGTTTATACCGCTCTTTTGAGTATTTGTTATATTTAAAGAAGGATATACTAAGAATATCGAGATTTTTTTGTTTTAATTGTCTTAGTAAATCTTGTATAGTTTAGGAGGTATAAAATTTAATATGGCCAATGCTAACGTTCTCAGAAAAAGCATAGAAGTTGGTGGCCGTGTTCTAACCTTGGAAACAGGTAGAATGGCCAAACAAGCAAGTGGAGCGGTTTTTGCTACTTACGGAGATACTGCTGTTTTGGCTACAGCAACTGCTTCACCAGAACCCAGGGAAGGAATTGACTTTTTTCCTTTAACGGTGGATTATGAGGAAAGACTTTATTCCGTAGGAAAAATTCCGGGTGGTTTTATTAAAAGAGAAGGCAGGCCCAGTGAAAAGGCAATTCTCTCTAGCAGATTAATTGATAGGCCGATCCGGCCATTATTTCCCAAAGGTTATCGTAATGACGTACATATTGTAGCAACAGTATTATCCGTTGACCAGGATAACCCTCCTGATGTCTTAGCCATGAACGGTGCTTCTGCTGCTTTACACCTTTCACATATACCCTTTTTAGGACCAATTGGTGCAGTTACTGTAGGAC
>CZCB01002069.1_pt1 | contig 36994 bp, 29 predicted proteins | sample 591991 | NCBI WGS metagenome assembly CZCB01 (sample SAMEA3556809, study PRJEB10932) | anaerobic digester metagenome
ACAGGCCACTGCAGCGGTTCGGCTTCCGGCTGGAGGAACACCTGCTGCCGCAGCACCGGCCGCACCCGCCAGCCGATAAACGCGGATTCCGCCACCACCGCGCAGGCTTCGGCGATCGTCCCCACCACGATCCCTGCCATCCCGCCGATGGCGTACCCCGCCAGCAGCAGAACCACCAGCGTTCCCAGGCGGACCATTGTGCCCACACTGACAACTCTGGGGTGCCCGAAGCGGATGAGCACGCCCTGGTGAAAACGCCGGTAAGCGATGGACCAGGTCCAGGGGGTCATAATAAGCATGCCTATCCGGGCCGGGTCGATGATCTCGGGCGGTGAATCGAGCAGGGTATGCGCCACCCAGTCAAACAGCGGGGTGACCGCCACCAGAAAATGCACCGCCGTCAGGATGGCGGAGAAGCCCATCATGAACCGGTACAGCTTCAGGTAGGTTGCTTTGTCCTTGCTGAGCGCCGTCGAAGCGGACAACAGCATAATAATGGGCGATTCGATCAGCAGCATGAGCGGGTGCACAATTCCGCCATAGGCCGCCAGGTTGATCTCTGGATCCGCCAGGCGGGCGATGATCGCACTGATCGCCGGGCCTTCAACACCCATTAACAGCCAACTGGCGGCCAGAGGCCACCAGGTTTGCAGCACTTTTCGTTTGGATAAAGGTTGCTCGTTCAGATTTCACCCATCCCAGGCGCTGGGGTATATGCGCTCACCACTTGTAATCCGGTGACAGCCGCGTCCATTGTACCCCCAATCCATCCCGGAAGCATGGGAAGTCGCCGGGATTCAGCCGGAATTTTTGATGTCGCTGCTCAAAACAGCCTTGTAATATCGACACCAACCCGAGGCTGAGCGTAAGACGATGCAGCATATATTTCTAGGAGAAACGTCCTCCGTGTTTGATGATCACCTTGCGGACCTGCGGTTCGAAGTTGTCGTTAAACTCGGTCACGACGATCGTCCCGCCTCTCGAAAAACCTTGCTGCAGGAACTCTTCATCGGCGGGATCCAGTTTGATGTTCCACTTCGGCAGCGGAGCCAGGGGAACCATTCCCCCGGTTGTGGGAATAACCATTGATCCCGGAGGTCCCCCGGTACCGGCCAGCACATCTCTCCCGCGGTCTTCATCGAGTCGTGGTCCTTCATACACGGCGGTGTCCAGACCGGGAAGCCCCAACCTGTGCAGCTCGTCCACGGCGTGTGTCGCCTCTGCCTGTCCCTGGAATAAGGCGATTAATCTGCCCATTTCACCTCTCCTTTCCACCTTTAAGAATTTCTTCAGTCTCAGGTTAACACACCACAACATGGTCGATCAATCAGGGTTTTCCCTGAACCTCGCCGGGGTTTCTCCCACACCCGTCGACTTGCTCCATCTCTGCGAAGCGCGTGTCCTCCGGACCGCTCTGGCTTTACCGTCGACTTTCCCGTACAATATCGGAGAAGCATCACCCATGCAAAGGATTTCCTGTAACAATGAAAAACCGCCTAGTCCTGCTGCGCCACGGTCAGAGCCTGTGGAATCTGGAAAACCGGTTCACCGGTTGGACGGATGTAGACCTGACCGAAAAAGGTATCCTTGAGGCGCAGCGCTCCGCCAGGCTGCTGCATGAAAACGGCATTACCCCCGATGTGGCCTTTACCTCACGTCTCAAGCGGGCCATCCGCACGCTCTGGATCGCGCTGGACGAGCTGAACATGATGTGGCTGCCGGTTTACCGCTGCTGGCGTCTCAACGAACGCCATTACGGCGCGCTTCAGGGCTACAGCAAGGATGAAATGGCCGCCAAGGTCGGCGAGATAAAGGTGTTCAACTGGCGCCGCGGCTATCAGGTGCGCCCGCCGGCCCTGACCCTGGACGATCCCCGCCACCCGCGCTTCGACCCGCGCTATGCGGATGTCGACCCTGCGCTGCTGCCCAGCACCGAATCACTGCACGACACGCTCCAGCGCGTGCTCCCCTGCTGGACCGGAGAAATCGTCCCCCGCCTGCAGGCAGGTGAAGAGGTTCTGATTGTGGCACATCACAACAGCCTTCGCGCCCTGATCAAGCACCTGGAAGACATTTCCGAAGAAGAAATCGCCCGTTACAACATGCCGACCGGGTACCCGCTGGTCTATCACCTGGACCAAAACCAGCGTCCGGTCGACCGCTATTACCTGGGTCCGGCCGATGAGGTGAAAAAGGCAGCCGAAGCCGTCTACCGCTTCCCGAAAATCCTGTCCGGTCAGTAGACCGGTGAGTCTACTGACCGGGCCACCTTATTCCGTATTTTGGCTAGGCCCTCCGGAACAGGGCTCCCCCCAGCAGGATCAGGCCGGCCAGGATCAGAACCGCAGGCAGCAGGAACCCGCCCAGGTTGATCGGCCCCAGGAAGGCCCCGAAGATCACGAACATCACCGCGCTGATCAGGATCAGCGTCCCGCCGGCCCGGAATTTCTCCGGCCGGCCCGGGCTGAGCAGCCCGGTGATCAGAATACCGATACCCACAAAACCCGGGATGAGCGTCCAGGCGTATGCCCAGCTGGCCCAGTCGCCGGTCAGGTTCTGGTAGAACAACAGCGCTCCGACGCCCGTGATAATGCTGCCCGGGATGGCCGCTTCATAATCCTTTGTGAAGATGGCCACGCTGAAGAAAACCAGCCCCGCCCCGACGATGATCAGCGGCCAGAGCTGGCCGATGCGGATGACCTCCGCCAGTCCGGGAATGACCTGAACCGCCAGAAAGGCCAGCCCGATAAGGATCAAAATGACTCCGGGAATGATCTGCCCGGTCCGGTTCGTGTTCATCTCTATCCTCTCCATATTTGTGAATTACTTAATCCTGTCGTGGCAGTGTTCCCAGAGGAAAAATGGTTTCGGGGTTGGTTTCGATAATTTCCGCCTGTATCTCCCCCCGGGTCAGCTCGCTCAAATCCGTCTGAAACGCCGGCAAGTAGTCGGTGGCGAACTGGATGGTCAGGGTGACGTCCACACCAAAATCCTCATCCAGCACGCGGCCCAGGTGATCCTTCGCCAGCAGCTTCACCTGTTCGTAATAAGTATACGGAATAGCCAGCATTACGGTGTGCGTGGGCACCTTTTCCGCCACAGGAGTGATTTCCAGCACTGCTTTGACCGCGTCTCCGTAGGCGCGCACCAGCCCACCGGTGCCCAGCTTGGTCCCGCCGAAATACCGGGTGACCACCACGGTCACATCGCCCAGTCCGCTGCCCTTGAGCACCGCCAGCGCAGGTCTGCCGGCCGTCCCGGACGGCTCGCCGTCGTCGGAGCTGTGGGTAATTACCGACGCGCCGTACCCGATGATAAACGCCGGTACATTATGTGTCGCGTCGGCGAACTCCGCTTTGATCTGGCTGATGAACTCGCGCGCATCTTCGACCGAAAAGGTCGGTGCGAGTGTGGCGATAAACCTGGAGTTCACCACCATGATTTCAGCACGGGTTTTCTCAGCTGGAATTGGATAACGTTTCATCGGGCAGCCTGTCGTGATATGATCTCAGTATACTTTCCCGGATCCCAAAATACCACAACTCTGGACGGCAGTCATGAAACATTTCCTGGTAGAAATCATTTATCTGGCCCCCTTTGAACAGGTGTCGCAAGTCACGCCTGACCACCGCGCGTTTCTACAGAAGGGCTACGATCAGGGCCTGCTGCTGCTCTCCGGTCCGAAATCCTCCCGTGACGGCGGGATTGTGATCGCCCGGGCGGAATCGCAGGCCGCCCTGGAAGCTTTTTTTGAGCAGGACCCCTACCGCCTTCACGGTATCGCCAGCTACCGCTTCACTGAATTCAATCCAGTCAAGCGCCAGCCCTTCCTCGAACCCTGGATCGATGATCAGGCAGGCTAACGGCCCAGTCTCAGGGTCTGCTGGATGTAGCGGGCGATCTGCCGGCTGCCATTCTCACCGTCCCGCCGGATCCGGGGCAGGGCGATCAGATCGAGCAGATCTTCGGCCCAGTCACCGCGCTCGAACTCTTCCTGCGTGATCTCATACCCGGGTATTCGCTCCTCTATGAAGCGCGCCATCTCTTCGGATTCGCGGAAGTTCTTGCGTGTCACATAGACAAAGGGGATGCCCGCCCAATAAACCTCAGCCATGGTGCTGTAGCCGACTTTTCCGATGACCACATTCGCGCCGTTTACCAGGTCCGGGTGATAGAAAGGCGTGTGATGCGGCAGCAGAATCAAATTCTGATCGCAGGTGAAGGATTCCGCCGCGCCTGGAACGACAAAGTACAATTCCCGCACTGACTTCAACCGGTCCAGAAAGCCATGATGGGTTTCAATGCCGCCTGTGGTGATCAGGGCCATGTGAGCGTTTTCCGGGATGCCCATCTTCCGGCGCAGCTCGCGGGGTGAAGTCTTCGGCTGCCGGCTGACCACTGGAGAAACCAGGCTGGCATCCGGGTCTGCCTTGCAGAAGGGCGTAGTCTGAATCCGGTAGGTGGCCTGATCGAACAGCCGCTGCAGGTATGGGATCACCTGCGCCAGCCGCTTTTCCCGGTTAAGATAACCCTCGTATATCCAGTCCCAGGTGAAGTTCTCCACCAGGTAGGAAGGCAGACCGGCCTGCTTCGCCACCGCAATCCCCAGCGGCGAGATGTCGCAGATGACCGCCCGGCAGCGGGCCGCCAGCACTTGCTTGCTCAGCTGCTGAACAACCTCAGGTTTGAGAGGATAATGTTCCTGCAGCGCTGCCAGGGTGGCGGGGAGGTCCTCCTCCATGGCCGAGTGCTGAACCACGCCCACATCGGTCCAGGTGTGGTGGCAGCGGAAGGAGCCGGTCAGGGTGTCCTCAAACACCCAGGGATCCACCTGGGTGTAGATTTCAAATTGGAGATTGGGAATACGCTCGTACAGCGCGTTCATGATCGCCGCTGAACGCGCGGCGTGGCCGAACCCGTGCGAGGTGATAAACACGGCCAGGGCGATGGGCTTCTCCTGCGGGGCGTTCATCCTGAAATTCAACCTTTATGCATTACCAAACACCGGCCCGGCTCACCTCATCGCTGCTGACCGGGACACAGGTGTGTGCTGCATCAATTGATGGTCTGTTTGTCAGGGTGGATCGGGTAGCGCACCACCATCCTGCGGACGTCGTCCACTTCGTCCGGCATCACGCGCAGCACCAGCACGCTCATATCGTCGCTGGGGCGGTTCTGGTCCAGGCGAATGGCTTCGGACAGCAGGTTGTCGGCAATCCACTGCGCGGAGGGCTGCTGTTCATCCAGCAGCGCTTCGAGCATGGTGCAGATATCCATGAACCCGCCCACCTCCTGGCCAGCGTTGGCGACGCCGTCGGTGTACATGACAACGGTCGTCCCGCTTTCCAGGGGCACTTCGGAAATCGTCGGGCGGATGTTGCGCGCCAGACCGATTGGCTCGCCCCCGACGTTCAGGCATTCCACCCGGTCCCCTTGAGCCAGAAACACCGGGGCCGGATTGTTCCGCGTGAGAACCAGGGTGCCAGTCTGCAGGTCTGCCGAGAGGATGTTCAAATAGACACCCACCTTGCCTTCCCGTTCGGTGAACAGAAAATCAGACGCAGCCCTGGCGGCAGCCCCATCCCGCACGCCTTCAGCCAGCAGGCTGATCACTTTCCGGACGACCATCGAAGAGATGGTTTTCGCGGTATGACCGGAGTTTTTTCCGTCGCACAGCACAGCGGAGATTCCCCCGGCCGGGCGCTCCACCACTTCAATGGTATCGCCGCTCTCTTCGGATCCGTATTTTGTGGTCTTAGCAATGGCGATCTGTACTTCCATACACTGATTTTACAAAGAAGGTCTCGTTTCGTAAAGGAAAATCTCTCCTGAACGCGGTTGTTTAGACGGCCTGCTCTCCCTTCCCACCGGCTGGCTCTTTTTCGGCCGCTAGCAGGTATAGACTGGCGAGCGGTCCCTGTATCCATTTCTGTTTCAGGGATAATCCGCACTGAACAAACAGCTCTTGAAGCGCAGCATCGATGCTCTCATCCGCAGGCGACTGCCCGGTGATCCGGTAAATCCCCGCCAGAACCCGGCCCGGGATGCTTGCGGATACAATCCGCACTCCAGCCAGCACCACCAGCTGCCCTCCGGGCCGCAGCAGGCGGTGAACTTCAGCCAGCGTTTCGGGCATAAAGAGGTACTCAGACGGAAAGGTGGCGGCGATGGTGTCAAACGTCTCCCCTGCGAACGGCATCGCCTGCGCCAACCCTCGCACCAGCCGGGCCTTCCCCGCTGCTACGCGTTCGATCCTCTTCCGGGAGATGGCCGCCATCTGCGCGGATTCATCCAATCCCACCGGGCGGATTCCCTGCCGGTGCAGATCCCGCTGCAGGTACCCGGGGCCGTAACCCAGCTCGAGGATGCGCACGCCGCGCAGATAAGGTATCACGCTGCGACCCCACTGCTGCCACTGGCCGTAGGATACCGTCCAGGACACCAGATCGTAGGTCCAGGCAAACCGGTGGTACAGCTGGTGATAGAAAAAGCGCATGAACTGCAGGCGGAATTTGCTAAACATCACTCCTCTGGAACACTCACCGGAAAAGCCACCATGATCATCATAAACCGTTCCTGCCTGCATCAGGGCTTGATTGGGGGCTTAACCTGGGAAAAACATCAGCAACCTGCTTGTTTTCCCTCGGTCATTTGTTCTATAATGTAAGCATGGATACGCTCGAGAAACTGACCCTGCTCTCTGAAAATATGCGCCTTGAGCCGGCGGAAGAAGTCCGGCCATCAGGTGTCAGCGCCTGCGGCGCGATCGACAGGGTACCCTCAAAAGACCATCCGGGGATCTTCCACGCCTCTGCTCCCGGCGGGCCGGTGCCTTTGCTCAAGACGCTGCTCACCTCTGTCTGCGAGCGCAACTGCTACTACTGCCCCTTCCGCGCTGGCCGGGATTTCCGCCGCACCTCGTTCAAACCTGATGAAATGGCCGACCTTTTCACCACCATGCACCGGCGAGGGTATGTGGATGGCCTGTTCCTCAGCTCCGGGATCGCCGGGGGCGGCGTTCGCGTGCAGGACCGGTTGATTGACACGGTTGATATCCTGCGCCGGCGCAAGCGCTTCACCGGCTACATCCACCTGAAGCTCATCCCCGGCGCTGATAAGGATCAGGTCATTCGGGCCATGCAGCTGGCGGACCGGGTCTCCATCAATCTGGAAGCCCCCAACCCGGCCCGATTGAAGAACCTGGCCCCGCTGAAGAACTACTACGAAGAGCTGATGCGGCCGCTCATCTGGGCGGAGGAGATCCGCCGGCAGTGCACAGCGGATAAAGCCTTCCGCGGCCGCTGGCCGAGCCTGACCACCCAGTTCGTCGTCGGCGCGGTGGGCGAAACCGACCTGGAGCTGATGGCAACCAGTGCCCGGCTGTTCAGCCAGTTACGACTTGCTCGCATTTACTACTCCGCTTTTGACCCGGTTACGGATACACCGCTGGAGAACCTGGCGCCCGAGTCGCCGGTTCGGCAGGCGCGGCTGTACCAGGCCTCCTTCCTCCTGCGGGATTACGAGTTCGATCTGGAGGACCTGCCTTTCCAGCCCAACGGGAGCCTACCGCTGGACAAAGACCCGAAACTGGCCTGGGCGGAGCAGAACCTGCGCGAGCGCCCGCTGGAAATTAACAAAGCCTCCCGTCACGAGCTGCTGCGGGTGCCGGGGATAGGTCCGAAATTCGCCGATGCCGTCATCTCAGCTCGCCGCGCCGGCCCGCTGCGCCGGGTTGAAGACCTGCGCGCAGCAGGCATCCAGCCGGATCGAGCGCTGCCCTTTATCCTGCTGAACGGAAAACGCCCTGCCTATCAACCCGGCCTGTGGTAAGCTATGGGCCGGGAGGAAATCGATGCCGACACCAGCCGAACTTGAACTGCAGGCCCGGGGCATTCCTTACCGGGTTTTCGTACATACCGGTCCGGTAAACTCACTCGAGCAGGCCGCCAGCGAGCGCGGCCAACACCCGGATCAAATTGTCCGTTCCATCCTCTTTCGCCTGGGTGCGGACACCTTCATTCTGGTACTCGCCGCCGGCCCAGACCAGATTCCCTGGAAGAAGCTGCGCAGTTACCTGGGTGAATCGCGCATGACCATGGCCTCTTCAGAGGAGGTCCTTGCGGTCACCGGATACCAGCCCGGTGCGGTTTCCCCCTTCGGTCTGCCGCAGCCGCTGCGCATCCTGGCCGACCGCAGGGTGTTCAAACCGGATGAAGTCTCGCTAGGCTCCGGTGAACGAGGTGTCGCCCTCATCCTCAAGCGCGAAGACCTGAGCACAGCGCTGGGCAGCGTCGAGCTTCTGGATCTGTTCGGCACATCCTGACCCCGCATCAAGACCCTCTCCTTGCACAATATCGACTATAATTCTCCTGATATACAGAGGGGAAGATCTTGAGGAGAAAGGCATGAGCCGACAGAGAAAACGAAGAAGCCAGAATACGCTTAGCCTGCCAACCCTGCTGATCATCGGGGGAACCGCCATTTTTCTGATCGCCATGATCGTCCTCGCGCTCACCCGGGGTGGTGGTGGTAACCAGGTCGCCCAGAACCCGAATATCCCCTTCCCGGAGGTGGAACGGGTCACGCTTGCAGACGCGAATAATGCCTTCCAGAACCAGGAAGCAGTCTTCCTGGATGTGCGGGATGAAGGCTCCTTCAATGTGGGCCATATCCCCGGGTCCATCAACATACCGCTCAACCAGCTGGAGACCCGGCTGTCTGAACTGGACCCGAACGACTGGATCATCACCTACTGTACCTGACCGGCTGAGCAGTCAAGTGCCCGTGCGGCACAGATCATGCTGGAACAAGGATTTACGCGGGTGAATCCGATACTGGGCGGATACGCCGCCTGGGTGGAGGCCGGTCTTCCCGTAGATACTGTCGAAGAATAGACCTCGATTAGGAACGTCTACTTACTTGACGCTGGAGGGGATCGTCCGTAGAATCAAGAGGAACGGAATAGTCAGGACAGGGAAGAGACCGGTTAAGCCGGCGCCGAAGGGGCAAACCTGGCACTAGGCAAAACCAGGCGAATCTCTCAGGCAGAAGGGACCCTCTCCTGATAAGCTCTGGAAAGTCGCCAGACACCGAAGGGGCAAACCCGATTTCTTCGGGTGAATCTCTCAGGTCCAGAACACAGAGCGAACGCCACCTGTTGGCGTTCGCGTTGTTTTTGCCCGGAACCATACCATACAGGAGAGCATCATGAACATCCCGACCAATTTGAAGTACACCAGAGGCGACGAATGGATCAAGGTTGACGGCAATATCGCCACCATCGGCATCACGGATTACGCCCAGGACCAGCTGTCCGACATTGTCTACTTCGAGTTCAAGGTGGACGCTGGCGAATCGGTAAGTAAGAACGCCATCATTGCCACGCTGGAATCGGTCAAAGCCGCCGCCGATGTCTCCACCCCGGTCTCCGGCGAAGTCACCGAGCTGAACGAAGCACTGACTGAGAAGTTCGAATCGTTCAACTCGGATCCCTACGGCGAGGCATGGATCCTGAAGATCGAAATGACCGACCCCTCTGAGGTCGACGAGCTGATGGATGCAGCCGCGTACGAGAAGTATATCGAGGAGCGCGAGGGCTAATGTTTATTCCCCACACGGAAGAAGAACGGGAGCAAATGCTCCGTACGATCGGGGTGGGAAAAATCGAGGATCTGTTCAGGGACGTGCCCGAATCGGTACGCTTCCCTGACCTGAACCTCCCGCCCCGAATGACTGAGATGGAGATCGCTGCTCATCTCAACGAACTCTCTTCCGCCAACGAATCGAGCCGCGATCTGGTTTGTTTCCTTGGTGCAGGCGCGTACAACCACTACATCCCTGCAGTGGTGGATGCGCTCATTCAGCGAGGTGAATTCCTCACCGCCTATACCCCGTACCAGCCGGAAATCTCTCAGGGCACGCTTCAGGCCATCTTCGAGTATCAGAGCCTGATCGCCAACCTCACCGGTATGGACGTCAGCAACGCCTCCCACTACGACGGGGCCACCGCCGCGGCCGAAGCCTGCGTGATGGCCTACTTCCACTTCCGCGGGAAGCGTTCGAAAATCGTGCTGTCTCCGGCCCTGAACCCGCAGTACCGCCAGACCATCCGCACCTACATGGTCGGCTACGAAAACCTGCAGATCGTGGGCGACGAACCAGAACGGGATCCGCTCGCCTCTCCTGACCAGCTGCTCGAGCTGGTGGACATGCAGACCGCCCTGGTAATCGTCCAGTACCCGGACTTCTTCGGCCGCATTCAGGATTGGACCCAGTTTGCCGCGCGCGTCCACGAAGCCGGCGCACTGCTGGCAATCGCCATCAACCCGATTGCATTGGGGCTGCTGAAAACCCCGGGTGCCATGGGCGCCGACATCGTGGTCGGTGAAGGCCAGCCGCTGGGTATCCCCATGTCCTTCGGCGGCCCTTACCTGGGCATTTTCGCCGTGAAGAAAGAGTACGTGCGCAAGATCGCCGGCCGCCTGGTGGGTGAAACCACCGACAAGGAAGGCCGCCGCGGTTATGTGCTCACCCTGACCGCACGCGAACAGCACATCCGCCGCGAGAAAGCGACTTCCAATATCTGCACCAACCAGGGCTTGATGGCCCTGGCCGCCACCATCTATATGAGCGCGCTGGGCAAGCGCGGCCTGCGGCAGGTATCTGAGCTGTGCTACCACAAAGCGCACTACGCCGCCGAAGAAATCAACGCCATCGACGGTTACGAGGTGGTCAACGGCGGTCCGTTCTACCACGAGTTCGTCGTCAAATGCCCGCTCAGCGTTGAGGAAATCAACAACCACTTGCTCGACCACGGCATTCTGGGAGGTTACGACCTGGGCAAGGACTATCCCTCCCTCAAAGATCACATGCTGATAGCCGTGACCGAAATGAACAGCCGGGAAGACATTGACCTGCTGGTCAGTGTCCTCCAGGAGGTATCCGAAAATGCTTGAGCCGACCATTTACGAACTGTCATCACCGGGTCGGGTCGGGGTCGAGTTCCCGGCACCCGACGTTCCCCGGGCGCCGCTGCCCGAAGAACTGGAGCGCCAGGACCTGCCGCTCCCCGAGCTATCCGAGCTGGATGTTGTCCGGCACTTCACCCACATCTCCAACCTCAACTACTCAATCGACTTCGGCTTCTATCCTCTGGGGTCCTGCACCATGAAGTACAACCCCAAGGTCAACGAAGCCGCTGCGCGCTTGCCCGGCTTTGCCCACACACATCCCCTCCAGCCGATCGAGACCGTCCAGGGCAACCTGGCGCTGATGTTCGAGCTGCAGGAATGGCTCAAGGAAATCAGCGGCATGGCCGCGGTCACCCTGCAGCCGGCTGCCGGCGCCCAGGGCGAGTACGTCGGGGTGCTAATCATGCGGGCCTATCACGTCTCCCGCGGAGACCGCAAACGCACCAAGATGCTCATCCCTGACTCCGCTCACGGCACCAACCCGGCCAGCTCGGCAATGAGCGGCTTCGAGGTGGTGCCTGTTCCGACCGATAATCGCGGTAACGTCGACCTGGAAGCGCTCAAATCCCTTTGCGACGACACCATCGTCGGTCTGATGCTGACCAATCCGAACACCCTGGGCCTGTTCGATGAGAATGTGCTCGAGGTGACCCGGATCGTGCACGAGGCCGGCGGCCTGGTCTACGGTGACGGCGCCAACCTGAACGCACTGCTGGGTATCGGCCGGCCCGGTGACATGGGCTTTGACATCCTGCACTTCAACCTGCACAAGACCTTCTCCACCCCGCACGGCGGCGGCGGTCCGGGATCCGGTCCGGTGGGCGTGGCCGCTCACCTGGCGGATTTCCTGCCTGAGCCGGTCGTGGGTATCGTCGAGGAAGGTACCGAGGAGATCCCGCCGCTGTACGGCTTCATCCGGCCGATCAAATCCATCGGCAGGATCAAGTCCTTCCACGGTCATTTCGGCATGGCGGTGCGCGCCTACACCTACATCTCCATGTACGGCCGCGAAGGTCTGCGGTCGATCGCCGAACATGCGGTGTTGAATGCCAACTACCTGCTGGCCCGCCTGCGGGATCACTACCCGGTGCCGTATGACCGCATCTGCATGCACGAGTTCGTGCTCGAAGGTCACCTGCCCGGCACTGAGGTCCACGCGCTGGATATCTCCAAGCGCCTGATGGATTACAACTTCCACCCGCCGACGAACTACTTCCCGCTGGTGGTGCGTGAAGCACTGATGATCGAGCCGACCGAGACCGAATCGAAGCAGACGCTGGATGCCTTCGCGGATGCGATGATCAAGATCGCCGAGGAAGCAAAAACCCAGCCCGAGCTGCTCCGGTCGGCGCCCCATAACAAACCGGTCAGCCGCCTGGATGAGGTCAAAGCTGCGAAGGAACTGGTCCTGTGCTGCTGGCTGCCTGAGGATGTGAAAGCCTGATTGGTCTATTCATCTGGCCTGTCAACTACCGCCGGCTTTTAGCCGGCGGTAGATTTTTTGAATAATCAAAGCAATCTCTAAGAATCATTTATTGTTTTATAAGTTGAATTTGGTAAGAATAGTAATAAGAAACAAACCGATGACCGGAGGGGTGATATGTTTCGGGGTATTGAAAAAGGTCAAGGCTACGTAGAATACGCACTCATATTAATACTCGTTGCCGTTGTCTTGATTCTCGTCCTGAATGCTCTGGGTGACACACTCATAGACACCTATACCTATATCGATTCCGAACTAAATTTCTAAATCAAATCACCAACCGATATATTTTAAAAAAAGATCACCTGCTGCAAGGACAGGTGTACAATTTGAATATATATCCCCGACCCCCGGCTGTTAACCTGCACTAAACTAAATACCAACAACACATGACAGGAGTTTTCATGACTGAAAACACTCTTTTTTCGGGTTTGATGTGTGCCATCCGCCTACAGGCATCTGAGGCGCCTTCCGTTCAGACCGATCTGCGTCCCGTTATCAGCGGTGAAAAGCCCGCCCCGGGCCAGCCGGGCACAAAGCCTGGTGACGCTGTGCTCCAGATCGAACCGGATGGCAGCCTGGTCGTCCGGTTTTCGCTGGGCAAGAAAGACCAGCCAGACGCTGAAACCATGCGCAAAGCCGGCGGAGCGGTGGCTCGCTTCCTGCGCAAGAGCCGGATCGCATCGGCCAACCTGCGTGCAGAGGATGTGATCTCTGCAGCCGGCGAAGCAGGTCTGGCCGCGCTGCTGGAAGGCCTGCGCCTGGGTTCCTACCAGTACCGCCGCTACAAGCGCGGCGAGGATGAAGATACCCGGCTGGATATTCACCTCCAGGGACCGGAGGAGATGCGCCCGCTGGTGGATAAAGTGACCATCGTCACCGAGGCAGTCGGGCTGGTCCGTGACTGGGGCCACGAACCGGGAAACAGCATCAATCCAGTCACCCTGGCCGAGCGGGCAAAAGAAGTCGCCGGACAGTACGGGTTGAAGGTAACCATTCTGGACGATCAGCAGCTGCGCGAGATGGGCGCCGGAGCCATCGTGGCTGTGGGCCAGGGCAGCGGCACACCGGCACGCATGATCGTGCTGGAATACCCGGGTACGCAGACCGGCCAGGCACCGGTCGCGCTGGTGGGCAAGGCCATCACTTTTGACACCGGCGGCTATTCGCTCAAGACGACCGAGGGCATCCGGGGTATGAAGTACGACAAAATGGGTGGCATCACCGTACTAGCGGCGCTGGTCGCCGCTGCCCGGCTGCAGCTGCCCACGCCTCTCGTTGGTGTCATCTGCGCAGCCGAAAATGCCATCTCTTCTTCATCCTTCCGGCCGGATGACATCCTGCGCTCACTTTCCGGGAAAACCATTGAAATCCTCACCACCGATGCCGAAGGCCGCCTGGTCCTGGCAGACGGGCTTACCTACACGCAGATGCACTACCAGCCTCGCGCCATTATCGACCTGGCGACTCTCACCGGAGGTGTGGTCACCGCGCTGGGCCGCGTGCGCGCCGGCCTCATGAGCAACAACCCGGCGCTCAGCGAAGCCCTGCAGCAGGCCGGAGAAGCAACCTACGAGCGCCTGTGGCCGCTCCCACTGGATGACGAGTACTTTGAGGCCATCAAAGGCGACGACGCCGACCTGAAGAATTCCGGCGGCCGCGAAGCGCATCCCATCATGGGCGGCATCTTCCTCAAGCAGTTTATAGAAGATGACACCCCGTGGGCGCATCTGGACATCGCCGGCATGGCGGACACACCCAAGGAGCTGCCCTATTCGCCGAAAGGCGCGACCGGGTTCGGCGTCCGGCTGCTGATCGAATACCTGCAGTCGCTGTAATGAAAACAGGAAGGAGGGCCGAAGCCCTCCTTCTTTCTCGCTAATTCGTTTCTCTCAACTAGCCTGCCGGCTGCAGCTTTTCCTGCACCAGCGGCACCACGGCGGAAATCGCTTCCGGCAGCTTGCTGGCGTCCTTCCCGCCGGCCTGAGCCAGGTTCGGCCGCCCGCCGCCGCTGCCGCCGACCACGCTGGCCACGGCCTTGACCAGTTCGCCGGCATGCAGCCCGCGTTTGATCAGGTCATCCGTCACTGCGGCGATGATCACCGGGCGGCTTTCGTGTGCGCTGCCCAGCACAACCACTCCGCTGGCGTACTTGTCGCGGAACTGGTCCGTCATCTGGCGCAGGGTATCCGCGGCGGCATCGGGCAGAACCGCCGCCAGGACCGGAATGCCGCCCACCTCGGCCGGGTTCTGCAGCAGCCGGCGGAACTCGCCGAAAGCGGCCTGCTGGCGAACCCGATTCAGCTGCTTGACCGCCGCATCCAGCTCCTTCTGCAGCGCTTCCACCCGCTCGGGGACCTCATCCACCGGCACGGACAGCAGCCCGGCGGTCCGTTTCATCGCCTTGAAGCGGCGCTGGATCAGCTCATAGGCCGCCCGCCCGGTGATCGCCTCAATGCGGCGGATACCGGCTGCGGCGCTGCCCTCGGAGGTGATAAGGAAGACGCCGATGTCGGCGGTGTTGTCAACATGCGTGCCGCCGCATAGCTCATAGGAGAACACGTGCTCGCCTTCCCTGATCGAAATGGTGCGCACCACCTCGCCGTATTTCTCGCCGAATAGCGCCATCGCGCCTTCGGCGATTGCCTCCTGCAGTGGCCGGTGGCGGATGGAAAGGGAGTGGCTGTGCAAGATGTGCCGGTTGACCCCGGCTTCCACCTCTTCCAGCTCTTCAGGGGTCATCGCCACCGGATGGGTGAAGTCGAAACGCAGCCGGTCCGGCGCGACCAGCGACCCCGCCTGCCGGGCATGTTCGCCCAGTACGCGCTGCAGCTCGGCATGCAGCAGGTGCGTTGCGGTGTGATTGCGCATGATGTCATGCCGGCGCTCACCATCCACGGTGGCGATGGCCAGATCGCCCACATGCGGCGTGCCTTTGACCACCTCACCGAGATGCACAATCGCCCCGGCCGCAGGCCGGCGCACATCCATGACGCGGATCTCCCAGCCGGGCTCTTCCGCGGCTGCGATCGTCCCCGTGTCGGACACCTGACCGCCGGCCTCGATATAAAATGAGGTCGCCGGGAGGATCACTTCCACCACATCGCCGATCGCAAGTGACCGGCTCGCCCTCTTTCACCATGGCGAGCAGCTCGCCTTCCACTTCCAGCGAATCGTACGGGTTGTACTCCACCCCGGCGGGCGGCAGTTTATTCTCGGCGCGCAGCTGGTCCACCAGGCTGCGGTACACGTCCACATCCTCGCCGCCCAGCGGGCCAAAGGCCTTGCCCGCTCCGGAAGCCAGGCGGTGATGCTCCATCGCCTCGCGGAATTCGGTTTCGTTAACCTCCAGCCCCTGCTCGCGGGCGATGTCGCGGGTCAGCTCCAGGGGCAGCCCGTGGGTGGCATACAGCTCAAAGGCCTGCTGGCCGCCCAGTACGGTTTCACCCTTAGCCCGGACCTCTTCCAGCAGTTCTTCCAGGCGGCTGAGGCCGGTGTCCAGCGTGCGGCGGAAGCGTTCTTCCTCGCGGGTCAGGTTGTCCAGGATGATCTTCCGGTTGCGAACCAGCTCCGGATAGGCACTCCCATACAGGTCGATCACCCGGTCCGCCACCTCGGCCATGAAGGGCTTTGTCAACCCGATCTTCCCGCCGAATCGCGCCGCCCGGCGGATAATCATGCGTGCAACGTAGTTGCGCCCGACATTGCCTGGGACCACGCCATCCGCGATCAGGAAAGCGGCCGCGCGGGTATGGTCGGCGATCACCCGGTAGGGAGTGAAGTTCGCTTCCCGTTCGGCATCCGAATGACCGGCCAGTTCCTGGACCTTCTCGATGAGCGGGAACAGCAGGTCAGTGCGGTAATTGGAGCTCTTTCCCTGCAGGACTGCGGCCAGGCGGTCCAGCCCCATGCCGGTATCGACATGCTTCGCGGGCAGCGGCTCCAGCCTGGTCGGGCTGAGGCGGTTGTACTGGATGAACACCAGGTTCCAGATCTCCAGGAAACGGGCGCAGTCGCCGTTCACCTGGCAGACATGACCGGGCACGCCCTGCTTGTCGCAGTATTCGATGCCCCGATCGATGGAAATCTCGCTGCTGGGACCGCAGGGGCCGGTTTCAGCCATTTCCCAGAAGTTGTCCTTGCGGCCGAAGTACAGGATGTGGTCCGGGTTGAGATTGGGCTGCTTCCGCCAGGCATTGGCCGCTTCCTCGTCGGTCGGGATCTGGCCCTGCTCGTCTTTAAAGCAGGTCACCCACAGCCGGTCAGGGTCCAGCTTATACACATCCGTCAGCAGCTGCCAGGCCCAGGCGATGGCTTCCGGCTTGTAGTAATCGCCGAAAGACCAGTTGCCCAGCATTTCGAAGAAAGTGTGATGGGTATCGTCCTGACCCACTTCTTCCAGATCGTTATGCTTGCCGGCCACCCGCATGCACTTCTGCGAGTTTGCTGCCCGCGTGTAAGGCCGCTGGTCGGTTCCCAGGAACACATCCTTGAACTGCACCATGCCTGCATTGGTGAACAGCAGCGTCTGGTCGCCGCCGGGCACCAGGGAAGATGAAGGCACAAAGGTGTGCCCGTGTTCTACAAAAAAGTCGATAAAAGTCTGCCGGATCCGCTCACCAGTCCACTCGTTGCTCATTCTAACTCCTGCCAGCCATGTTGAATAAATGTAGATAAATGCAGGGTCGATTATAAGCTATCCTCGAGGTCACCGCAACATCTCGCCACTTAACCAAATCGAGCCGCAGGAGCGGCTCGAGTCAAAGACTGTTCCTGGTCTGTCCAGATCGATCAGCGAGAAATCGCCATCTTGACCATCTTCCCGCGCTCGTCCAGGGTCACACGGGCATACTGGTAGTACTTCTTGTGCGCCATCATCAGCGGGCGCTTGAAGGTCACCACAGTCTTCTGCTGCTGTTTCTTGCTGAACAGGCTCTTCCGGCGGTACGTCTCAGGGACTTGCTGTTTGGCTATCCGCACTTCGGCCTTGTCGATTCCCGGCAGGTACTGCTCAACCACCTGCTTGACCTGTACCAGAGTATCCCTGGGCAGCGCTTCGGTGTTTTCCGGGCTGTTCCACTGATCGGTTACCGTCTTGACGCTGAACGGCCCGCTGAATCGCAGGGCACGCTTGGACCGGATTCGCGGGAGTTCATGCGTGCGCAGCGGATCACCATAGAGGACAAAGGAAATCAGCGTCTTCTGGTCCTCACCGTCCAGATACCCCTGCCGTTTGGTCATCTCGTTGACCAGATTGATCTTGGCCTCCATCAGCGCTTCGCCGGCGTTGAAGCCGTCCCGCAGGTTCTTCCAGAAGTAGCTGCCGAGCAGATCGGCCGCAATCAGCGGGGTGCTGACGGAGCCATAAGCCGTGCAGGTGGACCCCACGAACACCGGCGTCCCGATGTTCAGGAAGCGCAGGGCCAGGGCATCCTGCTCCTTCTTTCCGGTGATGAACCCGCCGTAGCAGGCTTCGCTGAACACCACCTTCGGATAATGGCTGTTCTTCTGCAGGTCATTCGCGCTCAGCGCCACTGGATAGTCCGGCCCGACAGGATCATCTGGTCCGCGCTGCCCGTACCACTCGTTGGTGTCCGGCAGCCCGTGCAGGTTATAGTAGCTCACCATCGAGGTGGTCATTTTCTTGAGATTGAAGGTGGCCGAGTTTTCCGGCGGTGACGCCTGCATGGATTTCTGATCGCCCACGGGCTTGAACGCCTCGAGCGAGGTTTTCTGCCAGACTGAGGCCGTGTAACCGTAGCTGCTCACCTTGCGCGAGCGAGTCACCGACTTGACCAGCGTTCCCACAGCGCTGAACACACCGCCCAGCACCGGCAATCGCTTGTTCGGCACCAGCTTCTTGTGGTACTGGATCGACTGGCGCAGCTGCTGCAGCAGCAAACCGGCATCCGGGCCAGCCTCGCCGGGCATGCGTCCTACCGGCCACTCAGGGACGAAGTAATTCGAATCCAGGGTGGCGTACGGATTGTCCGACTCCACCTCGTCGTCCATATCGTCGACCGGGTTGGGCAGCCTGTGAAAGGGCACCACCGAAGGCCCGCCGACGATCAGCAGCGCGCCGATCCGCGCGCCTTTCTTTGCCAGCGCATTATCCAGGTCCACCAGCGCCAGCTTCAGCTTCCAGGGATCATTGCCAGCAGCCGGCTTGACCCCCAGCTGCGAGGTCGGAGCTGGATCGTCCGGGCAGAACACCAGAGCGCCCCAGCCGGATCGCTTGCCGATCACCTCGGCGAGCGCCTTCATCTCATCCAGGATCACATCCGCGGTCTTGTTCCCGTACTCTTTGACCAGGGCAGTCTTGCTGGTGAAGATGACGTACACCGGATAGCGTCCATCCGCACTGGCAATCCCGGGGCTCTTGACCTTTTTCGCGAATTTGCCCAGCTCGGCTTCAGCCTCCATGACTGTACTGCTCTTCGGCTGCGGCCGCCGCACAATCTTGCCCGCTGCGTCCACATCCGGACCCTGCTGTGAGGTCTCGAACTCAGCATCATAAGGCACCGGAGCGGCCATCATGAGAGGCCTGTGTTCCTGAGAAGCAGGATCAACGGCCGGCTTTTCCGGGATGGGCCGCCTTGTGGCCGGCAGGCGATTCCAGCCCATGCGGAAAGAGACTTCAGCGGGAACCGGAATGTCCATGGTGGTCTCGAGCCGTTCCGGCCACAGCGGGCGGTACGGATGCGCCTCACCCCACCAGCGGGCCGCCACTGATCCATCCATGTCGCTGGCCACGCACTGGTGCAGCAGGTTGACCGCGCGCGCTTCGTCGCCCATCTCCAACTGCCGCTCGGCCAGAGTCAGGGTGAAAGGCAGCGCTTCCGGCCAGCGGCCGTGGTACATCTCCGCCAGCTTGAGCTCAATCATGTGCTCGCCGCGCAGGCGCATCAGCCGCAGGTGATAAATCCCCGCCAGCGGGAGGTCGGGCTGCGAGGAGAGCACCTGATAGATCATGGATTCAGCTTCTTCGAAATTGCCGCTGGCCAGCGACTGCCGGGCGATGCGCAGCTGCTTGGCCCAGTCCGGCATGGATGCCAGCCCTGCCGCGCTGCCGCCCAGCGCGAAGCAAATCCCCTTTGCCAGCGCTTTCTTATCCACCTGTTGTTCTGGCAGGGTTAGTTCCAGGAGGCTCATGTATTCCAGGTTTTCCGGGTCCTGGCGGGTGATTTTCTCCAGCAGGGAAATCGCCTGTGGGATCTTTTCCTCCGCCCGGAAGATTTTCGCCAGCTGGAAGCTCATCTTCATGTCACCCGGGTACGCCGCCAGCCACCCCAACGCCACCTGGCGCGCAAACCGGTAAGATTTTGTCTCCAGCGCCACATCAATCAGGCGCAGTACCGTGGTGCGGTCGTAGAGCCGATGTTCCTTCTGAGGATTGAGACCGGTACGGGTTATTGACATGAATTAGCCTCCTGAGAGTGATGCACCAGGTTCAAGGCAATCACAGCGCCCAGCTGGCGGCGGATGTTCAGATCATGCGGGGCCAGTTTGGCTGCCTGGCGGAGCAGCTTTTCGGCATTCTGATAATCCTTGGCGTCGCGCATGGCCAGCGCGGCCAGGTAATACGGCCGGTAATCGTCCGGAGCGACCTCGATCGCCTGCTGAAAGACGTAATTGGCTTCCGCGTACTCCCGGCGGTCTTGATACGCCTTGCCCAGTTCGAGGTATCCTTCCACATCTTCCGGGGCCTGCTGAACCGCCTGGCTGAAGTGATACACTGCCTGGTCCAGCTGACCGGCGCGGCGGCGGGCGTGCCCGAGCAGCAGGTGCAGATCGGGCTGAACGGGGTCCAGCCGCAGGGAGCGCTTCGCTGTGGCTTCCGCGGCTTCCAGTTCACCGGTTTCCGCCTCGGCCATGGCCAGCAGATGGAGGATGCCCGGGTGGTTCGGGAAGCGCTGCGACAGTCCCTCCAGCGCGGACTTCGCCCGCAGCGCGCCTTCCTTCTGGTAGACCAGCCGGGCCTGTTCGTAATTCAGATCCTCATCGTCCGGCAGCGCTTTCAGCGCCTTATCCAGGACCAGCTGGGCCTGGCTGGGCTTGTCCATGCGCTGCAGTACCCGGGCCTTGAGCAGGATGGCGGGAGCATACAGCTCATCCTGTTCCAGTGCCTGATTGGCGCAGCTCAAGCCCTGCTGCAGGTCGCCCAAATCCATGTAGATCTCGCCCATCAGGGTCAGCACCTGCCCGGACTTCTCCAGCCTGGCCGCCCGGTCGATCGTATTCAGGGCCTGCTGCAGATCACCGGAGCGCTGGTAGGTCTTCGCCAGCGCGATGAGCGCGTCCACATAGTCCGGGTCTGTCTTGAGAACCTGCAGAAGCATATCTTCCGCCTGCTGGTAGTCGCCCATCCGGAGGAAGGCGCATCCCAGCCGGTAAGTGTGCTCAACGCATTCCGGCTCCATGCGGGTGACCTGGGTCCAGTGCTGGATGGCTGAATCTAGTATTCCAGCCTGTTCTGCGAGTTCTGCGGCCCAGGTATGCCAGCCAATTTCTTCCGGCAGCATGGAAAGCGCCGTTTCGACCGCGTCGAAGGCCACTTCATAGTCTCCCAGCGCTTCCATCACCCGGGCGTACAGCGCGTGCCATAACGGGTTCCCGGGCGCGCGGTCAAGCAGCTGGTTGGCCAGCTCGTAGTATTGATCCTGGCGGTCATCCAGCGCCTTGAGCACCAGCTGTGCCAGCACCTCAGGGTTGTAGTCCGACCGCTCGATCAGATCCTCGTAATCTACCGGCATGGCTGCCCGGTGCATGGCCAGCGCCTGTGCCGCCAGGTCCTCCGGCTTCTGCCAGACCGTCAGTGCCTGCACAGAATGGACGTCGGGAGCGAAGGCTGCTTCGGCGCGAGCGGTCCAGCGGTTGACCATATCCGCCGGGAAGCCTGTCTCCGCTGTGGAAAGCATCTGCTCGATTCTCGCATGCGCTTCCGGAGACAGCGCACTTTCAGAAACCAGCGAACGGCTGTGCAGATACGCCGCCCTGGCCTTGAACTCCGCCGCCCGAACCCGGGTGGTGATCTGAGACCACAGCTCGCGAGGTTCCAAATTGGACGCAGCAGCCTGCAGGTCAAGAACCTCCAGCGCCTGCTGCCAGCGGAAGGCCGACGAAGCGGCTTCCACAAACCATGTCCCGCGGGCCGGATCCAGCTGATAAGAGCGGCACAGCATGCGCAGCAGATCGGTGCCTTCGCGCAGCTCCGACCTGGCCTTCGTCAGGTCCTCTTGGAATGCCTTGAACGTCTTCAGTGCAGTGTTGATGTCACCCCGCATTCCACTCAGGCGTACCCGAACCGCACGGGCGCGCAGCGTCTCCGGATTCAGGGTCAGCGCCTGGCTCACCAGCTGATCGGCCTTCGTCAGATCGCCCTGCTCCAGCGCCATTTCCGCCTTTAGGCTCAGCAGGGTCGCCTGCTGCTCAACCGCCCGGTCACCGGGGAATACTGTGCCAGTCGTTCCCGGGCCGGAGAGGTTGACTTCCGCAGGTTCCAGCAGGCTGAGGGCGCGCTCGGGCATCTGCGCTGCCAGGGCCAGGTCGGCCGCCATAAAGCGCACGCTGAGGTTCCGCGGCTCCAGTTCCAGCGCTTTTTCGGCATGATACTGGGCCAGCGAATAGGAACCCGCCTGCTGGAGCAGGTAGGCAAAGCGCAGGTGAACCTCAATCCCGGTGGTCTCACCAATCCGCCAGGCGGACGGTACCAGCGCCGACCACACGTTCGAGTACCGGTCGTTCTCCGGTCCGATCTTGATCACAGACTGGCTGTCCTGCAGGCGAAGGGCATTTTCCAGAGCGCTGAATGCTTCCTGCGCCCGGTTGAGGCGGGTCAGCAGGTCGGCCTGGGCCAGGTACAGGTGCACATCGTTCGGCTCGGTGTAAATAGCCCGGTTGATCACTTCCAGCGCCTGCCCGTCCTGCCCCATGCGGTGCATTGCGCAGGCAGCTTCAAACATTAGGCTGACCGGCGGTTCTGGTTCGACCTCCAGCGCGCGCTGGTAGCAGAGCATCTCCGACTCATAGTTTTCCAGCTTGTGGAACAGGTGAGCCGCCTGCTGCAGGTCGGCAGCACTGGCGTCGGCCATGTAGACCATTCCAGACAGGCTTTCCATCGCCCCGGGGAGGTTCTCGTTTCGCAGCTGCGCCGCAGCCAGCTGTACGAGCAGATCCGCGCGGTCCGAGTCCATCTCGATCGCCCGGCGCAGGGCATCTTCCGCCTTGGTTGGCCGGTCCAGCCGGTTCATGAGATCCGCATACCAGAGGAGGATTTCCAGACTGCCAGGAGCCAGCGCTTTCACTTTTTCAGCCGCCTCGGCGGCTTCGTTGTCAAATCGGGCCTGGCAGTAGGCTTCCGCCAGCCGCTGCTGAACGACCACATCGTCCGGGCGTTCTTCCGCTGCCGCCTGGAAGGCCACCAGCGCTGTATCGATCTGGTTCATCCCCAGGCTGGCTTCACCGATGCCCAGATTGACCCGCCAGCTCATGGCAGCAGCGGTTTCACTATTGACTTCCATCAGCTGCGTGAAGCGGTTGAAGGCAGAGTCGAAGTGACCCCGGTACAGCATGGTTTCGGCCATCAGCAGCCGGGCCATGAAATCGTCCGGGGATACTGCCAGGATGTGCTGCAGCGCCGTCTGGGCCTTAGCCAGCAGCGAATAATCGGCAATGCCGGGCCTGCTGCGCTGCTGAGCGAACAGCGCCAGCAGCGTTTCGGCATAGGCCTGGTGCCACTCATTGCGCGAGCTGTCGAGCGCCAGCGCTTTTTCCATCAGCTCGACTCCCTCGGCGAGGTCCCCATCCTCGATGCGCAGTTCCGCGCCGAGGAAGTACAGGTTGGCATCGTGGTCGTGCCGCCGGAGGGCCTCGCTGAGCACGCTGCTGGCCTCTCTGGTGTGCCCCAGCGCTTTCAACGTCTCTGCCAGCACCAGCGCAATGGATGGTGAATCCGGCGCCAGCTCGAAGGCTCGCCGCAGATAGGGCAGCGCTTCAGACGTGCGCCCGTCTCGCAGGCATTCCTCCGCCAGCGCGAAATGCAGTTCGTGCGAGTCCGGGACGGCCAGAACGCCGGCTTTCAGGGTCTCCAGCGCTTTCTCCGCCTGATCGACCTTCCGGTACGCCTTGCTCAATTCCACCCACGGGAGCGGGTGATCGGGAAGAATGGCTGTTGCGTGCGACAGCTCCTGAACTGCCTTTTCGTCCTCACCTCTGGCGGCGGCGATCATCCCGTTGTAGGCGATGATCAGGCCGTTTTCGGGCTGTTCCGTCAGCAGCCGCCGGCAAATCTCTTCAGCCTCTTCAGAACCGCCCGCCTGCAGCGCGGCATGGATGAAGGCCAGCTGATCCTCCAGTTCGGGTTCGGCCTGCAGGCGCAGCAGCGAGCGGCGCTCGGCGGCTGCGCGCGGCCAGTTCTCCAGCGCTTCCCACAGCCGGGCAATCTGCCGGTAGCGGTCCGGGCTGCCGGGTTCCAGCAGGACGGCCTGCTGTGCGTAATCCAGCGCTCTGGAGACCAGGCCGGCTTTATACGCCGCCCGGGTTAGCTCCGCCAGCAGTGTCCCATCCAGCCCGGCTTTATCCAGCAGGTGTTCACCAAAATCGACCGCTTCCTGCGCCAGCCCCATCTGGCTCAGCCGGTCCAGCCAGGCGGACAGATCATGCGACAGGACCGCGGGAACCGGGATTACCGGCTCTCTGTGGTCTGCCTCTATGTACTCGCGCACGGCTTCGCGGGCTGATTCCCGTGCAGCCTCCAGGTTCCCGGCACGGTAGGCTTCCCACGCCCTGTGCAGCCGGACCAGCGGTACCTGCAGCGCATCCAGCCGATCGATCAGCGTCGCGGAAGGCACAGCGCCAAGGGCAATCCGCGCCACCTGGTCGCCGGTCGTGGCGTCGGAGGTGAGGCAGTCCAGCGCGGTTTCGCAGTGCGCGGCGGCCGACATGGGGCGTTCCAGCTCCACTTCCGCCGCGGCCATCTGCACATGGAGTGAAGCCCGCCAGGTGTCAAGCCGGCTGATGGCCTCATCCAGCAGCCTGACGGCGTCGTCCGCATGGCCTGCCAGCTGGTACAGGGCCGCCAGCGCCTGTGACTGCATGGCTTCAGCCTGCAGATCTTCCAGGTTCTGCGAGGCTGCTTTATCCCGGGCAAGGCTGGCGTTTTCGTAATTCTGCAGGAACAACTGCGCAAGCTGCTGAGCCAGTTCTGCATGCCCGTGGCTACCCAGATAGACCAGCCAGTCCACCTGCAAACGCATCGGCAGCCGGACCATCAGCTCGATGAACAGGTTTTTCTGTTCGGAAAGCGCCAGCGGATTGCCGAAGACCATGCTGCTGATCCAGCCAGCCGAGGGCTGGAGGTCATGCTTTGGCAGCAGCGCTTTCATCAGGTCCACCCCATCCGGGACCAGCCCGTACAGGCAAACCAGTGCAGTCCGCCAGGTATCCTGGATCTGATCCGTATCAGCACCGGGCAGCGCGGTCAACTCGCTCAGCAGCCCGTTCCAGGAGGCGGTCCTGCGGCGTCGCTCGCGCAGCGCCAGCGCCAGCCAGCCGGCATCAGCCAGCGTGCGCGGGCTTTTACCGCTGCGCAGCACTTCTTCCAGCACCATCAGGGCCTGCTTTTGCTGCTCTGCATCCAGCGCAGGCAGCGAGGGATCCGCCAGTTCAGCAGACGTGCGCTGCACGCCGGCGGCCAGGAGGCTCAGGGCCGCGGGCGTCCAATCCTCAACCTGGTCACCGCTGCGCTCCAACACCAGCCGGAAAATAGCCGGGTCTTCCAGCGCTGTTTTGACCAACCGGTCATTGTATAAGGCTGTGACCACCTGGGGTGAGATCGCGGGAGGAAGTCTTCGGCGCAGGTCTTCGAGATGTTTAGCGGAATGCATGCCGGCTCCTGGTTGCTTGCACAGTAATGACTAATGGGATTTGGCTTATGGATAATGTGGAACGGCTAGGGAATGTTCGTTACGACGAAATATGCACCAGCGATCAGAAGGATGCCCAGTAACGCGAGGAAAATACCCACACCGGCGGCCGTGCGCACCAGCTGCTCCAGCGACTGCACAAGGGCGGAGGCGTTGCCGATCACGCCCGAGAAATCTTCCGCGATCCCCTTTTGCGCCAGCTTGGCCGTCTGTGTTGCCAGGGTCTTGACATCGCTGCCCAGCACCCGGGTGGCTAGAATAATCAGTCCGATTACCAGCGACAGACCGCCCAGGCCCAACAGCACAAGAGCGGTCGTCATCAAGAACTCTGAAATGCTCATAGAAAACATGGTGGCCTCCTGATACGCTATCTCAGGAGGCTATCGTGCAAGATCCGTGCCAGCTATTCGTTTTGGGCTGTTTTTATCACATCCGCGGGCAGGTCCGCCATGTCGATCTTCTGCCCGTCGCAGAACAGCATCGCTCGCTCAATGGCGTTGCTCAACTCGCGGATGTTGCCCGGCCATCGGTACGACATCAGCGCCTGCATGGCCGGCTGGCTCACCTCTTCAACGTTCATTCCCAGCTTGGCGTTGTACTGCCGGATGAAGAAACCGACCAGCTCGGGGATGTCTTCCTTTCGATCGCGCAGCGGCGGCAGGTCCAGGTCCACCACCTTGAGCCGGTAGTACAGGTCCTGGCGGAACTCGCCTTCCTGGATCATCGACTTGAGGTTGCGGTTCGAGGCGGCGACGATGTGAACATCAATATGGATCAGGTTGGTCCCACCCACCCGCCGGAAGGCCTTTTCTTCGATCGCGCGCAGCAGCTTGGCCTGAATATCAAGGGGCATGGAAGAGATTTCATCCAGGAACAGCACGCCGCCGTCAGCCACTTCCATCAAGCCGTGCTTGCGCCGCTCCGCGCCGGTGAACGCCCCGGCCTCATACCCGAACAGCTCGGATTCCAGCACCGTGTTCTGGATGGCCGCGCAGTTGATGGCGATATACGGCTTGTTAGCCCGCGGCCCGTTGCGGTGAATAAACTGAGCCAGCACATCCTTGCCCGTGCCGGTCTCTCCGGTGATCAGCACCGGCACGCAGGCGGAGGCGGCGCGCTGAGCATAGGTGAGCACCTTCTGCATCTCCGGGCTTTTACCGGCAATGAACTGCAAACTGCTGCGCTGTGTCTCACGCAGGTGCCAGAGTTCGCGGCGCATGGCCACCATTTCGCAGGCCCGGTCGATGGACTGCTTGAGCTGCTTCAGCTGAATGGGCTTGGTCAGGAAGTCAAACGCCCCGTTCTTCATGGCCTCGACCGCCATCTCAATATCGCCGTGGGCGGTGATTAGAATGATCATCGGACGGTTGGGAAGGTCCCGGGTTTCGTACAGAAGGTTGGGGCCATACCCGTCGGGCAGGTTGACATCCAGCAGGACCACATCGGGGTCCAGACGGTTCAACGCGGTTCTGGCTTCCCCCAGCGTCCCTACGCCAACGACCTCATATCCAAGGGGAGTTAAGAACTCGGAGATATACTGTCGTGCATGGCTTTCGTCGTCAACGGTTAATACAGTGATTCCCATGGTCACTCTCCCTCAGCAATCGGCAAATACACATGAAATACAGTACCACCCGGATATGAGTTTAATTCAATTGTCCCGCGATGTGCGGTCACTATGCGCTTGGTAATGGCCAGCCCCAGCCCGGTGCCGGTGGATTTCGTGGTCACAAAGGGTTCGAAAATATGCGCGCGCACTTCCTCCGGGATCCCCGGTCCGGTATCGGACACGCGGACCTCAATGTGCGGGTGAGAGGAGATGGTGGTGTTCAATTGAACCACCACCGCCAGCGTGCCGCCGCCGTCGCGCATGGCTTCGATCGCGTTGCTGATCAGGTTTGTAAAGACCTGCTCCAGCGCACGCAGGTCGCCTGTGATGGGCGGAAGTTCCTCATCCGCCTTCATGAACAGCTCGATGTTCTTCCGCATCATGCGCGGCCTCCAGCGGTCCACCAGCCGCTTCATCAACAGCACGAGGTCCACGCTCTCCGTGTGCGGCTCATAGGGCCGCGAGAAGGCCAGCACCTCTTCCATCAGATGGTTCAGGCGGCCGCAGTCATCCTCCATGCGTTTGATGATCTCCTGGCTGGGATCGTTTTCATCCAGCCGGGTCGCCAGAATCTGCAGGCCCATGGACAGATTGTTGATCGGATTGCGGACTTCGTGCGCAAACATGGCGGTGAACTCCCCCAGAACGGCTCGCTGCTCCAGCTGCTGGGTCCGGGCACGGATCTCCTCATGCTCTGAAATGTCTTCCAGGTAGAGGATGATCGCTTCGACCGATTCCCCATCCATGACCGGAACGACCTGAACGTGCGCCGGAAAGGCCTGACCCGAACGCCGGTGCAGCGAAACCTGCCCCAGGTTGGGCGTAGGAATCCCCTTCAAGGCGGACGCGATCGCCATCGCCAGGCGTCCGGTGCCAATAACCACATTTTCAACAGGCTGGTTGTGAACTTCGGACTGGGAATAACCTAACAACCATTCGGCAGCCGGGTTCATCTCGTTGATCGTGCCGTCGGGATGGAGAACCAGGATTCCGGTTCGATTGTTATCCACAATTGTATCCCGGATCAGCTGCAGCCGCTTGCCGTCGTCCACTTTTTGCTGCAGCGTCTGAGTCAGGTAGATTTCCTGCAGCAGAGAGCTGGCTGCCACCCCGATCAGCCGGAGCACCTGCACCAGCCGGTCTTCATACACCCGCTGGCGGTCACCCACCACCAGCAGCCCGAACCAGGCCCCGTTCTGACCCAGCGGAATACTGGCCACGCAGCTCAGGTCGTGCATCCGGGCCACCCGGTGGATTTCAGTGTAAACCCGCCTGCCTGGCTTCCACAGCAGCACGTCGTCAGGCTGAATAAGGTCGGTCGAGGGCAGCTGATCGGGGAACATTGGCTCTTCCTCGCAGCTGCTGACCTTGGTTAGGGATGGGACCGCGCTTTCCGCCTGGTACAGGCTGATCAAGTCGGTCTGGCACAGATGCTGGACCACCGCGGTAATCTCAGAAAATACCCTGCCCGGTTCGCTCAGGTTGTCCATCTGTAGAATGGCAAACAGGGCCTGGAAGATCTCCTCGTGGATCTGTTCGGTATCTCCTCGCAGTTCGCTCACCGGGATCATGGACAGGATGACCCAGATCCCGTACCGGTCCAGCCCGCTCATCTGAAGCTGGACGGGCACTTGCTCGTCATTCCGCTTGACCAGATCCAGATGGCATTTGTCCCCGCTGGCGAAGGTCTTGAGGTCAAACCCGGGGAGGAATGAGTCCAGCCCGCGGCCAGAAAGCTCCGACTGAGAATAGGAGGTTAAACGGAAAAAGGCGCTGTTGGCCGCGTACACCAGCGCCTGATTTTTCTGTACCACCATGGCCGGGTCTGGCAGCAGGTTAAGCAGCGCGCTCACCACGCCAGGGTCTAGAGGGATGCTTGCATCTTTCCGTCGAAATACTGGTGATGGGCTGGTCAGCGGTTCTTTCATACTCTCCGGGTTGTGGCAGTCTGGCGCAGGTGCGCCGGAAGAATGCCTTCCATGGACCGGTATTTTGCCACTGTCCGGCGGGCGACAGAAAAGCCCTCTTTGGCCAGCAGTTGAGCCAGCTCCGAATCGCTCAACGGCCTGGTTTCGTTGGCGATCAGGTCCCGCAAGACAGTGCGCACGTTAAGGCTGCGGTCGAAGAAATCGGACAGAGGAATAATCCTGCGGTTTGGTAATTGTACCGCCTTATTGGCGACTGCGCGGGAAATGGTTGATTCGTGAACCTGCAGCTCGGCAGAAATCTGCGCCCGGGTGATGGGCCGCAGATGCCGCTCACCGTAAAGGATGAAATCGCGCTGCAGGCTGACCACGCGGCTCATCAGACGCTGCATGGTGTGGTTGCGCTGCTGGATGCATTTCACAAACAGAGAAGCCCGCTCCATGTCCTCTTTAAGGGCCTGCCGGTTCTCCTCGGTGACTTGCCCCTGGCGCAGCACCTGCCGGTAGAGCGGGTTGATGCGCAGCATTCCGCTGATCGGCAGGATGATCTCAACTGACAGCGGGTTGCGCGGATCGTCATTCAGGTAGCTGATCAGGATGTCCGGATGGTGGTACACCTCCGCCCGGGTGCGGCCCGGCTGGCGGACATCACCCCAGTGCGAGCGTGCCGGGAACGGGTTCAGGTTTTCGCTGATGAAGCGGGCCACATGCTGAACCTGGCGCAGGGAAACACCAAACTGGCGCGCGATCTCCGAATACTGCCGGCGGCTCAACAGATCCATGCTCTCGCGGATCATGCGCTCGGCCAGGCCGGGAACTGACTGGTTCTCACCCAGCACTTCCAGTTGGATCAGCAGCGCTTCCTGCGGCGAGCTGGAGCCCACGCCCACCGGGTCGGCTCGCTGGATCAGGCGCTGGATGGAGCGCACATGGCTGGGCAGCACGTGGAAATAGCGGGCCACTTCCTCAATCGTGACCGTGAGGAAGCCGTCTTCATCCAGGTTGGTCAGCAGGTGCGCGGCAATCTTCCGGTCCTTTTGGTTCAGCTCCGTGGCGATCTGCCGCAGCACGTAGGTCGGCAGGTCAACTTCCATCGGAGAATACGGCTCTTCAGGCAGATCCGCTACCGAACCGGAGGACTGGGGAAGGAAATCATCCCGGGGTGAGATAAACACCACCGGTTCTTCGCTGTTCATTGACTGGGGCTGGCTGCACACCGGGCAGGAACCCTTGGGCGGCAGCTGGCGTTTACAGGTCGGGCAGTACCGCTCTTCGATCAGTTCCAGGGCGGGGTTGGCCGCCAGTTCGGCATCGATCTGCTGCCGCAGCTCCTCAGAAGTGAGGGTCAGCAGGGTCATGGTCTGCGCCAGATGAGCGGTCGTTAGGGGTTTGATTGTCTGGAATTGAACCTGGTACATGAGCGATCCTAGCCTCTCTGAAGTATATCTTCCCGCCCGTATAGATGCAAGTATCGTGCCAGGCCTTCATTCCCCGGCCCATGGTAGAATCCACGCAAGGAGTGAGCATGCCTGATTTGACGGTTATCGGTGGAGGCCTGGCCGGGTGTGAAGCCGCCTACCAGGCTGCTGAACGAGGATTACACGTCCATCTGTATGAAATGCGCCCGCACCTCACCACGGGCGCGCACACCAGCGCCAACCTGGGGGAACTGGTCTGCTCCAACTCGCTGGGATCCAAACTGGTGGATCGCCCTTCGGGGCTGCTCAAGGAAGAAATTCGGCGAATGGGGTCGCTGCTGATCCGCCTGGCCGAGCAATCAGCCCTGCCCGCCGGCGGCGCGCTGGCCGTCGACCGCGAGATGTTCGCCGGACTGGTCACCGAGGCAGTTGAAAATCACCCCCGGATCACCGTCATCCGTGAAGAAGTCCGCACCATTCCGGACAGGCCAACCATTATTGCTTCCGGCCCGCTGACCTCACCCTCGCTGACCGCAGCCCTGCAGGAGCTGACCGGGATGCAGCACCTTTCCTTCTTCGACGCCATCGCGCCGATCGTTTCGGCCGAATCGATCAACATGGAGATTGCCTTCCGGGCTTCCCGCTACGCCAAAGGCCTCGAGTCGGACGAGGATTACATCAACTGCCCCTTCACCGAGGAAGAATACCACCGCTTCCGCGAAGCCCTGGCCAGCGCCGAACGCATCCAGCTGCGCTCCTTCGAGGAGCAGCTCAATGAGGGTGTGCGGGCCGGCTGGCACCAGTATTTCGAGGGCTGCCTGCCGGTGGAGGTGATAGCCAGCCGGGGTGAAATGGCGCTGGCCTACGGCCCCATGCGCCCCGTGGGCCTGAAGGACCCGCGCACCGGCCGGCGGCCGTTCGCCGTGGTCCAGCTGCGCCAGGACAACCTGGCCGGCAGCCTGTACAATCTGGTCGGCTTCCAGACCAACCTGACCTACCCGGAACAGAAGCGCGTTTTCCGCATGATCCCCGGGCTGGAGCAGGCCGAGTTCGTGCGTTACGGCCAGATGCACCGCAACACCTTCATCGCCTCGCCCCTGGTACTGCGCCCCACACTGCAGTTCCGCACCCGTGACGACCTGTTCTTCGCCGGCCAGATCACCGGGGTCGAAGGGTATGTAGGCAACATCGCCACCGGCCTGCTGGCCGGCTGGAACGCGGCCCGCTTTCTGAACGGTCAGCCGCCGCTGACCCTGCCGGAAACCACCATGCTGGGAGCGCTCCTGCGCTATATTACCCGGGCCGACCTGGCGGACTTCCAGCCCATGAAGGCCAACTTCGGACTGCTGCCGCCCTGGCCAGAAAACGTGCACGGCAAGCGCCAGCGGGCCGCCCTCCACACGGAGCGCGCGCTGTCCGCGCTGGACTCCTTCCTGTCGGAACATTCATCACCGGAAATGCCCACACTGCACGGAACCCAGGAATGAAGAAATCAATGCTCTCCATCCTGCTGATGATCACCATATTCCTTCCAGTCGTCGCAAACTGCACCCCCATGCAGTCTGTCGAACCGGTCACACCCACCCCGCCGCCGGAGTTCAGCGGCGAGCGCGCCTACATGGATGTGGAATACCAGGTGTCTCTGGGACCGCGCACACCCGGCTCTGAAGCGCACGAGCAGGCAGTCGGGTGGATGATGTCAGAGCTGGAAGCAGCCGGCTGGCAGGTGGAGCCGCAGCCGGCCACCATGATGGATCATCCCATCACCAACGTGATCGCGAAGCGCGGTTCCGGTGACCAGTGGATTGTGCTGGGAGCGCATTACGATTCCCGCTTCTTCGCCAGTGAGGACGATGACCCGGAACTTCGCAGCCAGCCGGTCCCGGGTGCCAATGACGGCGCATCCGGCGTGGCAGTGCTGCTGGAGCTGGCCCGGGTGCTGCCCGAAATCCCGGGCCAGGAGATCTGGCTGGTGATGTTTGACGCCGAAGACCAGGGGAACATCGAGGGATGGGATTGGATCCTGGGGTCTTATGCTTTCGTAGATTCGCTCAACGAGGCTCCTGACGCGGCGGTCATTGTGGACATGATCGGCGATGCCGACCTGAACATCTACCGGGAAAGGAACTCCAACGCAGCCCTGATGGACGAAATCTGGGCCGTGGCCGCGGAACTGGGCTACAAGGAGCAGTTCATCCCGGAGTATAAATACAGCATCCTCGATGACCACATGCCCTTCCTGCAGAAAGGCATCCCGGCGGTTGATCTGATTGATTTCGACTATCCGTACTGGCACACGACCTCCGACACCGCTGACAAGGTTTCCCCCGCCAGTCTGGAGGCCGTCGGGCGCACACTGTTTCACTGGCTGACAGACCCGGATGTCCTGGCTAGCCTGCAGCCGTGACCTGTACCGATTCTGGCCGCTGAAAAGCCAAGATACTGCCTTTAAGTGAGGGATAAATATCTGAATGGCAAAAAAAGTACCGGAACCCACCCGTTTACCCCGCGAGCGCGCTTTTCTAATCGGCGTGGAAGTTCGCTCTGAACCGTCCATCCTGCCGCTGGAAGACTCGCTGGATGAACTGGCCCTGCTGTGTGAAACCGACGGGCTGGTCGTGGTCGGCGAGGCCACCCAGAAGCTAGATACGCCCGCCGCGGATACCTTCATCGGCTCCGGCAAGGTGGAGGAGATCAAAGCGCTGGTGAACGAAACCGGCGCGGACGTGGTCGTGTTTGATAACGAGCTCTCTCCGCGCCACCAGCGCGAGTTGGAGGAACGCTTCGGCCCCAATATCAAAGTCATCGACCGCACCGCGCTGATCCTGGACATCTTCGCTCTGCACGCCAATACTCGCGAAGGCATCCTGCAGGTGCAGCTGGCCCAGCTTGAATACCGCCTGCCGCGTCTCACCCGCGCCTGGACCCACCTGGCCCGCCAGGCCGGCGGCGGCGGCGGTCGAACAGGCTCCAACGGCGGTGTGGGCCTGCGGGGCCCTGGCGAAACCCAGCTGGAAGTGGACCGACGGGAGATCCGCAAGCGCATATCCCAGCTGAAGCAGGAACTGGAGAAGGTGCGCAGCCACCGCCACCGCTATCGCGCTCAGCGCCGCCGCTCGCACATCCCCATCATTGCCCTTGTTGGCTACACGAACGCCGGTAAATCCACTTTGCTCAACAAGCTTTCCAACGCCGAGGTGTACGTGGCCGATCAGCTGTTCGCCACCCTCGACCCGACCACACGGCGAGTGGAACTGCCCGGCGGTCACGTAGCCCTCTTCACCGATACCGTCGGTTTCATCCAGAAGCTGCCCACCCAGCTGATCGCCGCCTTCCGAGCCACGCTGGAGGAGATTTCCGAAGCCGACCTGCTCATCCACGTGGTGGACATTACCCACCCCAACGCACTGGAGCAGTGGCGCGCGGTAAAAGAAACACTGGAGGAAATCGAAGCAGACGAAATTCCAGTGATCACGGCACTGAACAAGATCGACCAGCTGCCCGATCCGGACGCCGCCCTCAGCGCCCTGACCCCCTATTCCGACGCCGTGCCCATCTCCGCCCTCACCGGCAAAGGGCTGAACAACCTGCTGGCTCGCGTCGAGGACGAGCTGTATGAAACTCTGGTGCCAATCGCCGTGCGGATCCCCTACCAGGATGGCCAGTTGATCTCTCTATTTCACGACGAAGGCCAGGTGGAAGTGACCGAGCCGGAGCGCACCAGCATCATCATCCGCGGGCAGATTCCGGGACGCCTGGTCACCCGCTTCCGCCCTTACGAACTCAACCGCAAGCAGTCTGCCAGCGATTAGCTGCCAGCCAGGAATCAATAACGCCCTGATGGGGTCCATCAGGGCGTTTTGGTTGCTAAAAACCTGTTATTTTTTCTTTTCTTCGACTTCAACGACCTCACGGCCCTGATAATGGCCGCAGTTCGGGCACACCGTGTGAGGCAGGCGCATCTCACCGCAGTTAGGGCACTGGGTCAGATTCAACGCGGTCAGGTGATCATGCGCACGCCGGCGGTCGCGCCGTCCTTTTGAGAGTTTCCGCTTTGGCAGAGGAACCATCTTAAACTCCTATCTTTTCCTTAAGTCAGTCAAATAATGCCATGAACCGGTCGATTATAAGGTACGTTTCACCCACCTGTCAAGATGCGCTTGTGCGGCTGCCGGAGAGTCCCCCCTGTCCAACCCTCTTCGATAGGAGTATAATCCCTCCAACCCCGGCTTGACGCTGATTTCGATTTGAACTGGAGGCATTCCTCTTAATGAAACAACGCTACCTCAATCTGGTGATCATTTTGCTGCTGGTCGCTGTGGCCCTTTACATTGACCTGCCCAACAACGCGATCAAAATCGCCGGCCGAACCATGGAGCCCGTCCTCGGGCTGGATTTGCAGGGCGGCCTGCAGGTGATCCTGGGGACCAAGACCGACATCCCCCTCGAGAAACTGGAGGATGCCAAGACCATCCTTGAGCAGCGCACCAACGCGCTGGGTGTGGCCGAGAACCGCTTTCAGGTCTCGGGTGATCGCAACATCGTAGCCGAGTTCCCAGGCGCGGATGATCCCGAGGCAATCATCGCCAACATCCGGCAAACCGGCATGCTGGAGTTCGTCGACCTGTGCGACTACGACCCGAGCATCCTCCCCGAAGGGACCGTGATCGCCACCGATTTCTCCCTCCCGGAGGATCAAAAAGTCACCGCCTGCCCGGCCGATCCGTACAACGGTACGTTCCACACCGTGATGACGGGCGAAATGCTGACCTCCGCCAACGTCGGCCGCCTCGAGCTGGGGGCGTACGTCATTGAGTTCAAGTTGAACAGCCAGGGAGCGGAGATTTTCCGCGAGTACACCACCAACAACCGCGGTAAATTCCTGGGCATCGTCCTGGATAAGCGCATTATCTCTGCCCCGCGCGTGAACGAACCTATCCCCAACGGGGAAGGCATCATCGAAGGCAATTTCACTTATGAGACCTCCAATGCCCTGGCGGTCAACCTGCGCTACGGCTCGCTCCCGGTGGAGCTGGAAGTCGAGCAGGTGCGGCAGGTGCACGCTTCACTGGGTGAAGACTCGCTCAACAAGAGCCTGATCGCAGGTGCCATCGGCTTCGCTATTGTGATGCTCTTCATGGGCATCTTCTACCGCCTGCCCGGTGTTGTCGCCGACCTGGCCATGGTCATCTTCGCCATCATCGCTCTGGCCCTCTTCATCATGGTCCCGGTGACGCTGACCCTGCCAGGCATCGCCGGCTTCCTGTTATCCGTCGGCGCCGCGCTGGATGCCAACATTCTCATCTTCGAGCGCATGAAGGAAGAGCTTCGCCGCGGGCGCACCGTCCGCCAGGCGATTGACCTGGGCTGGCGCCGGGCCTGGCCCTCCATCCGCGACTCGAACATCGCCGCACTGATCACCGCCGCCATCCTGTACTGGTTTGGCTCCACCTTCGGCGCCAGCATTGTGCAGGGATTTGCCTTCACCCTGGCGCTGGGCGTGGTCGTCTCGCTTTTCACCGCGATCGTGGTTACTCGCACGCTGCTCAACGTTGCGCTGGATTTGATCCGCGATCCCGATTCCCGCCTGCACTGGTTCGGGATCTAAAAGGATGGACCGATGATTAATATTCTTGGCAAACGCTACCTTTACTTTTTAATCTCGCTGCTGGTTATCCTGCCCGGCATGATTATCATTGCCGTCAACGGCCTGCCGCTGGCAGTCGATTTCCTCGGCGGCTCGGTCCTCGAAGTGCGCTTCCCGGACGGGAATGTGCCTTCCACCGAGCAAGTTGTGACCATCTACGATGCCTACGGTTTTGAAGACGTCCAGCCCACGCTGGTCGAAGGGCCGGAAGAAGGCGTGATGGACACGCTGCTGATCCGTTCTCCGCAGCTGAGCGAAGACACCAAGAACCTTATCATCGCGGATCTGCAGGCCGCAACCGGCGGGCAGGAACCGATTGTCAATCGTTATGACAGCGTCGGCCCCGCCATCGCCGCCGCCGTCACCAGCCGCGCCTTCCTGGCTGTCGGCATTGCCGCCGTCGCCGTGGTGCTTTACATCACCCTGGCGTTCCGCGGCATTCCGCACGCCTTCCGCTACGGTGTCTGCGCCATCATCGCCATGGTGCACGATATTCTGGTGGTCGTCTCCATCACAGCCATTGGATCGATCCTGTTCGGCTGGCAGATGGACGCGCTGTTCCTGACCGCGCTGCTGACGGTAATCGGCTTCTCCACCCAGGACAAGATCGTGGTGTTCGACCGCATCCGTGAGAACAGCATGATCTACCGCCGGCTGCCTTTTGAGGTCCTTGCCAATCACTCGATCATCCAGACCCTGCAGCGCTCGATCAACACCCAGCTGATGACGGTGGAATTCATGCTGCTGGCCATGGCCCTGTTCGGCGGCGTCACCCTGCGTGAGTTCTCGGTGATCCTGCTGGTCGGCCTGTTCAGCGGTACCTACTCCTCCATCTTCATCGCCGCCCCGCTGCTGGTCGTCTGGGAGAACCACGAATGGCGCACCTGGTTCCGCCGCGGGGACAGGGAAGCACTTCAGGCCTCATAAACTGAAAGTCTGTGAAAAAAAGAGGGACCATTTGGGTCCCTCTTTTTTTCCCGGGAAAGTTAGTAAATCGCTCCATTTGATTGATGACATTC